>OFMD01001416.1_pt1 | contig 15060 bp, 9 predicted proteins | sample 1541211 | NCBI WGS metagenome assembly OFMD01 (sample SAMN04209231, study PRJEB22552) | human gut metagenome | biome: gut; material: feces | host: Homo sapiens | place: USA: Oklahoma | reverse complement strand
CCAGTAGTGCTGCCGCCAGTGGTGCTGCCGCCAGTGGTGCTGCCGCCAGTGGTGCTACCGCCAGTGGTGCTGCCGCCAGTAGTGCTGCCGCCAGTGGTGCTACCGCCAGTGGTGCTGCCGCCGGTGGTGCTGCCGCCAGTGGTGCTGCCACCGGTGGTCCCGTTGACAGTTACACCGCCAACTACGTAGTTAGCGTCGATCACTGTACCATTGTCCTTAAAGTTATCAGACGCGATCGTCACTTCTGCGTTACCAGCCGCCGCATCCGCCTTCACCGTAAAGATCAAGGTGAACAAATCAGTATCCTTCGCATAGGAGCTGGCTCTGGCATAAGTGGCATAACCAAATCCGGTTTGGGGATGGTTTGGATTGCTAACAATGTCGAGTTCGCTGTCAATTGCTGTCAGTTCAAGCCGGGCTTTGTCGTACCGAATATTCCATTCAAAGTTTGTAAAACCTGGGTTGTTCTTGATGGAAACACGCAGAGCGACTGTGTTGCCTACTTCCACCGCATCGGCATAGGTTTCCACGGTGACAGTCGGCTTTCCTACTGCAAAAGCCGATGCCATAGTGAAGCTGAGTGCCATTGCAAGAGAAAGCAGAGCCACCAATAATTTCTTCTTCATGTTTTTTGTCCTTTCTTAATTTATTTTAAAAAAGCTTCCGCACAAAACGGACTTTTTTTGGGGGGGCGGCAGTTCACGAAGCGGTGAACTACCGCCCTTTACAGGAATGATTGATCAATCCAGACCGGCCAAATTTCTCAGAATGCAGACCGCATCATCACTATTAACCTTGCCGTCACCGTTGACATCGCCGTTTTCGAACTTTACACCCACATCGTAACCGGCCAGATGTCTCAGAATGCAAACTGCGTCATCGCTATTGACCTTTCCATCGCCGTTGACATCTCCTGCCAAGGTCGTCTGCTGGGCAAAGCGCTTATCCATAACGGACAGCCGTGCATCGATCCACGAGGTCATGTCTGCCACGACACTCTCATAGCTTGCGCCCTGCCAAATGTGGCCGTCGGCCTTCGGATCACCAATGCGAATGAAGTCCCAAAGCTTATAGTTCATGGCTGCACTGTCCTTCAGGAGATTATACTGATGTGCAATCGTGCCATTATTACCCAGCCACTCCCGCACTGCCGGGGCAAAGGTGCTGCTGTAATACTCGGCTATCGCAGTCTTAAAGGCCGGAATTTGAATCAGCGCCTTTGCCAGATAGTGATAGTCCTCAATGTCGGCAGCATTTGTCTTGGTCCAGCCGACACCGAAGGTCATATCCTGATCCCAGATGGGACCGGCAAACATCTTGCCGTCTGCATCCTTGTAGAAGTAGACCGAGGAAATAAATCCGTCACAATTCAGCGCCAGTTCCTGCAGAAGGAATACCTTGACCAGTGAATCCATATCCACATAGTCATAGAAATACTTCCCAGTAGAGGCATTATAGCCCGTGTACGCGCCGGCATCATCCGTGGCGTAAACAGCGTCCTCAAAAGCCTGATAGTACTCGCTTATATAACGCATGGCTTCTTCGCCGCACCACTCAGGGCTCTTGACATTGAACGCAACACCCTGGCGAGTTTTGAAGCCACTGGCCTCATCCCACCTATTGTGGTTCAGCTCGATAAGGTAGCCGCCTGTTATATTTGCAGGCTCCTGCAGTCCCTTTGTGTATTGGAATTGCTGACCATAGGCATTCTGAGACAAGCCGGTGCTCATATTGTCTCCATAGCTTGGGTTTTGTGCTTTGTACGCCTCTTCCATGTCAGTTATGGCCACGGAAGCTGCGCCGACAGAGTTCTTCTCGCTGAGCAGATAGACGCCGCGATACTCACCGTCATAGTAAAGGTTTACCCAATTACAGCTTGCGGTATACGCAAGGCCCAGCTTAGTTGCCAGGTCCTTCATAAGCTTGTCATGCATCTGCGTCGCATCAAAGTAGCTCGCCAGCAGCACCCAAGTCTTTACCTGCTCCTGATTCCCCAGCAGATCGGAAGCCGTGTTCAGCTTGATCTGATAGGATTTCTTATCTGCATAGGTAAAGGTAGAATTGCCCCGCGCCTTAATTTGCTTAAGTTCACCGGAGTAAATAGAACCACCATCCGCGCTGACCATGCTCATAGATCCGGTTGCAATATTCTGTTTGCTTGCATCTACCCAATCGCGTCCCTGAGCAGAGTTACTACTGGTCAGATACACGGTAGAAATGGGCGACGCCTGCATCACACGGAAGGTCATTGTCTGGCCCGTGCCAACAGAAGCGGTGATTTCCCGATATCCAGCTGCATTCACTTCTGCAACAGCGGTAAGATCTACGGAGCTACTCCAATAAACAGTTCCCTTGTTGCCGGAAAGTGAGATTCTATCACTCGTGGGCTCTGTGACAAAGGTCAGAGATAGCTTTTTCAAATCCGCAGACGACGGCAAGAAGAGGTACTTTGCACCGTCGACCTCCGCAAGGTCAATCGTTTGCCCATTCACCACCGCACTCACTCCGGTGACATCGGACGGCTTGGGGGCAGTCCGTGCGTGGAGAATATTCGACCACTTAGCACTATTGTAGACCTCGTTGTTTTCCGTAGGAACTTTCGTGCGGCCGGCTGCCACAAAATAGTAGTCCGTATCCGCTGTCAGCCCGGTGACGCTAAATGTAGTTTCGTAGGTAGTTCCCAAGGGGGTTCTTGTGTCTTTGTCGTTGTTTTTATTACACTGGAAAACCTCGTAATACTCCGCGCCCAAGGCCGCAGACCAACTTAGTGTCAGCGTTGTTTCTGTGGAAGTCTCGCATTTGAGATTCTTTACATCGTTGGGGACAATAATGTAGGTCAAGGTTTTATTTCCGTAGTAATCACCGCGGCCCTCGCACTTAATCTCAGCCTTGCCCACATTTTTGCTGTCAGGCCATTGCACAAAGAGGTCCGGGATTCTGCCATTAATAAGATTGTTATCGTTATTCTGCGTCAGAACATAGTCTCCGCGCTTGGCAAAGCTGCCGGGACGAACTCCACTGCCACTATAGTAGTAACTGGGTATCGAGGTAAGGTCGCGAGGGTTCTCAGGTGTTCCCAGCTTAAAGACGACTTCCTCGCTGTTTATATCAATACCTTTCGTATGGCATACAGTGCAGATGTGATTGTCATCCCATTTGTGGCCCACAGGCCGTTGGAAATCAGATCTATCCTTTGCCCCGCATTCCGGACAGGTGTAGGTGATATAGCCTCCTGTTACGCAGGTGCGGCTATCACTCTGCGAAGTGACATAGGCGTAGCCATTCGCACAGGCATGGTATCTGCTGTCACCCAGCGATGCAAACTCGTTCTTCATAGGTACGCCATTCTTGAGAATCACTTGCTTGCCATCGGTGGTATCCAGCAGTCCACTGAACGCATACGCTCCCGTGGGCTCCAACGCCGTATTGCAGACCACGCAGGTAATCGTCCCCGTGGACATATCATACTTGCTGGAAGCATCTACCTTGTGGTTACCCAGCTCGCAGTCGGTGCGCGTCTCAGTGTAAGAATCCAGCTCCGTGCCGTCATACTTGACTGCCTTCACCGTGAAGGTCTCCTCCGTGGCCTGCACCGTCAGGTACATACCGGTATAATCGTTGTGCGGGATCGCTTTTACATACTCATCGCGGTCATGGAACTCATTGCTCTTGCCACTGAGGTCACCGCAGACATAGTACACGACACCGCCGCGGCTATTTTCATCCTGCGCTACGCCTCCGATCATAGGATAAGTCCGCGCATAAGCGTGATCATCCCCACCGAACACAAAGTCAAAGCCCGCCTTTTCAATAGAAGAGATAATCTCCGGCGTTGCAGAAACAGACTCTGTGCCATAAATCGGCTCATGGGCTACAAGAACTTTCCAGATGCAGTCAGTGGTCAGGTTTTCGGCAATATCGGCAAGGGTCTCCGCCAGTTTCGTTCCGTTGTTAATAGCAACAACACAAACCTTACCATACTCCATCTTGTACCAGCTATTCTGGGTACAGACAGGCAAATCATAGATCGCGTTACTAATTTCACCGTCCCGATCACCATAATATTCGTGGTTGCCCATAACATGGATCATGTCCACACCGCCGAGGGTCTTGCTGTTGACCGCGTTTAGGAACGGGCGCCAGTTTTTAACATACTCCGTTACATTGTCAATAGCATCGCCAGTCTGGATAGCAAAATCATAGACCGTTTCGTCACTTGCCAGATCCTTAAGGACATGGCTCAGGTTGGCAGTATCCGAGGATTGAATATCGCCGAGGATAAAGAAGTTGGTCGACTCAGCCCCTGCCGCAGGCATCTTAAAGCTCTGCGTATCAGACCATGTCTCCCCGTCACCCACCTGATAGTAATAGGTCGCGCCGGGCGTCAGCCCCGCAAGGGACACCTTATTGCTCCGCAAAGCATCACCATGGCTGCTCTGCACAAAGGTCTGAATGGTAGAGTTCCCCTCCACCGTGGCAAAATTGGTCAGGTCTTCTGCGGTAGAATATTTCACGAAAGCCTTTGCTTCAGAACCATCAATCTGGGTAAGCCAAGTTATGCTCTTAGCATTTGGCTCAGATACGCCGTTGGTCATGATGCCAAAGGGTTTGCCCTCGTTCTCCGCCGTCCTCTCACAGACGATCACCCGCTGATTCCAAGAACGCCCGCTGTTGGCCTTTTCCGCATAGAAGGTATACTCACCCGCAGCATCAAAGGTATAGGCCAATTTACCCTTCATATTTGTTTTGCCCAGCAGCTCGGTAGCCTCATTAGAATCTTTATTTACCTGATAGATATTTGCACGGGAAACAGGCTTTCCCTCTGCATCCGTCACAGTTAGCGCCGTCGCCATTCCGGCAACGACCTGCTCACAGCTAAGTTGATACCCCGCCGTCAGCGCGACCTCCTGCTCCGTACCGGAGAAGGTATACTCCGTACCATCGGCAATGGTATAGGTTCCCTGCGTGACGGTGTATTTCAGTTTGCTATCCTGCGCAGCGTCCGCGGGGATTTTGATCGTAAGATACCCCAATTCAGAGACATAGTCCCCCTCTGCTACGCTTTGCAGGCCAAATAGCCGTGCCATAAGCGATGCCGGTTTCTTCTGAATCGTAATCTTAGCCTGATTCTTACTCCGCAGCGCGTTTGTATCCAGCGTTAACTCATATCCGTCAACACCTTCCACCGTTGCGCCCTCAAGATACTTCGTAGCATCACCCATGGTGCTGAAGTCCACTGTCACCTCTGCTGCGGTCACATTCTCGCCGGTATTGTTCACAACGCAAAGGGAATACTCCTTGCCAATCTCCGGGGCCTCCGGCTGGGAGAGAACATTGATAGCAGAGCGCATCCCCTCCTGGTTTTCCACCCGGAAGGTACGGGTCTCGGTGGTCACATTGCCGTAGAAGTCCTTGAGCCGGATTGAGAGGGTGTGAGAGCCGTTACGGAGGTTCACGCCCTTAAGATAGAGCGAGCCTTCGTTGACTTCCAGCTGTCCGGTATAGTCCTTGCCGTCCAAAAGCACGCGGATACCGCTCTGATCGATACCGGTGGCATACTTGTCGGTGAGTTCACTGTCAGAATACACCGCCGAGAAGGTGAGGTTACCGCTGTTCAGCACAGTAGAGCCGTCCCCGGCTAACACTGTGCCGCTGCCGGTCTCCGTAACAGACTCCAGCACAGGACGAGTGATATCGTTGGTGTTGGTACCGTAGATAAACTGCAGATTATCAATATAGAGATAGCCACTGCCTTTGGCACAGTTCTGAGCCGACACCACACGAACTGTGTAACCGCGCGCAACGTCAACGGGCATCTGGAAAGAAGAAATGTCCGCTTCCACCCAAATCCAACCCTTACCGGCCCAGTCACCAAGCTTACTGCCGCTCACTGCGCCGTCAGCATTGTAGCTGTAGTATTGCACATAGGCGGTCGTTCCGTTCAATTCTCCGTCAAAATACGAGGTTGAGCCATCCTCATTTATTTCTATGTGGGATGTGGCGGTGAAAGCCCCTGTCTGTTTCGATGCATGACCCTTCAAAACAGCCTTTAGCGTGGAGTCACCGCACGTACAATCTGCGGGCACATTGATCCACATACCAATTTTGGTCGGCTGTACCGTATTGATAAAAAGGTCACCCGAAAAGCCAAAGTCTGCCGCTGCAACCACTGTTGGATTAACTTTCGTAAAGTCGTAGCCGAGCTTAAACGCATATTGGCCAAAGCGGACATTTTCATCTTCATCGGCGCTGACAACCTGATTATATCCTTCAGGGAAATTCACGCCCTTACCAGTCGTATCACGAACCCAAAGACGATCCGTTCGGACTTCCTCTGGTGTCAGATAGCTGTTGCCTCCTGCGCCGTTGGACTTGTCTACATGGCAAGTCCAATAGTCTGTTGCCGCCACGTTGTCGTGATCCTCAAAGTCCATGAGTACCTGCGGTTCCAATCCTACAGCCAAGTCGACCTCACCGGTCACATTTTTATTGTTTGCCAAAGAAACCTTTGCTGTTGCACGCAGTGAGTTGTTTTTATCAGCAACAAACTGATTTCCACTGAATGTGCCAACAAAAAACTGATGGTTCAAGTTCACAAGCTTGGAATTATACTCAGCATTGCATTCAGACCACCCGTCATCGGTTAGAATTTCAGCTTTGTCATGGGTCAAAGTAACAGAAATTGAAATCTGTCCGCCCTCGTTGATTGAACAGATTACATCCCGCTCCGTAAAATATGTCTTATATGTAACAGCCTCACCGGCCCCCCATTCAATAGTTTGAGTTACGCCAGTATTTCCCGTTAAAGACATATATATCTTCGGTTCAACGCCCCAAGGTGTCTTTGGTTGTTCCAGATTCGGACCTGTCCATTTAAAAGGCTTACCTCCGCTCCATTTCATTGAGAATCCATAGCCTTTCTCTTCAACCAGTGCATTATACTTATAGCTAATGGGCTTACTCTCATTCAGCGTCCACTCAAAGTCCCCATCCTTATACCTGACCTCACGGCCTTGCCATGTGGGCTTGAAGGTCAGGTCGCTGGTCTCACCAAAGTCTATGGAAACACTGGAGTTTGTAAAGCCCAGTTTATCCGGCCACTGAACCTGAATGCTGGTCTGGCCAACAATTTTTTCACCGGATTTCAGGCCCACAGTAACTTCGCCACAGGTATCGGCTGCCGTGTTAAGTAGTCCTTTGGCATCAATACTTCCGTTGCCAGAGAGAACCGTCCAGGCAGCGTCCTCGGGAACATCTGCACTGCTGCCGGCCGCATCTACGCCAGCTGCGCTAAACTGCACCGTGCTGCCGGGGGTGTAAACCTCCGCATTGGGTGTCAGCACTGCGTGATCGAACTGCCCTGTGGGCTGTGCCTTAGAAAGCACCATAATGGTGTTGGACACCTTGCGCTCGTAGCCATCGGACGGACGGCAGCGCAGGGTCAGGCCAGCCGATGTACTGTTTTCCGACTCACCCTCACGCTGGGTTGCGAAGGTGGAGGAGCCGCCGCCGTCCAGATTAACGGCCTGCACGCAGCCCAGGGACTCCATTGTAGCACCGACCTCCGCCATGGTCATGCCAACGGAGTAAGGTGCCTGGCGGCCGTCTACCATCATCATTACCACCGTACCGTCCGCCTTAATGCCGATGGCTGTGCGGGATGCACGGGTAGAATTGTCAAGGTCACTGCGGGCGTGGCCATCTTCAAAAATATCGCCAAAACTGGCAACTGCCTCCAGCACATTGTCGGCCGCAATTTCTGCATTACATTCCTGCGCGCTGGTGATATGCGCATTGCCGGCTTTATCGATCCAGAATGTAGTGCCGGTCGGCTCATTGATCACAGTACCGCTCATGATAAAAGCACCCGTGGGACGCCCATTGCTCATGTCGTAGCCGCCAGCGTTAATGGCGCCAACGACATTGGTTTCACGTCGGGTCTGCATACTCTTCGCCTGTGCGGTTGTCTCCGTCATGGCCCAGTTTCTGCCGGTTTTAATGGTGTCAATGTCATCGTCACCGTAGCCCACTGCCACAGAGGCCGTGGAGTCCTTGCCGACCTTGATCTCCATCACATGCCCCATCATCTGCTGTGTCAGCGATGCATTATTTAAGATCCATTCATACTCTGTCACATCGGGTGTGACAGCATATTTTTTCTCTGATATTTGCTGAATCCCCAGTGTTCCAAGGCCTCCCTCCGCCTTGGTATCCACCGCCAGCACCTGCATAGGGATCAGAGAAACCACCATGCACAATGCAAGCAAAACCGTTAGCATTCTTCTTCGCATCATTTCTTCTCCTTTGTTTTTATTGGGCTTCATTTTTGAAAACTGAACACTCTTTATTCAACGCCGGTTTAAATGCAAAAAGAGATTGCCCCCCATGGGGCTTGGTAATTTTACTGCAGTCTGTACTTACATATATCTACAGTGTATTATACACCTTAAGAATGGAATTGCAAGGGAATACTTCGAAATTTTGGCAAAAATTTTTAAAGTGTTGTCCTCTCGGCTCGATATGGTAATTTATGTATTTTTTCCCGTTTTTTACCAGTTATAGGTTTTTGCCCTATCGACGAAGATCTGGCGATATGTCGTTAATCTTCTGCAGCATATCTGCCACCGAATATCGAAAAATCACCCCAAATACGGCAGGTCATGGATTTGCCGCATTTGAGGTGGGTTATACTGTTAAACTTACCGGTTACTGTCCTCCGGTGCAGGTGCTTGTTCGCCGCCGGTGACGCCCTCCGGCTGTGCCGTTGCCGAGTCTGCCGGAGTGTCCGGGGTGGAGGCCGCGCTTTCCTCCGGAGAGCGGCTCGGCGCCGCCGAGGTGGTCGTTGGCTCCGCTGTCGTAGCGGCAGCCACAGGGTTCTCCCGCTGGGTATTGCCGGTTGTGTTGCCGATTATACCGCCGCTGCTCAAATTAGGGTCACCGGAGTAAGAGCCCCACTGCGGGGTAACGGTCAGCTCGCTGTTTGCATCGGCGTTTACCGTAAAGTGCAATTCGCCGGTGGAGAGCTGCTCGGTATAGTGGTCACCCTCGGCATAACTGATTTTGCAGTATCCGTTTTGGGCCGTGCCGGTGGGGGTGAGCGTGATAGTATACTCTCCTGCGTCGGTAAAGGTGACTGTGGTAGTGCCGCTCTCGGTTGTAATTTCTACTTTATCGTTTTCATCAGCAGATACATCGACCGTATAGGTGGCAGCCTGAATCACCGCCGTCCCTGAGGAGGCGGTGGCGGTAAACCACGCCCAGCTTACGCCGCACAGACAGAGGGTACATACGCAGATGGCCAGCACGGAGGGCACCAGAATGCGGGCCAGGCCGTCTCCGTGGGGCTGGCCGCGTTTTTGGCGGCGCGGGCCGGGGATATTCATGGCGCCATCTCCTTTCTGGGAGCTTGCATAGGCAATCAAAAGGCATATCACCCTTACCGGGGATGTGCCCTTTGATTGCCCCTCCGCCCGAGGGCGGAGGGGACTTGAAAAAGGTTACTGAACCTTGTTTCCGTCAATAGTAACGGTGAGATGTGCTGCATCCATGCTGTTTTTGTTTGCCCACAGCTTGGAGCCGGTGCTTGTACCATTAGTGTTAATGGCAAAGCCTTGTTCAACTGTCGAATTGTTGATTACAACAGTGAAGTTATTGTGTTTTCCATAATTCGCGTCACCAATTTCAATAGCAGCTTTCCCTGCAGCGCCGTTGGTGCGGTCATTGAAGGTGCAGTTGTTTACTGTCAGATTTGTTGTCTTTTCTTCACCGAAAAGCAGGATAGCCTTACCGTTGGTGTTGAAGGTGCAGTTCTCAAAGGTCACATCCGTGCCGCCCCAGGTCCAGATGGAATACTGGTTGGTCATGTCGTTTTCAAAGACGCAGTTGATGAAGGTGGCCTTGCCGTACAGGGTCAGCTTGCCTTTGATGGTGCAGTCCTTAAAGGTCAGTTCATTGCAGACGATGCCACCATAGGGAGTACTACCCGCCTGAATGGTGAGGTTCTCAAAGGTGAAGGAGGAACCGCGCTGATAGTTCAATTCGCTGCCCTCAGTGGCGTTGACAGCTTCTTTGACAACATCTACGGTCTGGCTGCCGTCACCGCTGAAAGTGATGTCGCGGCTCTTATCGCCCTCATGCGCAATGCCACTGTCAAGAGTGATGGTTTGACCCGAAGCAATAGAAATATTTGCCTTCTTATCGGTAGCATTCGTGATTGCATCGTTTGCCTGCTGCTGATTAGAAACGATTACAGGATAAGTAGCATCCTTATCATACTGGGTGCCGTAGCTGTCGCTCTCCACCGTGTACTGCGTAGCCACTACATTCAGACCGAAGTTGATGGAAGCTGCCTTCTCGGCGGAAATGGCGTTGGCCTCGTTGCCCACCGTTTCGGGCATATAAACCTTAATGCCGAGAATCCCCGCATCGCCGGGCTTCAGCTCGTGGACACTTCCGTTGGAAGTATATTCCAGCTCAAAATTGGCAAAATCGCGATGCTCCCAAGCAAGGACATTTCCTTTTACAAAAATCAGCTGTTCCATCACGTAACTAACATCATGCGGACCGGCATTAGGATCATACTGCTGGATGGGGCTTGTAGCGACCTTCAGGTAGTTGGAGAGCTTATAGGGTTTACCGTCCTTGTTTGTACCGGCGGTCTCCGAAATAACATTCATGCCGATCTTGTACTTGAGTGCCAGGTTACCGGCATTCTTGATTTTCAGCTCCACCACTCTTGTGTGGCCCGGCTCAAACAGAGTGCCCTCTGCGCCGAACAGGTCGGTGGCATTGTCGAGGGTTTTCCACTCGCCGTTTGCGGTGGTTCTGTACTGCACCTCAAGGTCCAGATTCCCCGCCTGGATCTTATTGACCCCGGTGGAGGCGGTGTCGGTGAACCACGCGAAGGTGGCGCCGATGAGCATGGTCACGCACATGAGCAGAGCCAGTGCGCTGGTGAGCAATGCCCGCTTGGTGGATTTGTTGTTTTCCAGCATGTTTTCCCTCCCAATTGTATAATTTCAATGACAATATGTAAACACTGTCTTTCCAGTGATCACACCGGGGCAGTATCTGAGGGCGTCTCGTCCTTTTGCGGGGTCTGGCCGCCGCTTTGGGCCATCTGCGCCTTCATCTGCAGCAGCTCCTGCATCATCCGCTGGGTCTCGGCGCGGTCGGCGGCAATCTTATCCCGCTCGGCCTGCAGCTGGGCCTGCTGCTCCGCCTTGTACTTGCGGAACAGGCGAATACACCGCACGCCCTCCAGCAAAATCAGCACCAAAAACGGCACCAGAATGCACACGATATACCCGGGGGTGGACTTCAAAAACTGGAAGAAGGTGCCCACCTTGGGAATGTGGCTGCTGTATTTGCCCAGCACATAGGGATAGGTGACCACGGTCTCGTCGTCCGTGTCCGTGGTGGTGCCGTAGGTGATAAAGCCCGGCTCGCCGCTGGCGTCGGTGGTGAGCCTGCGTATCTTATGGGTGACGGTTTCCCCGTAGTTTGCGGTGTTTTGGGAGGTGTAGGCGATGATGTCACCCTCCTGCAGGGTGGCGGGGTCAACCTCCTTGACCAGCACCAAATCCCCGGCATTAAAGTCGGTTTTGCTCATGGAGTCGGACAGGACGATGAACGCCTTGTAGCCGAAGAGCTTCCGGTCCGCCCGGTCAAAGGTGGACACGGATATGACGGTGAATACCATCATCCCCACGGCAAAAACCACCATCAGCCACACGAAAATGCTTCTGATAACCTTCCATGCCTTCATTTGCGCTGCTCCTTATGTATCGTTTTTCACTCGAATAGTTTATTCGGATTGTTCTTGGTTTGGGTGGCCTCGGCGCACAGGGTAAAGAGGAGGTCCAGGTTCTCGCTCTCGTTGCCGCTATTTTCCGGGTAGTGGAAGGTCACGGTCAGATTCCGGCGCTGGCCCACCGGCAGAATATCCTCTGCGGCGGTGACATTCTCCCGAGTCAGCTGCCCGGCGGTGCCGGTGCAGAGGACCTTGTCCCCGTCCTTTACCGTCACGGTCAGCACATCGGCAAGGCCCCCGGAGACATTGTCCAGGTACAGCCGGTAATACACATCCCAGGTGCTGTCGTTTTCCACGAAGAAGCTCTTTACAACGGTCATCCCCGGCTCAAAACGGAACTCATGCTCCCGGATCACGGGCTTGCCGTCGTTGAGATTGATTTTTACCTCCCCTGTGTGGAAGCGGTTGTTCTCCACGGAAACGGAGGTATATACCAGAGCAAAGGTGGTGATGCAGAGGCAGATCACAAGAATAATGATGGTGATAATGCCCCCGGTGAGCTTTTTGGCGGTTTTGGTCTCAGACATCGGCTTCGCCCTCCTTCCGCTTGCGCAGTACCAGAAGAAGGAGCAGCCCGCCGGAGCAGACCCCGGCCACGGCCCACAGCACACCCCGGGAGGTGTCGCCCGTTTCCGGGCTGTCCAGGCTGCCGGTTTCCTCCACCCACCACTGGAAGTCGGCGATCAGGTCCTGATTCTGATATGCATTGCCCACGCTGGTGTCTAAGTACGCGGTGATCTCATAGTATAGCTCCTGGGTGACGGAGCTTTCAGAGGCCAGCTTGTGCGCCAGGCTCTGGGGCATAGCCGCTATCCCGCCGTCGTAGAGGGTCTCCCCTGTGGTAAGGAGCTTGACCCGCACCTGCAGCACCTGGGCTAATTTCTCGTAGCCCGGGCGGACGACGGCCTTATAATGCACGGTGACCTTGTCGTGATAGGACACCTGCACGCAAAAATACTTTGTCTCGCTGTCGCCGGGGAACATATTGCCCACCGTAAAGGGCGTTTTGTCCTCCGGGTGCTTATTATAGAGGGCAATGGTGGCCGCCTTTTGGGCCGCGGCGGCGCTCTGGGCGGGTGCCGGGGCAGAGGAGGTGCCGGTGCCGCTGCCGGGAGTCCGGGTGTCCTCCGTTTCGGTGTCCTCCTCGGGGGTAATCAGGTTGTCCGGCACGGTCACGGTGCCGGGGTCGCTGTCGGTCAGCCTGGCGCGGATAAGGGTACCGGCCAGGGCCAAAAGGCTGAGCCCCAGGAGTACAGCCAATATAATTATAATAATCTTGGTTTTCTTTTTCTGCTCCACTTCCGACTCACTCCTCCTTCAATTATTCTTTCTTCGCTGAAAGCAAAGGCATTGGCAATCGGATTCTCTTCGTCCTTAAAACGCTGAAGAGTTTTCAAATGATAATAGCGCAGGACACCCTTCTTGGGTTCCCTGCGCACACCTTCCCTTTCCGGTATCGTAGTAAGCCTACTTTATCGACAGTTCGGTACGCAACATCTCTGTATAATTAAGTAAGTGCTGCTCACTCATGTACCCTTAAAAAATATACCATCGCTCTTTGAAGGAATCCAGTGAAATCACAGGTTTTTTGCGCTCAATTAAAAAGCTCGATTATCGAAGCGCCGAAATGACCCGCTCCCTATTCCTGCAACTGCTCTGCATGGATACACTATTTTTCCCATTATCCTTTTTACGCTATGGATTATACAATAATTCGTTTCCTATTTCAAGTCTTTTTTAAGGAAGTCCTCGTTTTCTCATTTAGCTATATAAAAATAATCCGTCCGTTTTTGTGCAAAAGCACGGCAATTTGACCGTCTCCCCCTCTTTTGCCCTATTTCCCGCTCCGTCTGCAAAAAAAACTTGCAAAAACCTATTGACAATGTCGGTTAGATGTGCTAAACTCCATAGCAGTTAGATGAATCTAACCGCAGGAAATGATCTTCCCTGCTTTCATGACCTGCATGGCAGACCACTGCCGCTGCCTGCGCTCCGGCGTCCGGCCGGACCCTGTGGCGGCTGTCTGAATAAATCTAACGGAAAGGAGTTTTTCCCATGTTATCCTGGTTTTCTGCCAACCTATCAACCATTGTCATTTCCCTTCTCTTACTTGCTGTTATCTTTCTCATTGTTCGCCATTTGATTCGCCAGCGAAAGCAGGGAAAGCACTCCTGCGGTGGCAACTGCGGTGCCTGCGGCGCCTGCAAAAGCTGCCACAGCAAACCCTGAACTCGGAAAACTGCGAGGGTCGCCGCCCCCGCGGTTTTTCGTTTTTCGCCACATTAGCACTCTCCATGCAAGAGTGCTAAAATTCATATTCTGTTCATAAAATTTACTGGATTTGTTCACACCTCCGCCGTAGAATCATAATTGTTCCGAGGGGAACAGAAAAAGCAATTCCAAACCGTTTATATAGGAGGTCATCATCATGTTGAATCGTAATCATGCACTGAGTGTTTTCGATCCCTTCCGCGAGATCGAGAAAGTCGAAAAGAGCTTCTTCGATGATCCCTGGGCCAATTTTGGCCGGACCTTCACCGACTCCTTCCGTACCGATGTCACCGACGAGGGCGACCACTTTAAGATCACCGCAGATCTGCCGGGCTTTGAGAAGGAGAATATCCACCTGGATCTGAGCGACGATGTCCTGACCATCTCGGCCCAGCGTCATTCCGAGCACGAGAACAAGGATAAGCGCGGCAAGTACCTGTGCTGCGAGCGCAGCTATGGCACCTACAGCCGCAGCTTCAATGTCGCCGGCATCGACACCGCCAATATCAAGGCCAAGTACGACAAGGGCGTCCTGGAACTGATCCTGCCCAAGGTCACCCAGGAGGCCAAGCAGTCTAAGCGCCTGGAGATCGAATAAGCGCAAACCCACGCCAAGGCAATGGCCCCGGCGTAAAAACTCAATAGGGATGCCCTCACCGGCATCCCTTTTTTATTGCAAAAATTTGTATTGCACAGAATTCGTAGGGGCGGACGCCTCTGTCCGCCCGCCCGGGTTTGTACTGCACCTCTTGTTAGCGGTGTCATTGCGAAGCCAGTGCGCACACTGGCTGTGGCAATCCGCGTCCTACATACTCCACTCGCCCCCATATAAAAAAACCGAGGCAAACGCCTCGGTGCTTAGCGTGCCAAAAAAGTATTTTTACCACGCTGCCCAGGTTTTTGAAACCTTAAAAAAGTTTCAAAAACTATTGATTTTAATGGTGAGGGACACCCTTCTTGGGTTTCCCTCGCACGCC
>OFMD01001411.1_pt1 | contig 15106 bp, 10 predicted proteins | sample 1541211 | NCBI WGS metagenome assembly OFMD01 (sample SAMN04209231, study PRJEB22552) | human gut metagenome | biome: gut; material: feces | host: Homo sapiens | place: USA: Oklahoma | reverse complement strand
GGCGTTGTTGGCGATGAAGCCCGCCACATCCTCCGGCGGGTAGCTGAGAAACAGCCCTACCTCGTGAGGAAAATCCTCCTGCCGCCGCAACCGCTGCACCAGCTGGGACACGCACAGCGCGCTGCCTCCCCGGGAATACCCGGCCTTCTGCAGAAGCCGCTGGGCCAGGTCATTCTGCAGATCCTGCTGCAGCCTGCCGGGGCGGTACACATACAGCAGTGCGCTGCCGCCCTCATACCGGACGGGAAGCATGCACAGGCCCTTGGGCACCAGCATGTGGTTCATGGCGCGAATCTCATCCATGAGCTGTGTGCGGGACTCATAGGGGCAGGGAAACAGGCTGCCCGTTTTGATGCCTGCCAAGGTAGGTGCGCACTGGCGAACGATCATTTCATCGGACATTCCGGCTTCCCTCCTTTGTGGACAGGTTGTGCCGCTTTTTTGCGGACATACAAGGAAAATGCAGGAGGGTTAATCGCCTCTAACTGATGTGAGTTTAACATATCTAACTGCCTTTGTCAACTGTTTTTTTACAGCAGCTCAGGATTTTCGGGAGATAATGCAAAAGGCCCTGTGCGGGTATAGGGCCGGAGAGACAATCAGGCTGAGGCGGCCTGCCGGATAAATACGACAAAGCGGGATAGCCTAAGGGCTATCCCGCTTTGCAGTTTGAGGAGAATGGATAGAAAGGGAATCCGATAAATCAGGCAGCAGCCTTCTGCTTCTTCTGTGCAGACAGAGCCTTGATGCCCTCGACCACCAGGTCGATGGCCAGGATCACCAGCAGCACGCCGATGATGCCGCGGATGTAGAACCATGCCACGCCCTGACCGCCGGCCATGATACCAACGACCTGTGCCTTGATGGTGAACACCAGGGAGGTCAGAGTCACGATCAGCATGAAGAACATGGGGAAGTAGAACATCTTGTTGTTGCGGCCGATCTTACCCAGCCAGCAGCACACAGCCAGCAGACCCAGAGCAGCCAGCAGCTGGTTGGCAGCGCCGAACAGAGCCCAGATCTTGGCATAGCCGGTCAGGCCCAGAGCAACGCCGGCCACCACGGTGATAGCGGTTGCAACATAGGGGTTGGTGATAACCTTGCGCCAGCCGGTGAGGTTCTTAACATCCTGTCCCTGGGGAGTGAAGAGCTCCTGGAACATATACCGGGCCAGACGAGTGGCGGTATCCACGGAGGTCAGGCAGAAGGCGGAAACGGCCAGGATCAGCATGGAGTAAACTGCATTGTAGCAGCCGCTGCCGAACACCTCGGAGAACATGGAGGCAAGGCCGGTGGCAAACACCACAGTGGGGGTCACGGTCTCACCGGAGGAGTACTTAGCCCAGATGTAACCCACGGCGCACACGGAGATGAGAGCCAGAGCGCACTCAATGAGCATACCGCCGTAAGCGATGGGCTTGGCATCCTTTTCCTGATCCAGCTGCTTAGCCGTGGTACCGGAGCCCACCAGAGAGTGGAAGCCGGACACAGCGCCGCAGGCGATGGTCACGAACAGGGCCGGGAACATATAACCCAGGGAGGTGCCGCTGGGAGCCAGGGTATCCTTGAAGCCGGTGAAGGCGGGCATATCCACAACGGGGTGGCAGCCCAGAATGCCCACCACAGCCAGGATGATCATACCGTACAGCAGGAAGGAGCTGAGGTAGTCACGGGGCTGGAGCAGGATCCACACGGGGGTGACGGAAGCGACGCCGATGTACAGACCCACAATGATCATCCACACGGTGTAGCTCAGGTAGATAGGGTGCCAGTTCAGACCGATGTACATGCAAGCGGCGATACCGATAACACCGATAACGGTGGCCACGCCCAGAGGAGCGTTGCGGCGGTATACGAAGAAGCCGAAGACAATGGCCATCAGGATGAACATGATGGAGATGATAGCGGTGGAAGCATTTGCGGAGGAAGCCGCAACATCCACAGCGCCGTCAGCGGTGTAAGTGGCCTTGAAGGTGTTGGCAACGATGGATGCAAAGGCAGCCACCACCAGAATCAGGGTCAGATAAGAGAAAATGATGAACAGTTTCTTAGCCTTGGGGCCGATGGCGTCGCCAATGACCTCGCCGATAGACTGGCCCTTGTGGCGAATGGAAGCGAACAGGGCACCGAAGTCATGCACGCCGCCGAAGAAGATACCGCCGATGAGCACCCACAGCATCACGGGCACCCAGCCGAACACAGCGGCCTGAATGGGGCCGTTGATGGGGCCGGCACCGGCGATGGACGAGAAGTGATGTCCCATCAGCACGGGGGCCTTGGCAGGGCAGTAGTCCTTGCCGTCCTCCAGTTCATGAGCGGGGGTGACACGGCTGTTATCAATACCCCACTTTTTGGCAAGCCAGCCGCCATAGAAGATGTAACCTATGACCAACACGACAATGCCAATGATCAAAAACAATGCAGCATTCATAAAGTTTTCTCCTTTCCTAACAGTTTTCTCTTTGCTTTACAAAACAGCGTTTTATCCAAAAGCTGTGCTGCACTTCTTCCGCTGGCGTTGGAAAATGCTTTTCCCTCCTCCAGCACCGCCAGGCCCGAGTGGAAATCCATCCAACCCCAAAAGGCCATTTTGAAGCTCTTGTAGATGCGGCATTTCCGCAGAGCCTTTTTGGCTGCCTTATCGCAGCTGTCGCACAGGAACATGGCGGTGATGTAGCTGTACATATGCGTGGGACCCGGTTCGATCAGCTCCATGCCGCTGGCATACGCATAGTCCCGGCAGGAGTTGTAGATCTCCTCCGTCAGGTGCGGCACGGAAAACAGATACACATATTCATGGCTTCCGGCCTGCCAGAGCTTCGCCTTCTTGCTCAGCACATATTTTTCCGACATGGCGTGGAAGGCGCAGGTGGCCACCAGCGGAGCCTGATCCTCTTGGGCAGAAGAAATGTCATAGTATCCGGCGTAGCGCCCCAGCAGCTTGTCTACCGCCTCTGTGCGTGTCAGATTTTGCATACGGATTCCTCCTGTTCCTCTTAGCGTTCAGTTCTGCTAATATCTCGTATCATAGGAACTGATAAAAACGAAAAAACGGCCTAAAATCTCCTCAAGAGAAATTTACGCCAATTAATTCCCCTTTGGAGAAATGTAACCCCAAAGGCTGTACGAATTATATGCCATATTTTTAACAAATACAAGTGTTAAAATACACAAATTATTCATAAAGATTCTGTTAAAAATTCTGTTTGCATTTTGCAGAAAAAGGGAGTATTATTATAAAAATACATATTTATCGCGGAAATAATTTATTATAAAAACCACGAAATCCGCAAAATGCAGAGAAATGCAGCCTGAAAACGGCTGCATTTTTTGTGTTAAAAAGCCTCGCAGAGTTTGCCGCCCGCAGGCGGCAAAGAAATAGAATCATTTTCTCTCGCGACATGTGCGTGAGAGAAAATTCCTCTCAGGCTGCCAGTGTGGAATTTGTGCGTCTACGGCGCACAAATTATGCGCGCAGCAGACCGCAAGCCTTTTGTCGGAAAAACCCGGAGGGTTTTTCGACAGTCTCAAATGCAGCCTGAAAACGGCTGTATTTTTTTGCGCCCGACCCGCAAGAAACGGACGCTTTCCGGGTATCCTATTTCTTAACAGACGGAAACAGGAGGGAGACCCATGGGGAAGAGAGGACGGGTGCGGCTGTTTTTCCTGCTGCTGGCGGCGGTGGCAGCGGGATGGCTGGTGCGGGAGGCTCAGCTGCTGCGGGAGCCGGCGACGCTGACGGTGCCTGCCTGCGATATCGCCGTAGACTGCCGCCGGGTGCTGCTGGCCACCTCGGAGCGGCTTCAGAGCATCGTGGACCGGCCGGACCTGGCCGCCTGGTACGGGCCCTATATTCTGGACCATGCAGGGCAGGGCTTTCGGGGCCTGTGGAATATTGCCCCCGGGGACACCGTCACCGTGGCCGCTCGGCCCTACCGCTGCCGGTTTGTGACCACCGGCTGGAGCGACTGCGGCATCCGCCCCAAGTCCGGGCCTCTGCCCGCCGCGGCCCTGTACCTGTGTACCTGCGTTCCCGGCGGGCGGGAGTATGAGATCTATATTGTGGGCCTGGAGCCGGTGTGACCGGGGACAGGCGAAAAGGCTTCGGTTTGCCGCACGCGTAATTTTTACACCCGGACTTTTTGGCTATTCGGCCTCTTGCCATTGTCAGGCGCGGATGTTATAATTTATAATAAGGAAGAAGCCGAGCGCGGCGGCAGGGGAAATGTAGCCCGGCCTCCCGCTGCGGGGATACAATATTAAATTATAAGTTATACAAGGAGAGGAAGGACATGCGATCCATTCGAGACATTTATAAAATAGGTACCGGCCCCTCCAGCTCTCACACCATGGGTCCCGCCCGGGCGGCGGTGCTGTTTCGGGACGAGCATCCGGAGGCGGATAAATTTCAGGCCATTCTCTACGGCTCCCTCTCCAAGACGGGGCGGGGCCACGGCACCGACCGGGCTTTGCGGGACGCCTTTGCGCCCATTGAGGCGGAGGTGATTTTCTCGGAGGAGGACCCCCAGAACCTGAAGCATCCCAACACCCTGGACCTCATCGCCTGGCGGGAGGGCAAGGAGCTGGGCCGCATCCGCATAGAGAGCATCGGCGGCGGCGACATCGTCATCGAGGGCCGGGAGGAAGATAATCAGGGCGAGGAGACTTACATGGAAAACTCCTTTGCCGAGATTTTGCAGTTCTGCCAGTACCGCTATGTGGATCTGGTGGAGTACATAGAGATGAATGAGGGCCCCGATATTTGGGACTATCTCATCGGCGTGTGGCATGTGATGACGCGTTCCGTGGAGGAGGGCCTCTCCCGCACCGGCGAGCTGCCCGGCGGCCTGCACATCCAGCGCAAGGCCAAGTATATGTTCGAGCATATCGTGGAGACCAAGCACCCGGAGCTGGTGGAGTGCCAGAAGGTCTGCTCCTATGCCTACGCTGTCAGCGAGCAGAACGCCGACAACGGCACCATCGTCACGGCCCCCACCTGCGGCGCCTGCGGCGTGCTGCCGGCGGTGCTGTACTATTTCGAGGATAAACGGAACCTGTCCGACCTGGACATTGCCCATGCTTTGGGCGTGGCGGGCCTGTTCGGTGAGCTGGCCAAGCGCAATGCTTCCGTCTCCGGGGCTGAGTGCGGCTGTCAGGCGGAGGTGGGCGTAGCCTGCTCCATGGCCGCCGCCGCTGCCTGCCAGGCCTTCGGCTATAACATCCATCAGATCGAGTACGCCGCCGAGGTGTCCCTGGAGCACCATCTGGGCCTCACCTGCGACCCCATCTGCGGCCTGGTGCAGGTGCCCTGTATCGAGCGCAATGCCGTGGCCGCCATGCGCGCCATCAACTCTGCCAACATCGCCTACTTCCTCACCGGCACCCGTAATATCAGCTATGACATGGTGCTGAAAAGTATGTATTACACGGGCCTGGACATGAACCAGCGCTACCGGGAGACCGCCGAGGGCGGCCTGGCCCGCATCTATACCCGCCGGGGAAAATAAAATCTCCCGGCATAAAAGGATTTGCATTTTTCACGCCTGCAGGCGGCCCGGAAAGGGCCGCCTGTATTTTTGGCAAAACTTTGCAAAGAATGCCCGCCGTTCCTTGACGCAGGGCCGGAAAAAGAGTAAAATATAACGTATCAATATGTCTAATGCACTACGCAGGAGGGAATAGACCATGGCCGAGAGCAGAAGCCCCAGACAACCGAATAAGCCGGATAAAAACGAGGTGTGGTCGTGGGTGGTCATTGCCATCCTGTTTACCTTCGCCTGGCCTGTGGGGCTCATTGTGCTTTTTGCCAAGCTTTCGGACCGCAAGCGTAAGTCGGGACGGGGCGCGCAGTCCACGATCATCACAGCCGAGACGGAGGACACCGCAAAAACCGCCGCCGGGAGTGTGGAGAAAAAGAGCAGCTCCGCCGGACAGACAAAAAAGAAGGGGAGCAGTATCCTCCGCCGCACGCCCAAGGTTTCCGATGGCAATGCCAATGTACTGCGGAACATCGGAATTTTTGTGACGATTTTAGGAAGTATTGTCCTGTTTAACGCGCTGAAAGACAATTTATTTTTCCTGAAATACGGCAACTGGAGAGCGTTTTTGGAGTACACATTTGGGCCCATGGGCATCACCGCCGGGGGCCTGGGGCTGCTGCTGGGCAGCCACTGGATGCGCCGCCGTCTGCGCCGCTATGCCAAGTATCAGGCCATCGCCGGGAAGAAGCCCACAGTGACCATTTCCCAGCTGGCCACCGCCGCAAATGTGTCCCCTCGCCGGGTGGAAAACGACCTGGAGCAGATGGTGCAGAAGGGCTTTTGGGGCAAGGAGGCCTATCTGGACCTGGGCCAGGGCGTTTTGGTGCGCACCTTTGAGGCCGCCGAGGACCTGGAGCAGGCCCAAAAGAAGGCACAGCCCATCCCGGAGGAGACCCGGGAGGGCTACAGCGGCCAGCTCCGGGACATCCGCTATGCCAACGACCGCATTGCAGACCCCGTTATCAGCGCCAAGATCGACCGCCTGGAGGACCTGGCCGGCAAGATATTCCGCATTGTGGAGGAGGAGCCGGCCAAGAAAGCCAAGGCCTCTACCTTCCTGAATTATTACCTGCCCACCACCCAAAAGCTCCTGGATAGCTATGCCGACTTCGAGGAGTCCGGCATCAGCGGTGAGAATGTGTCCCAGGCCAAGCAGCGCATTGCCAGCACCATGGATGATATCGTGGTGGGCTTCGAGCGGCAGCTTGACCAGCTCTATCAGTCCGATGCCATGGATGTGGACAGCGACATCCGTGTCATGGAGCAGATGCTCCGGCGGGACAGCGGCAGCGTGGCCGAGGATTTCGGCCTGGGTGCGGCGGTGCAGCAGGAGGAAGAATAAAATATGCAGCGGCGACTGCCTGTTTTCAGGGCGGTCGTCGCTTCCGTGCATTTCTTGAGGTGCGGGCGCAGGTGCGGTAAAGCCTTGCCGCACAAAAACGGAGACGGTTTTCAGCAGAAAAACGCTGGGGGACCGTGGTAAAATTTTGAAAAATAGAGGAGGCGAGAGCGGTGGATAGAGCGGCGTTTTTCGGCGGCACCTGGTGCGCGGCGGCGGATTGGTTCGGGGCGCATCCGGTGGAGAAGGGCTACCGCTTCCGCCTTTGGGCGCCCCACGCCCGGGCGGTGAGCCTGGCGGGGGATTTTTCCGGCTGGGAGCCTATGGAAATGACCTGCCGAGACGGCGTGTGGGAGTGCGTGGCGGAGGAGGCAAGGGCCTACGACAGCTATAAATTCCGCCTCACCCAGGCAGACGGGAAAACCGTGTGGAAGGCCGACCCCTACGCCTTCCATACAGCCACCCGCCCCCGGACAGACAGCAAATTAGCCCCCCTGGACTATGCCTGGCAGGACGAAGCCTGGCAGCGGAGCCTGGCCGAAAAGCCCCTGCTGGAGCGGCCCCTGAATATCTACGAGGTCCACCTGGGCTCCTGGCGCCGCTACGCCGACGGCAGCCCCTTTGACTACCGCAAGCTGGCCGACGAGCTGGCGGAATATGTGTCGGACATGGGCTACACGGCGGTGGAGCTGATGCCGGTGACGGAGTACCCTCTGGATGCCTCCTGGGGCTACCAGTGTACAGGCTACTTCGCCCCCACCTCCCGCTATGGCACCCCCCGGGACTTCAAGTACCTGGTAGACAGGCTCCACCGGGCGGGTCTGGCGGTGTTTTTAGACTGGGTCCCGGCCCATTTCTGCAAGGATGAGCAGGGTCTGTATAGGTTCGACGGCACCTGCCTCTATGAATATGATGACCCCATGAAGTGGGAGCACGACGGCTGGGGCACCCGGGTCTTTGACTACGGCAGGGGAGAGGTGCGCAGCTTCCTGCTCTCGTCTGCCCTGTGGTGGCTTCGGGAGTACCATATGGACGGCCTGCGGGTGGATGCCGTGGCCTCCATGCTGTATCTGGACTATGGCCGCACCCACTGGCGCAGGAATAAAAACGGCGGCCGGGAAAATTTGGAGGCGGTGGCGTTTTTGCAGCTCCTCAATGCCACCGTCCACCGGGAAAAGCCCGGGGCACTGATGATTGCCGAGGAGTCCACCGCCTGGCCCCATGTAACGGGGCCCGAGGGCCTGGGCTTTGACCTGAAGTGGAACATGGGCTGGATGAACGACCTCTGCCACTACCTGAAAATGGACCCCTATTTCCGCCAGTACCACCACAAGGATGTGACCTTTTCCCTGGTCTACGCCTTCTCCGAGCGGTTTGTGCTGCCTATCTCCCATGACGAGGTGGTCCACATGAAGGGCTCTCTCCGGGGCAAAATGCCCGGGGATGAAGCCATGCAGCTGGCAGGAGTCAAGAGCTTTCTGGCCTATATGCTGGCCCACCCGGGGTGCAAGCTGCTGTTCATGGGTGGGGAGCTGCCCCAGTGGAAGGAGTGGGACTTTGCAGGAGAGCTTGACTGGTCCGTTTTGCAGGATGCGGCGGTGTCCGCTGCCCACGGCTGCATCCGGGCGCTGAACCGGTTTTATAAGAGCAATCCGCCCCTGTGGGAAAACGATACGGACTGGGACGGCTTTTCCTGGCTGGTGCCGGACGACAGCTCCAATAATATCCTGGTCTTTCTCCGCCGGGACCGCAAGGGCCGGGAGCTTATATGCGTGGTGAATTTTTCTCCCGTGGCCCGGGAGAAGTACCGCTTCGGCGTGCCGAAAAGGGCGGAGTACAGAGAGGTGTTTAACACCGATGATGTCCGGTGGGGCGGCAGCGGCATCGTCAATGAAAAACCCATTCCGGTGGAGGCGACTCCGTCCCATGGCCGCGAAACCTCCATCCGTGTGCGCATACCGCCCCTGGGCGCGGTGTATCTCCAAGGCCGGGGAGCCTTTAAGCAGAAGAAAGGAGCGGATCATCCGTGAAAAAAGAATGTATCGCCATGCTGCTGGCCGGGGGCCAGGGTAGCCGGCTCTATGTCCTCACCGGGGATATGGCCAAGCCCGCCGTCCCCTTTGGAGGGAAGTTCCGCATCATCGACTTTCCCCTGTCCAACTGTACCAACTCCGGCATCGACACCGTGGGTGTGCTGACCCAGTACCGTCCCCTGGAGCTGAACAGCTACATCGGCAGCGGCCAGCCCTGGGAGCTGGACCGCATGAACGGCGGCGTACATATCCTGCCCCCCTATCAGAGCAATTCCGGGGCCGGGTGGTACAAGGGCACCGCCAATGCCATCTACCAAAATATCGGCTTCGTAGACCTGTATGACCCGGACTATGTGGCCGTCCTCTCCGGCGACCATATTTATAAAATGGACTACTCCCGGATGCTCCGCCGCCATAAGGAGGCCGGGGCCGACTGCACCATCTCCGTTATGGAGGTCCCCTGGCAGGAGGCAAGCCGCTTCGGCATTATGAATGTAGATGACCGGGATACCATTACGGAGTTCGAGGAAAAGCCCGCCCACCCCAAGAGCAACCTGGCCTCCATGGGCATTTACATCTTCACCTGGAAAAAGCTCCGGGCGTACCTGCTGCAGGACGAGGCGGACCCCACCTCCTCCAACGACTTCGGCAAAAATGTCATCCCCGCCATGCTCCGTGCCGGGGAGAAAATGGTGGCCTACCGCTTCGAGGGCTATTGGAAAGATGTGGGCACCCTGGACTCCCTGTGGGATGCCAATATGGATATGCTTGCTCCCGGCTCGGGCCTGAACCTGCTGGATAAGCGCTGGCCCATTTACAGCCGCACCCCCTCCTGTCCGCCCGCCTTCTTTGCGGCCACGGCGGATGTGGGCAACAGTGCCGTGGCCAAGGGCTGCGACATTCGCGGCGAGGTAAAAAATACGGTCCTCAGCTACAACGCCGTGGTGGAGGAGGGGGCTCAGGTCACCTACTCCGTGGTTATGCCCGGGGCGGTGGTGAAAAAGGGCGCCCGGGTGGAATACGCCATCCTGGGCGAGAACAGTGTGGTAGGGGAGGGCGCCCATGTGGGGGCCGGCCCGGAGACTGCCAAGGACCCCGACAAATGGGGCGTGGCGGTGCTGGGGCCTCAGGCTCACGCGGCCCCCGGGGAGACCGTCCCCGCCGGAGCCATGCTGGATAAAACCCACGGACAGGAGGCGAAAAAGGTATGAACGGAATGCACGGCATCATCTTTTCCTATGAAAAATCCAACGGTCTGCGGGAGCTGACAGAGCCCCGCATCCACGGCTCCGTGCCCTTTGGCGGGTCCTACCGCATGGTGGACTTCATCCTATCGGACATGGTCAATGCCGGTATCCGGGATGTAGGCGTCCTGATGCACGGCAAGTGCCAGAGCATGATGGACCACCTGCGCAGCGGCAAGAGCTGGGACCTCTCCCGGAGCTTCGGAGGGCTTACGCTGCTGCCGGTATTCGCCTATAACAGCGCCCGGGGCAACGGGCGATTCCGGGGCAAGCTGGAGGCTCTGGATGTGGTCAGGGATTACCTGCGGCACATCGGCCAGGACTATGTCCTCCTGGCCGACAGCGATGTGGCCCTGAATATCGACCTTCAGGCCGTGCTCCGGGCCCACATAGACACCGGCGCGGATGTGACGGCGGTGTGCGCCCCCTCCACCGGCGACGGTATGTACCTGGTGGCCGATGAGACCGGCCGGGTCCGGGAGGTGGTGGAAAACCTCCGCCGGGGCAACCGCTGCCTGCAGATCTTCCTGCTACGGACGGAGCTGCTGCTCAGCCTGGTGGAGCGGTTCGTCAGCCGCCACGAGTACAGCTTTCAGGAGTGTGTGCTGCAGGGGCTTACAAAGGAAATACACATCCACGGGTATGTTTTTCACGGCTTTGCCGCCCATATCACCGATGTGGCCGGATACTATGAGAGCAGTATGCGGCTTTTGGACCCGACGGTGCGGCAAGACCTGTTCTGCCCTCAGCGCCCTATTTATGCCAAGGAAAACGACGCCGCCTCCACCTATATGGACCCCCAGGGAGGCTGCGTAAATTCTCTGGTAGACGACGGGTGCGACATCCAGGGCAGCGTGCATAGCTCCATTCTCAGCCGTGGCGTCCGGGTGGAAAAGGGCGCCGTGGTAGACGGCTGCATTCTCTTTAAGGACACGGTGGTGGGTCGTGGCGCGCAGCTGCGCCATGTCATTGCCGATAAAGATGTGAAGGTCGGCCCCGGCGTACACCTGGAGGGTACGGAAAAATACCCCCTGGTGCTGAGCAAGGGCGCGGAGGTATAAGGTGAATATTCTCTATGTAACAGGGGAGGCCGCCCCCTTCTGCAAAACCGGCGGTCTGGCGGATGTATCCGGAAGCCTTCCGGTGGCCCTGGCAAAGCGCGGCCACCGGGTAGCGGTGATTCTGCCGCTGTATAATACCATTGCGGCCCGGTGGCGGCAGCAAATGACCTTCCGCAAGCACATCTATGTAGACCTTTCCTGGCGGCATGAATACTGCGGATTGTTTTCTCTGGACTATCAGGGCGTCACCTGGTATTTTGTGGATAACGAGCATTATTTTGCCCGGGGACGCCTCTACGGGGAGGGGGACGACGGCGAGCGCTTCGGTTTTTTCTCCCGGGCGGTGATGGACCTTCTCCCTCTGCTGGATCGGGTGCCGGATGTCATCCACTGCAACGACTGGCAGACCGCCTTGGTCCCCATCTACCGGCAGGACCTGGCGGGGCGCTGGGACGCCCTGCGCAGCATCCGCACGGTGTTTACCATTCATAATGTGGAGTACCAGGGGAAGTTCGGCCCGGAGACGGTGGAAGACCTCTTCGGCCTGGACCGGGGCTGGTACGAGGACGGCACCCTCCAGATGGACGGCTGCGTGAATCTGATGAAGGGGGCCATGCTCTGCGCCGATGCCGTCACCACCGTCAGCCCCACCTATGCCCGGCAGCTCCACCAGAGCGCCTACGCCGAGGGCATGGAGTCCGTGGTCCAGCGCTGCGGCGAGAAGTTCACCGGCATTGTCAACGGCATCGACACCGCCGTTTTCGACCCTGCCACCGACCCAGAGCTGACGGCCCATTTCTCGGCCCAGCGCCTGCGTGGCAAGGCCGACTGCAAAAAAGCCCTGCAAAAGGAGCTGGGCCTCCAGGTCCAGAGCGATGTTCCCCTGCTCTCCGTGGTCAGCCGCCTGGTGGGGCATAAGGGCATCGATCTCATCTGCGAGAGCCTGGATGTTATGATGCAGACGGGCTGCCAGCTGGTGGTCCTGGGCAGCGGCGACGGGCAATATGAGGATTTCTTCCGCTATGCGGAAAACCGCTATAAGGGCCGCCTCTGCGCCTATATCGGCTACAATGAGGCCCTGGCCCACCGCATCTATGCCGGCAGCGACCTCTTTCTGATGCCCTCCCGCTCCGAACCCTGCGGACTTTCTCAGATGATCGCCATGCGCTACGGTGCGGTACCCATCGTGCGTCAGACCGGCGGCCTGGCCGACACCGTCCGCTCCTGCCAGCTGGGCCAGGAGGACGGCAACGGCTTCGTTTTCGCCGATTACAGCGCCTTCGATATGCAGTATGTCATCTCCCAGGCGGTGAACCTGTACCGCACGGACATCCACCGCTTCCGCCAGGTGCAAAAGCGCGGCATGACCGATGATTTCAGCTGGGACGCCAGCGCCGGCGCTTACGAATCCCTCTATCAGCATATTACCGGACAAACAAGGAGTACCAAATGACCAAGGAAGCACTGAAGGAAGCCATTATCCAAAGACTGCGCATCAACTGCGGCTGCTCGCCCCGGCAGGCGGGAGACGGAGATATGCTCCGGGCCTGCGCCATGGTCCTGCGGGACAGTATGGCCGAGCGGGGCGCTACCACCCGGGAGGAGCGGGACAGGTGCCAGGAGCGCCAGGTCCACTATCTGTCCCTGGAGTTTCTCATGGGCCGCAGCCTTTTGAAAAACGCCTATAACCTGGGCCTTTTGGAGAGCCTGACCCAGGCGGTGGAGGAGCTGGGCTTCAAGGCCGCCGATCTTTTCGAGCAGGAGCCCGATGCAGGGCTTGGCAACGGCGGCCTGGGCCGCCTGGCCGCCTGCTATTTAGACAGCATGACCACCCTGAACATCCCCGCCACCGGCTACTCCATCTGCTATGAGCTGGGTATTTTTAAGCAGAAGATCGTGGAGGGCCAGCAGGTGGAGCTGCCCGACGACTGGCTGGATATAGGCGGAGCATGGCTGCTGCCCCGGCCCCAGGACGCGGAGGAGGTCCACTTCGGCGGCACCGTCCGCACCAAGTGGGACGGCGGCCAGCTCATGGTCGTGCATGAGGACTATACCCGGGTCCTGGCCGTGCCCTGCGACATGGAGATCGCCGGCTATGGCACCGACCATGTCAATACCCTCCGCCTTTGGCAGGCCCGCAGCCCCAAGAGCGTGGATATGCAGCTTTTCAGCCGGGGCCAGTACCTCCAGGCCAGCGAGGAGCGCACCATGGCCGATGCCATCAGCAAGATCCTCTACCCCGAGGATAACCACTATGAGGGCAAGTCCCTGCGCCTGAAGCAGCAGTATTTCTTCGTCTCCGCCACCGTCCAGTCCATCACCCGCAAGCACCTGGAGGTGTACGGCACCCTGCGCAATTTCCACGAGAAAAATGTCATTCAGATCAACGATACCCACCCGGCCCTGGTCATTCCGGAGCTGATGCGTATTTTCATGGACGATGCGGGCATGGGCTGGGATGAGGCGTGGAACATCACCAAAAACAGCGTGGCCTATACCAACCACACCGTCCTGGCCGAGGCCCTGGAGTGCTGGCCCCAGACCCTGTTTGAGACCCTCCTGCCCCGTATTTGGCAGGTGATCGTGGAGATTGCCCACCGCTGGCAGCGCCAAGTGGAGGAGCGCTTCCACGACCCCGCCAAAACCGAAAAGCTGGCCATCGTCTGGGACGGCGGTGTCCGCATGGCCAACCTCTGCATCGCCGGGGGCATGAGCGTCAACGGTGTGTCCGCCCTGCACTCGGAGATCTTGCGCAGGGATGTGTTCCGGGACGCTTATGAGATGTGCCCCGGGCAGTTCCACAATGTCACCAACGGCGTGGACCACCGCCGCTGGCTCAGCCAGATAAACCCCGGCCTGCACAGCCTCATCTGCGACCTTACCGGAGACGGCTATCTCCTGCACCCGGAGCAGCTGCAAGGGCTGGACGCCTATGAAAACGATACCTCCGTGCTGCATCGCCTGGAGGAGATCAAGGGGGAGAATAAGGCCCGCTTCGCCCATTGGGCCAAGCGCCAGCAGGGAGTGATACTAAACACCGACGCCGTATTCAATGTCCAGGTCAAGCGCCTGCACGAGTATAAGCGGCAGCTGCTGAATGTCATGCACATCCTCTACCTCTACCAGCGCCTGCAGGATAGCCCCAACATGGACCTCCGCCCCCAGACCTTCCTCTTCGGGGCCAAGGCCGCCCCGGGCTACGCCGTGGCTAAGCGGATCATCCGGCTCATCGGCTCCCTGGCCGATCAGATCAATCACGATCCTCTCTGCAAGGACAGGCTTCAGGTGGTGTTTTTGGAGAATTACCGGGTGTCCATGGCTGAGGCTCTGATGCCCGCCAGCGAGGTGTCTCAGCAGATCTCCACCGCCGGCAAGGAGGCCAGCGGAACGGGCAATATGAAGTTTATGATGAACGGAGCTGTCACCGTGGGCACTCTGGACGGGGCCAATGTGGAGATGCATCAGGTGCTGGGGGATGAGAATATCTTCCTCTTCGGCCTGAAGGCGGAGGAGGCTGCGGCCCTCTCCCGGCACTATGACCCCAAGCTGCTGTACGACCGGGACCCTGTGCTGCGGCGGGTGCTGGACGGCATTCGCGACGGCTTCCGGGACGGCGTCAGCTATGAGGACATCTACCGCCGCCTGCTCTTCGGCGATAACTGCCCGGCGGACCAGTACCTGCTCTTGGCGGACTTCGTCTCCTACTGCGACGCAGGCCGCCGCATGATCGACACCTATGGCCATCGGGAGCGCTGGAACCAAATCAGCCTGCACAATATCGCCCGCAGCGGCGGCTTTGCCGCCGACCGCGCCATCCGGGACTACGCCCGGGATATTTGGCATGTCCCCTGCAAGGAGTAAAGAGAATATAAGTTTCCCAAAGCGGCGG
>OFMD01001407.1_pt1 | contig 15149 bp, 9 predicted proteins | sample 1541211 | NCBI WGS metagenome assembly OFMD01 (sample SAMN04209231, study PRJEB22552) | human gut metagenome | biome: gut; material: feces | host: Homo sapiens | place: USA: Oklahoma | reverse complement strand
TTGTAGTTGTTTCCTGTTCTGTATCTTTCGTTGTTGATACTGCCGTTGTTGTTGGCGCTACTGTTGTTGTTGGTGCTTCTGTTGTTGGCGCTACCGTTGTTGTTGGCGCTGCCGTTGTTGTTGGTGCTTCTGTTGTTGGCGCTGCTGTTGTTGTTGACGCTACCGTTGTTGTTGGCGCTACTGTTGTTGTTGGTGATACCGTTGTTGGTGCTACCGTTGTTGTTGGGTGATTTCCATCATCAACATAGTTATACATAATAGATGTTATTCTTGAGCGTTTGTTTCCTTTTACAGTTGCAACACCTATTTCATATTCTCCTGATCCTTTTGTAAATGCTGTGTAATCTAAATTAACATTTCCATCAACTACATTTTTAACGCAAACTCCATTAACGTAAACATTATATGAATCTGCTCCATCTGCTCTTGCCCACGCAAAATAGTATGGTAACTGTGCATTTCCTGCCCATACAAGCCCTTCCGGTGCCTTAATACTTTCATCAACACTTGGATCTACTTCCGGAGATTCTGTTGTTGAGGCTATCGTCGTTGTTGTGGCTACCGTTGTTGTTGGCGCTGGTTTTGTCTCAGTTGACACTTTTTCAACATCAGATATTTTTGAAATAACCCAATCCGTTAATTCTTTGTCATTAATATTGAATCTAAATACTACATACTGCTCGCCTGTCACTTCCTGATCAACAATTTTTTTAAATCCAATATCTGTCTTATTCATTGGATATCCTGGACAATTTCCACCATTTGTTTCTACTGCCTGCTTATAAAAAGCTTCTGCCTCTGTTTTTCCATTAAGTATTTCATAATATACAATTGCACTGTTGACATCGTCTTTTGCAATGAAATTTAACTTTCCATTTTCATCAACATATGCTCCTCTTTGTATTCTTGATTCAGGGCTTTTTTTAATATCATAATATAAGCGAAGAACTAATTTCCCTTCTGCTATTACTATTCCCTTAGTCACTGAGTTTTCGCTAAGAATATAACCATCATACTCCTTTTCCTCTGCAGAAACCTCTGTACCGATTATAGCTTCTATTCTCTCAGTATCTTCAGTTACAAGGTCATATCCGCTTTCATCTTCTTTCTGTTTATAATACTCTACCGTATACTGGGATATAGTTGACTCATCAAGGAACTTTGCATACAGTACTAAATTTTCTGCTGTAGAATCTGTTATTTCCGTTATCTGATTCTGATAATTATCATCTGTATACCAACCAAGGAACTTATAACCTTCTCTCGTTGGATTATTAAGTTTTATTGAACTTCCGAATCTATAACCGTTAGGGTTTGCATCATTGTTTGTTCCATCGTTTAATTCATACTGAATTGTATAGCTATTACGTTTATAATACGCCTTAACCGTAGCTGTATTGTCTTCTTTTACAACCGTTGTAAGTATATTATTGCTATTTCCATTATCATATGTAAATCCCGTAATGTTCTCTGGTTCATACGTATAACTTGTAGTTCCCTCTTTTACGCTAACCTGTTTTTCCTGCTTTTCGTATCCGGTTCCCTCATAATTTTCAAGATATATTTCCACGTTAACTTTTGAAGTATTTCCTAGCAATTCACTTTCATCAACATTTGGATTTGAACCGTTCCCTGTTTTTGGTCCAACATAGCTTGAATTAGCTGGTACATCAACATATGTATTATCTGTAAAATATACTCTCTTTACTTCATCAGTATGATTTTCTGCAACATATGTTTTGTTTCCATCCTTGCTCAATACTAGTGAAAGTGGCTCACTGCCTGTAATGGAAAAATCCTGATTTCCATACTTCTGTAATGATGTTATATATGAAAGAGTATGTGCCCTTGATTCACCATTTTCAACTTTTCCACTATCACTCATATCCCATCTTGCAAGGGCACCATCCGGATCATAATAAGCATAATACTCTGCTACTACATCCTGATTAGTCTTTGGATCTGTAAGCATGTCAACTTTATTGAAATTATTGCAAATCTGTTCTTTATTAGAAACAAAATGTTTCCACTGATTACTGTTTTCATCTATACTGTCTACAACGTTTTTGACTTTATCCTTATATTTTCCCATATAAAGTGTTGCTCCGGAAATTGGTAACATTGTAATTGTAGTTACTTCAATAGAGTTTTCTGTCCACCATGCTGTATGATCATAGCGACCACCAAATAATCTTGTAACTGTCTGAATATTATAATTACCTGCATCTTTATATTTTTCTGTGAAAATTTCATTATGTACATCATAATAATAGTCTTCAATTGCAGCTATTTCAGTTGTATACATGTAAATACCCGCATCTCTGATTGTAGTATTTCCAACTGCTTCTCCCCATAAGATTAATGATGCCCATGCATTAATTGCCTCAGATGATGATTCCTGGTTATTTCCACCTGAAAGACCACCCTTCTTGTCAACTAACTCTCCATTCTCATCATATTCATAATTAGCCACACCTGATGCCCATGAATGACCTTCATAAATATCAAAGTTTCTAAGGAATGGATACTTAGTAGGACTGTTGGCATTATAACCTTTTCCGTCACGATTAACATTAGCAATATCACCAATCATCTCATAAACCATTCCGCCCCATTCTTTAGCCCACTGTGGATCTTTCATTGCAACTGCTGCAGCTGCCTTAATCCAATATCCATAATGGAAATGATGGTCGTTAACCTGCTTGTCAGAATCATATGATGATGGATAGCCTATTAATGTTCCATAATTTTCATCATAATAGAAATAGTCATCCTTGTGATCACCACTTATATATGCCTGATATGGATCAAACCAGAATTCAAGATAGTTTTCTACTCCTTCTACCATTTCATTTGTTATATTCTTCATATCCGCATCATCACCATCTAGCTGACCTGAAAGCCATATTGCATCTGATAATGTATTAAGATTCTTTCCTATCCAATACGTGTCAAATCCACCATACTGACCTTCCAAATTGCAAATCCACTTAGGATCTTCTTTGTTTTTTCTATAATCATAAAGATATCCTAACTGCTGCTTAATATTTCCAATTGTATTTTCGTCAGTTGTAATCGGCAATGAAGATAAAATTCCGTTGTATTGCATTTCAGTTACATAACTTGTTCCAACAATCGTTTTCATTGTTCCACGAATTGTGTTGTATGTATAGTTAGTATATTTAGAATTAGAATAACGCCACTGATGAGGATATAGTGCCATAATAGTATCTCCACCTGTGCTTCCATTCTCCATATTCTTTGTTGTTACATTATATTTAGTAACGACCTTAGAAGAATTCTTTAAATATTCCCACTGTACCTTTGTATCTGTAATAAAGTTAAATGCATATTTTTCATATAAAGAAAATGCTTCATTGCTTCCATCAGGAAGTATTGCTACAGACATATAGTTTTTTCCTGAAGGCATCTTTGCTGTAAGTTTTCCACCTGCATTAATCCATGTTGTACCTGATGGTGCTGCTAACATGTAATAATGTATTTTCCCATCTTTTTTATTTTTTAAACTTACACCGATTATATTTGAAGATGTTGTATTTTTTACTATTGCAAGGTCTGTTGCACCTGCACCAAGTGAAATTGTTGGTGTAACATTATCAAATGTATAATAGGCATATGGAGTTCCCTTTGCAATAATTGAACGCATTGAACTATTGCCTGCATTATCTGCCATTACAATTTCATAACTCCAATCTGTTGTTTTATCCACCTTAGCATCTTTAGCTGAAAAATTTTCACCACCAACAACCATTTCTACTGTATCATCATTTAATAAACTTTCTACTGTTGGTTCACCGTCAACATAAGAAGTACTATCTACTACAGCCGGTGATGCCATCTGCATACCATTACTTGCAGCTCTATATGCAAGAGGATGTGCATACAATGACTCTGAATACTGATCAAATACAACTGAACTTGCCCAGTCATTTGTTGGAACAGTTCCAACTGTCTCTTTATAATTGTCAGTTAAATAAACCTTTGATGGAGGTAATGATTCTTTTCTATCTGTCCAGTTTACTCCCCAGTCGTCAGTTCTAACTCCAAAGACTTCTTTCTTATATCCGCCTTTGTCAATCATTACCGAATTGTTCTCATCAAAAAAATCTCCTGTTGCCGCTTTTATGTTTATTGCAGTAAATGGTATGCTTGTTGCTAACATTGTAATCGAACAACATAATGCTATTGATTTTTTTAGTGCTCTTTTTTTCATTTTAATCTCCTTTTTGTAATCTAAAAACGAAATTTTCATTTCTTCTTACATAATAATATACTTTTTCTTGTTCTCTCTCAATCTAATTTTTTGACAAAAAGGGTTAAAATTTTTACTTTTTACACTATTTTATGTTAAATAACTGGAAGTCATATAATCTAAGTGTTCCAACACCTTCATCAGGTGTAAATATTTTAATCATTATATATCTTGCCTTTTGGTTTCCTATATTAAATGAAGATACTGCACTGTTGTTGGACGGTTGATAATCTACTGATGTCCATTCATTTCCATCGTTGGATACAAGAACTTCCCATTCAGTAGTATTTCCAAAACCTTCCTTACTTCTTGTATTGTAAAGCGTGTATGTATTAAACTCTTTTTCCTGACCCAAATCAATTTTTACCCAATGCTTTACGCCATTTAATTTGTACTCACCACTAGTTACATTAGAACTTGTTGCACACCATTTTGTATTTAAATCTCCATCTATTAATTTTTGTGCATTCTCGTTATCGTTTGTATATCCGGAGCAATCATACACCTTTCCTCCAAGACAAAGATTTGTTCCTTCTGTAACTGTATTATTTAACTGAGTTGCTGTTTTATTTCCATGTAGTTTCTCACCAACCATTGGATATTCAGGATTTGGTATTCCGTCAATATTTTCAGTAAGCCAATTATCTTCATAATCAGCAAATCCTTTAAATGTCCATGTACCCTGCTGCAACTCTTCTACATATCTCTTTCTTAAAGACTCAATACAATCATAACCTGTAATCTGTTTTACTACATTATTAAATGGTGTTGTTGTATTATAAGGATCATCTGTGTAAGTACTTCCGGTGTTATTGTCTTTAATTAATTTATTTATACTATCAATAAGTCCATATTTTAATGTTCCATCTGCATTCTTTCTTGTTGGATACTTTGAGTCCATATATGCAAAGAACCATTTATTATTTCCGTACTGTTCATAACCCCAGTCCTGAAGTGATGTATCCGTAGCTTCATAAACCTGTACATATTTAGGATTTGACCAATGGAAGTATCTGAACCCTCCATAATTTGCCATATTTTCTGTCCACCACGCTACATCATCACCATAATTAAGTTTTCCACTATATTGCTGTACTGAATGAGTTATTTCATGTGAGAAAAATCCTATATCTTTCGGATGACTGTTAGCGTACTTAGTTGAAACACATACTGTAGTTCCCTGACAATATGCTACGCCATCATAATTGTTATCAGCCTTAAATGTAATAGTTGTAGGTTCTGTTCCATTACCCCATCTCTGGTATAATCTTGGATAACTGTTGTAGAACAGTTTTGTAAGTTCTTCCAAATAACCATCTACTGTTACATCTTTCCAATCGCCTGTAAACAAAATATCATATTTACTTGGGCTTATATAGGCTCCTTTCAATGATATTTCTGACAACTGTACTGAACTTCCATATCCCGCTTTAACATCTAATTTGTAATATCTATATGAACCAACCTTATCCACTGTGTAATTGTATGTCTTAAAGTTAACATCTTCCATTCCACTATTATTTACAGTGTCAATTTTTTCCCAATTAGTTCCATCTGATGATCCATATAATATCCATGATTTTGGATTTCTGCCCTTATATGATTCATTATCATTAGCTGTTGTTAAACTGTAACTATATAATGTTGTATCCTGTTTCATTTTCCAGGCAATGCTAAACTTATTTGAAAATTCAAATAATTTTGATTCTTTACTTCCATCAAATAAATTAGATGGTTTTTCATCACCATTACCTTTTGCAGTTGTAGCACTTGCAAAAATGCTGTCATAGTAAGAAGATAAATCTTCTCCCATTTCCTTATCAACATCTGCCACATCACCATTAAGTGAAATTTCTGCCAACTGGAATCCATAATAAATTGTTCCATTTCCTTCAAACTGTATTAAATAATACTGATAGCTTTCCTGAATATCTGTTTCATATGTATAAGCTTTTAAATTTTTTGCTTCAATTCCACTATCTGTTACAGTATCTATCTGTGTCCATGATGTTCCATTATTTGAGCCATACAAATGCCATGATTTTGGATTTCTATAAGAATAAGTCTCACTATCATTGGCTGTTGTTAATGTATATTTTTTCAATATAATTGGCTTTTTCATCTGCCATGATATTCTTAGTGGAAATCCATCTGATGTACATAACTTTGTATTTATATCTCCATCAAAAAGTTTTTCCATTCCTTCATTTGCACTTGTTTTAATGCTAGTTGAACTTGAAGTATCTATCTGCCTCATATAATTGTCAACATTTATGTTCTTAGGATGAACTTCTGTTTCCGGCTCTTCATAAAACTCTTTTTGTGTAGTTGTTGTAACTTCTGTTATTTTTTCTGTTGGAGCCACTGTTGTTACATGTTGTCCTTCCTTATTATAAGTATACTTGATTGATGTTGAATTAGATTTTTTATTGCCTTTTACAGCTGCAACTGAGATTGTATATTCTCCTGAACCTTTTTCAAATACACTTTTATCCAAATTAACTGAACTTACTTCAACATTTGTTACATATTTATTATCTACATAAACATTATATGAATCAGCTCCATCTGTAGCTGCCCAAGCAAAATAATATGGTAATTCCTTATTTCCTGCCCATACAAGTCCTTCCGGTGCTTTAATGTTTTCATCTACTTCCTGGCTTGGAGCTGTTGGCGCTATTGTTGTTTGAATTTCTGTTGTTGGCATTACTGTTGTTGTAGTTTTCACTGTTGTAGCGTCTGTTGGTTTATTTGTTACTTTTTCCGATTCTGTTGTAACAAGCTGACCATCTGGCGAAAATGTATATTTTAATGATGTTGCAACAGATATTTTATTACCTTTTACTGCTGCAACTGAGATTGTATATTCTCCTGAACCTTTTTCAAATACAGAGGCATCTAAGTTAACCGCTCCATCTACCACATTTTTAATACATTTTCCATCTACATAAACATTATATGAATCTACATCACTTGCCTTAGCCCATGCAAAATAATATGGTAATTCTTTATTTCCAGCCCATACAAGTCCTTCCGGTGCTTTGATGTTTTCATCTACTTCCATGTCCGGAATAATTGGTGCTGTTGTTGATGCTACTGTTGTTGGTGTCACTGTTGCTGGTGCTACTGTTGTTAGCACTACTGTTGTTGGTGCCATTGTTATTGGCATTGACGTTGTTGGTGTTACTGTTGTTGGCACTACTGTTGTGGGTGCCATTGTTGTTGGCATTACCGTTGTTGATGCCACTGTTGTTGGTGCTACTGTTGTTGTTGGCATCACTGTTGTTGGTTCTACTGTTGTCGGTACTGTTGTTACTCTTGCCTCGGTTGTAGATACTGTTGAAGCTTTCTCTGTTGTTTGAACCGTAGTTTTTGATGTGGTTTCTATATTCTTTGGTGTTTCTACGTTTTTAGTAATATTTTCTTTATTATTTTCCTTAACTGTCACTTTAAGAATATATTTTCTCTTTCCATATACAGCCTTTATTTTTGCTTTACCAATATTTTTACCTTTAATCTGTATTTTCTGTTTATATTTTCCTTTTTTCTTTATTGATATATTCTTTTTTCCTGATATAATTTTCCATACTACTTTATATTTTGCTTTTTTTAATTTTACTGTTTTCTTCTTTCCAACATTTACTGAAATTTTAGTTTTGCTTAACATTGATTTTTTCGATGCAGCATTAACTGTAATTGAGCCATTAGGCACTAAACATGTCATTAATGACATTGTTACTGCAACTGCTATTGCCTTTTTTATTATTACTTTCCTTTTCAAAATTCTTCCTCCTTTTTTACAATAAAATACATACTTATCTATATTAATTACATTATAAAACTTTTTAGCTTTGTTTTCAATTCAATTATTTTACTTAAAAAGGTAAATTTTTTGCCAACATTCTTTATTAAAGAAAAAAGTCATAGTTTAGCATGCATTTTTTACACAATACAAAACTATGACTTGTTAACTTAAATATTTTTATATAAAGCTTTATTCCTGACACTGTACAGCATCATATCCTGTTTCACCTGTTCTTATTTTTGTGGCACTTGCAACGGGATAACTAAAGATTTTTCCATCACCAAACTCCCCTGTGTAAGCCGCTTTTTTTATTGCTTCTATTGTTTTTTCTGCCCACTCTTCTGAAGAAACAACAATCTCAAATTTTACCTTAGGTTGCATCTGTGGCTCAACTTCCATACCACGGACAATTTCTTTATAGCCTCTCTGTAAGCCACATCCCATTACCTGAGATACTGTAAGACCATTAACTTCTATCTCCATTAATGCATTTTTTACATCTTCAAATTTTTCTTCTCTAACAATTGCATCTATTTTCATTATCATAGAATATCATCTCCTCTTACTTAATTACTGATCCATACCATTAAAACTTGGATATGCATTTTCACCGTGCTGTGATATATCAAGTCCAATTCTTTCTTCTCTATCTGTTACTCTAAGTGTTGTAAATATTCTTACTATTGCTACACAAATTAAGGTTCCCACAACTGCAATTACAATTGTAATAAGTATTCCTTCTATCTGTGCTGCAAATAACCTCCATTCGCCATAAACTAATCCGTCCCATTTTGCTACCGGATTAATAGAACTTTTTCCAAATATACCTGTTGCGATTCCTCCCCATATACCACCTATTCCGTGACAACCAAATGCATCTAATGCATCATCAATTTTTAATTTTTTCTTTATAAGTATAACTCCATAATAACATATTGGGCTGACAAGAGCACCAATTATAAAAGATGACCAAATTGGAACAAATCCTGCTCCCGGTGTAATAGCTACCAGACCAATTACCAAACCTGTTGAGGCGCCTACCAAAGTTGTTTTTCTGTCATTTATTATATCTAATAACATCCATGATAACAATGCTGACGCCGATGCAATAGCTGATGTCATAAATGCATGCGCCGCAAGTCCGTCTGCTTTCAAGGCACTTCCTGCATTAAATCCAAACCATCCAAACCAAAGTATTGTAGCCCCTAATACAACAAATGGAATATTATGTATTCTGTATGTCGCTCTCTCATAACCTTTTCTTCTTCCAAGAATAATTGCAAGTACCAATGCTGTTATTCCCGAACTGATATGTACAACATCTCCTCCTGCAAAATCTACAGAACCTAATTCTGCCAAAAGTCCCCCCTGCCCCCATACCATATGTGCTAACGGATAATAAACTATTATTGACCATATTGCCACAAATATGAATAAAGCTTTAAATTTCATTCTTCCTATAACAGAACCTGTAATTAACGCCGGTGTGATAATTGCAAACATCATCTGAAATGCACAAAATACTAAATTAGGAATTGAATCTGAATAAGGTCCAGTGCCCCATCCAACTCCTTCTAAGCCAAACCATCTGAAATCTCCTATTATTCCACCATGATTTCCACCAAATGCTAATGAAAATCCAAACAATGCCCACATAACAACAGCTAATCCCATAATCATAACTATTGCCATCATAGTGTTAACTACATTTTTTCTTCTTACTAAACCTCCATAGAAAAATGCCAACCCCGGTGTCATAAAAAATACCAAAGCCGCACAAGTCAACATAAAACCTGTGTCTCCTGCATTCATGCAATAATACCTCCTGCTCTTTTAACATATTTTTCTTAATTTTCATCTTGTGTACCAAAACATTTCAATGCCATAAATTTCAGTCCAAGTATTTATGACATCGAAAAAGGCGCCTGGCCATAAAGCCAAACGCCCTTGTTTGTTGACGTGAAGTCTATCATTTATTAAGTGAAAACACAAGTATATATTTTATTTTTTTAATTATCTAATGAATTTATTTAATTATTTTAAGTTTTTACTTAATTTTGTTTAGTCCCTTTCCAATGCCTATTGCAATCTTCTTTAACGTTTTGCTTGAATGGTCGCTTCTCTTATCTCCCACTTCCAAATCTACAGATGGTATTGTTGAGTAAGAAGTCTGAGTAAGATCTATTGCCATGGAACCACTGCCATAAATTTTAACACCGGCACTTCTCATTCCGTTTATAAGGTTCTTTCCTAAATTATTGTGTTTCTTCCAATTCTTTGAAACAGGATACATACTTCTATATTTGTTGTTGTTAGGAACACTAATATAGAAAGCTCCTTTATTAGAAGATGTTGAATCATAATGTAATGCAATATGGTAATCCGCATTATTATTAGCAAAAACTGTTCTTGCTATATTATCTAATTGTGCATCATCGCTTTCTCTAACCATAAGAACATTATAGCCTTCTTTTAAAAGCTGTTTCTTAACAGTCATAGCAAGTTTAAGCGTGGCTGTTGCTTCCCTTGTGCCATCGGCTAGAGTTGTTCCACCATTAATAGATGTAGCAGTTATGGCTCCCTGACTTGTACTTCCTCCTGTAACCTTGCTGCTTCCATCAGGATGGCATAAAGTTTTAACACTTTCTCCGCCTCTTGTTCCGTGTCCTGCATTAACACATACTGTTTTGTTTTTCTTTTTAGCTACATTAGAGAAATATAATGTAGGTGAGTCAGTATGAATCTTTGAATTTTTTGCAAATTCCCACTTAGTATTCCATGCAATAACTTCTGCCACATTACTCCACTCAGAATAATATTTTTTATTATTCTTTTTTACGTAAGCACTAACACGAACATAATAGTTCTTAGACTTATTTACTTTTGCAATCTTAGTCTTTGTCTTTGATGAACTTTTTACATTTTTGTTTTTTACGTTCTTGAAATCCTTATCATTAGAATACTGGATTCTATAGCCATTAGCCTTTTTATTCTTCTTCCATAAAATAAAAATAGTTCCTGACTTTCTTGTTACCGTATCAATGCTGACCTTCTTAACGTTAACCTTAACATTAGTCTTGTTTGTTGTCTGCTTACTTGTCTTAACTACAGCATTTGATATGGTTGGATTCGGCGTGGTAGTTTTTGGAATATCCGCATAACTATTACCTGTTCCTTGGAAAAACACTACCGTAGCTATAATTAATGTAAAAGCAACTATTTTATTAACTACTCTTTTACTCATTTGTACCTCCTGAAAATTGTAAATATCTGTAATTTAATTATACCATTTTTTTGTCTTATTGTTTATTTTAATATATCTTATATTTTTTTCTTTTCTTAAAGGCAATTTCATTGTAAAATAAATATAATGAAAACGACAGAAAGGAGCGAATACATGAAAAAAAAGCTTAGTATTCTGCTATGTTTAACACTATTAATTCTTAGTGGTTGCCGTGCTTCGGGAAATACTATCCGATTCGGTGCCGCTGATATTGGTGGTATGTATTACTCTTTTGCTAACACTTTTACTGAACTGGCAAATGAGGAATATGATAATTATAAATTTGAAGTTAGAACCACTGCAGGTTCATCTGCTAACCTGCGACTTTTATCTGACAACTATATTGAGTTAGGTATTGCCCAAGCTGATTTGCTTAACAACGCTTACAAGAAGAACAGCAATCTGCGTGCCATTGCAGGATTATATACCGAAGCATGTCAGCTTGTTGTAAAGGCTGATTCAGATATTAAATCAATTAACGACCTTTCCGGTCATACAGTAAGTATTGGAGCAGAAGAATCAGGTACTGAATTAAACGCCAATCAGATATTGGAATTTTCAGGTATGCCTTCTTCCATTGTTACAACCAAGAATATGGATTACATTGATGCTGCTAATAGCCTTAAGTCAGGTGACATTGATGCGTTCTTCTGTACAGCCGGATTAAAAACTACAATTATTGATGAGCTTTCAAGAGAATGTGACATTCGCATTATTCCTATTGATGACACAGTTATCAACAAAATGCTCACATATTCAAGTTCTTATAGTCGTTATACTATTCCTGCCGGAACATATAAGGGACAGGATGAAGATATAAACACTATTGGAGTAAAGTCTGTTCTTATAACATCAGACTCTATTTCAGAAGCTCTTGTTAAACAGCTTACGCAAATGCTCTTCAAGAAATCAAAAGAACTCCAGTATTCAACATCCCTGGATCTTCAGATTGATGAAAAATTTGCCACTGACGACATTACAATTCCTTTTCATTCAGGTGCAGAATCCTACTATAAAGAAAAAGGAATTAATCTAAATACACAATAATTAACAGAAAGGGTAAATAATGAAGATTCAATTGGATATGTACCAGACGTTAGCTGTTGCTGTTTTGGTACTTTTACTTGGAAATTTTTTAAAGAAACGAATTAACTTTTTGGAAAAATTTTGTATTCCTTCTCCTGTAATCGGAGGACTTTTGTTCGCCATTATGACATGTATTTGTTACACAACAGGAATTGCTGAATTTTCCTTTGATGACACTTTACGAGAAGTTTGCATGGTATTCTTTTTTACATCTGTAGGATTCCAGGCAAATCTTAAAGTTTTAAAAAGCGGTGGTAAATCACTGATTGTCTTTCTTGGACTTGTTATCGTATTGATACTTCTCCAGAACGTTACTGCCGTAGGACTTGCCAAAGCTTTAGGACTTAATCCTCTTATTGGAATGTGTACAGGTTCAATTCCAATGGTTGGTGGTCACGGTACAGCCGGAGCTTTTGGTCCTGTACTTGAAGATTTTAGCATCAGTGGTGCTACTACAATATGTACAGCTGCTGCCACATTCGGACTTATCTTCGGAAGTTTAGTTGGTGGTCCTCTTGGTAAGCGTCTTATTGAAAAACATAATCTTCTTGATACTGTATCAACAGATGATGACAGCTTACTTGTAGAAGATGAAAAGAAACATGAACGACATACTAATATGTATCCTGCTGCTGTGTTCCAGCTTATTCTTGCTATTGGACTTGGAACTATTTTTTCAATGTTCCTTACACAGACAGGACTTACATTCCCTATTTATATTGGTGCCATGCTTGCCGCTGCACTTATGAGAAACATTTGCGAATACACAAGCATTACTACTATTCACATGGGTGAAATTAACGACCTTGGTGGTATTAGCCTTTCATTATTCCTTGGAATGGCTATGATTACTTTAAAGCTTTGGGAACTTGCTTCTCTAGCTCTACCACTTGTTATTTTACTAGCAACTCAGGTTGTTTTAATTTGTGTTTTCACTTATTTTGTGGAATTTAACATTATGGGAAGAGATTACGATGCCGCTATTCTTGTTTCAGGAACTTGTGGTTTCGGTATGGGTGCTACACCTAATGCCATGGCAAACATGCAGGCAGTTTGTGAAAAATATGTTCCTTCAGTAAAGGCATACCTGCTCATACCACTTGTAGGAAGTTTGTTTGCTGACTTCCTTAATAGTTTAGTTATTACATTTTTTATTAATATATTATAATTTTGAGGAGTAAAATATGTTTGAGAAATTGAGAAAATTTTTTGAAGCAAAAAAAGAACAGCATGAGTATAATTACAATGTTACGTTCGACAACGTAGCCATTCCTGAGGTTCACACTCACAAATCAGATAAGCACGAAGAGGAAAAACCTAAACACTCTCCGATAAACTATGAAAATGTAGCTATACCGGAAGTTCATATTCGTACAAAGAAAAATAAATAATATTATATGGATTTTCAAAAATCCTTAATTAAATTCTAAAAGTCCGCTATCATTTTGCGTCTTGATAACGGACTTTTTTTATTTTAAATTCATATACAATAGTGGATAAATATTTCCTTCTTCATCAAGGTCTGTCCTTTTATATGTTTCAACTCCCATATATTCATAAAAACCAACTGCCCGGGGATTTTGTTCATTTATACTTTCCTCTCCGTTCAATACAAAATTCAATAACTGTTTTCCTATACCTTTTGACCGCATATTCTTTTCAACAATCACTCCATATTCAGCCAATTAAATCATATCCATTATCTAGCCATATAAAATCACCTTCAAACCATATTTTTTCAATTATAGCTTGAAGGTGATTATTTTTAAAGTTACCATTAAATTTAATAGTGACTGTGATATCGGATGTAAAAAGTATTATTTTTTTGTCTTTACCTTTATCGTCTTGGACCAAATTCCACCAATTTTCTTATATCCTTTTAGAGTGGATACGTCAGTTGTAATACTATATCTTATGTAGTAAGTTGTGTTAGGCTTTAGCTTTTTAATTGCCTTAAGTCCACCGCCCTTTTTATCCCATACAGTTTTAGCATTCTTAAATGATTTATTTTTTGAATATTGAACAATATCAACAGGTATCAGCATTTTTTCAAAGGATATCTGTTTTTTCTTTATATTAAGACGCTTCTTTTTCATCTTTGGTGGTCTGTTGTCCAACGAAAGAACTATCTGTGTAGCTTCTGTTGCTCCTGTTTTATAATTTGCTGCAATATTCACCAGAATAATATTTCTGTTATTTTTAAAATAAGATCTGTTTACAGTAATTGATGTTTTCTTATAATTGGTCTTTTTAAAGAAAGCTTTCGAGTTTTTCCCTATACCGGTATATGTAATGTTGTAGCCTGTACATCCAGGAGACTTAGACCATGACAATACATATTGATTATTTTTTACATTGCTTACAAAAAGATTTTTTACTTTAGTTTTGTGTTCCGTTCACTAATGTCTTACATCTCTTAATGCATAAACATTGTCTATTTGTATAATAACTATTATATCACTTTTATGCTACTTTTTCACTTGCTTTATTATCTATGCATGTAACCCTAAAATAAAATTTTAAATTCCACTCTCCTACCTTACAGTGGAATTTACTTTTACATAAGTGGAATTTAACCTTTCACACCATTTTCATCTACCTGTAGTGGTCAAGCATTTTTGTAACACTTTGTTCGATAAATATCTATCTGTAACGAGCTTCCATTGGTGTTAAATAATCATTGTACGAATGAGGACGAACAT
>OFMD01001397.1_pt1 | contig 15266 bp, 6 predicted proteins | sample 1541211 | NCBI WGS metagenome assembly OFMD01 (sample SAMN04209231, study PRJEB22552) | human gut metagenome | biome: gut; material: feces | host: Homo sapiens | place: USA: Oklahoma | reverse complement strand
GCTTCTCGGCCATCGGGCTTTCGCTGGAGAACAGCGGCCGGATGTGGCTGCTGAAGCCGGATGAGGGTGTAGACGCGGCTGAACTGCTGCAAAACGAGGACACGCTGGACTTTTTGCTGGCGAATGGCGAATGGTCGCAGACGCAGCGCGCAATCGTCAATCTGAGTCTGCCGAAATTTGACGTTTCTTCCGATCTGGACATTCTGGACACGCTGGCCCAGCTTGGCATGACAGATGTGCTGGACGGCATAAAATCTGATTTCACGCCGCTCACAGCCGCAAACGACTCGCTGGCGCTGACGCAGGCCAAACACGCCGCGCGCGTGAAGATCGACGAGGACGGCTGCGAAGCCGCGGCCTATACCGTTCTTGGCGTTGAGGCGACAGCAATGCTGGGACCGGAAGAGGAAATCGACTTCACACTCGACAAGCCGTTCGTCTTCGCCATCACCGGCATTGACGGCCTGCCGCTGTTCGTCGGTCTGGTCAATCAACCGAACTAAGTCTTGTTATGAAAAATCTCCCTCTGCCCATACGGCAGAGGGAGGTTTTTTATCCTGCTGCACGAAGTTCTATCGCCTTACAGAGCGGCGCATAGCTTCCCTTTGCGGCGGCGAAAATCTTCACGGTTTTTACCGCGCCAGGCACGGGGATATCCAGTTCCTGCTGATTCAGGATCCGCATACCAAGCAGCTTTCCGCTCCCGTCGTACCACGCTGCGATAACGCTGCCGGTTTCCGTGCCGCTGCGCTTCAGATGGAGCGTTCCATCCTTCAGATAATAGGCATAGCCGCCCTCCGTGACGGTGATGTAGGGGCTGATCTGGATGCTGTATATCGTTTCCGGCCGCGACGGTCTTTGCAGCAGTACATACTGCAGCAGGTTTCCATTTACTACGGAGCCATAAATATCGCCTATTTGTTTCTCTTCGTCCGTAAGCGTATAAAGCACCTGTTCCTGCTCCGTTTCCGGATCATAGCTGTAAATCTTGTCCATCGTGTTATAGACCAGCCTGCCGTTGTAACTCGACAATCCTGAATAGCAGCCCCATCCACGCCACTGCCCATAAATCGTTTTTTTCGCGGTTCCCTGATATTCCGGGTCATTCGTCTCCATGATTTGGTTTCCATCCAGATAATACAGGTTTTCTCCAACTGCCACAATCGGACTATCGAGATCGCGCCAATAATAGTTATCGTATTTTTTACTGTCTGCCTGCACATCTGTGCCATATACCCAGTCGTCTTTTTCCAGATGTCTAAGTTCTGCAGACTTCATTTTTTCTTCGCTGATGCAGAAATACTTGCGCCCGGACTTTGCGAACCACGTCGAATCGTCCCATGTGACATCTACATGATACCAGGCCCCGTCAAGCTGTACCAGCGACCAGACATGTCTCAAGCTGTTGCTCTGCACCCAGCTGGATGTGACGCCAGCCCGATTCAGAAGCAAACGGTAGGCCAGCATATAGCCCTGACAAACGCCCGTTCCATTGATCAGCATACGGTATGCGTCTCGAAATGTAAGCGTAGAATCGTATTCACAATGCACAGCAATGTAATCGTGCAGATACATGGCTTTCGTCAGGTCTGAACAATCGCTCCTGACTTCCTGCATGATCTCCGCAAGTTTCTGCTCCAACACAGTCTGCTGCTGTCTGATCTCCTGCTTATCTTCGTCTGTTAGCCGGTCCACCCTATCGCTTCCGTTCACCGTATAGCACGGAGAGACAGACGATATAATTCTGCCACTAGAGGAAGGGATGTAGGTGTAACTGCAAGCGCTTACTACATAAAATAATTCCGGACTTTCAAATATAGCTTCAAGGTAAAATTTCAGTATGCTTGCTTCGGGAATCTCGTATTGCGAAATGTCGATACTGCCCTGCATTTCCCGTATGCCCTGTTTTAACGTGCGCTTAGCTGCTTCCCAGTTTTCAGTGTTGACCGGTGACTGTGCATCCTGCGCTTCCGCCAGCCTCTGCGCTTCTAAAATATCGATCTCATCGATGGTTTTGATGTAAAGTTTCCCTGCCGCCTGTTCCGGCTCCGGCGCTTCTGCCAGTGCGCTGACGCACAGCGCGCACATGAGGGCCAATAGGCTCAGAATCAGGGTCAGATATTTTCTCATGTCGTCCTCCCTTTCCATTGTGCCGCAGCTGACAGCGCGTATGCACTGTCAGCTGCGGACAGTCTCAAGCTTCGATCTGAATGTTCTCCGGTGCCCTGGACGGCTTGCCGCCCTCCAGGAAGAACAGCCTCAGTTCGCAGTTCCGGTAATCCAGTCCGCGCGGGAGTTTGCAGCGAATTACGCCGTCCCGCGCCTCCGCGTAGACCATCCTGACAAAGCGTCCGTTCTGGTAGGCCGCAAGAATGACGCGGACGCTCTGCTCAAACGGCTTATCGTCCGTATTCCTCGGCGGATCGATTAAGTCGCTGGATGGCCGTATGGTAAGTGTCGTCTCGCCTGTCGCGCTGTCGGTACTGGCAGACGCGGTAAACGCAGATTTCCATTGCGCATAGAGCACGCGCGGCGAATCTTTGATCAGGATGGCGTATGTTCCGATCTCATAACGTGTTCCGCTTCCGTCCGGCTTGGTGTTCCAGCTTTCGACCACTCTGCCGTCCTCGGAAACCAGCTGCAGGCAGCGTTCGGCGCGTTTGATCCGGCTCCAGTTCTTGAAGGTCGTACCGGTTGCCACAAGCGCAACCTCGCCCGGATTGATCGACGCAGCGTAGAGCGTCGTGTCATCCGGCTCCTGAACTGTTTCGCCCGGCAGATAGCAGCGACTGTCTGCCGTTTCTGTTCCGTTTTCGGATGTGTACCAATAGACCAGATCGCCATAACTGGCGGCATTCTGATAGACCAGCTTCGGCGCAGTCAGCGTGTCGCTGTTGCGGTAATAGGCAACGTAGCTGTCAGCTGAAACGTCTTCTCCTTTCAGGATGCCGCTTCCCCGGAACGCGATGTACGGATAACCGAGGTCCTTCCATGTAAGCGTGAACGCAAGCTGCGGATAGCTCCAGATCGTCGTGCCATAAGAATTGCCCGTGCTGCCCTCTGCACCGATCAGATCGGCGTACTGTTTTTTAAACCCAGCGCTGCGCAGGTTGTAGGCTTCGCCATACTCAAGCTGAAGCGTAATGGATGCAGCGCCGTCGGCTGTCGTGCCGCCGTTACCATCCACTGTTGTCGTACACATGACCGGTTCGGTGCGCAGCTGCCACATGTCGCCGATCTCACCCTCGCCTACGGAGTTCTCCGATGCTTCCCTGCTGGTTCTGCCGTAATAGTGAGTAGTATCCGTATCGATATTGAACTCTTCTTTCCCGCTCAGACTGGCGATCGCCTTGCTGTTCGCGCCGCCGGTCAGCGTCATGTGCGGGGCTCGGCTGAGAATCAACGCTTTCATCTGGATTGCGGGCTTGTCCGCCTCTTTTGCCGTAATCGTCAGGCTGGGATGCTCCCCCCATGCGCAACTCTCATCGAGACAGAGTTCCCCCACACAGCTGAGTGTTCCGTCAATCCAGTTCTCACCGCCTATTACGCGTACATTCGCCGCACACGGGAGAGAAATGTCGCTGCCCTGATAGCCGCGCAGTTCCATTTCAAGCCTGCCGGATTCAACATAGAAGTATGCCGACCATCCATCAAACTCGAAAGAAGTGTGTCCAGCCTCAACCGCATAATCTATACCATCGACAGTCAGCTTTCCGTCTGGCAGCCAGCGGGCAACCGCATTGATTTCCTTCATATCCTCCGTAACGGTTAGGGACTCGCCTGCTGCGATCATGCCGATCTGTTGATACCTTCCGTTCTGGTCGCGGTAATAGCAGCGCCACTGCGTAAACCGAAGGCCATCCGGAGTCTCGGAGGGTTCTGGAAGGACATAGGAAGAGCCGATTTTCGCAGAACTGATCTCCTGACTGTAATCCACATAATTATACAGTTTAACCGGGACACTCCCTGTTTCCAGCCACTGCGCGTAAAGCTTTTTGACATTACCGGGAATCCCTCTGTTGAACGCGTAGCTGGTTCCCGTGCCGTCCGGCTGTGTGTTCCAGCTGAACAGCTGCGAACCATCCGTTGCATCCCAGCGTTCACTGTAGTTTCCGTAAGACCCTATGACCTTTTTGCCGTATTTACCGCCGTTATCAAACAGCTTACCGTTGGCATAAAAGACAAGGCGATACTCTCCATCTGCCACAGCGCAGAGCGTTGTGCCGCTCTGAATGCCGTTTTCCTTCTCTGTGATGCTCTCCCCCGGCAAGAACTGTTGGCTATCCTTCGTTTCAGATGCCTTGCCGTCCTCGGTATACCAGTACAGCAGATCACCGTAGCTGGCATAATTCTCAAACTGCAGTTCCGGAACCGCTGCTGTGCCATTCTGGTAATCTACAAATACAACACGTTCCCTCCTTGTTTTGAAGAAATGCGCAGGATCCAATTTCGTCTCATTCTTCAGTTCACCGCTGACACGGAAGGCAAGGAAGGACGCATAGCCAGTCGGCACCCATTCCAGTTCAATCGTGCAGTCCCTTTCTGGGACAGACACTTCATAGGTGCTGCCAGCCACATTGCCAACAACATTATGATAGCCGGAGCACCAATAGCCCGGATAGGTAAATCCAATCGTGTGGTAGCTTGTCATTTGTCCGGCTTCGACCTGTTTGCTGACCTGCGTTCCACCGTCCGTTGTCGTCGCACCTCCGCCCTTTACGGTCAGTGTGCTCATATGCGGGTGGATATACAGGTCGCTGATCGCGGCGGGCATGTCCGAAGGATCGAGCGTAATTTCAGCTGTTTCTCCGTTCAGAACGCCGGAATAGCTGCAAGCAGCTGTGCCCAATTCAAGGGCTGTTCCATCCGCAAATACATTTTTACCTGCGCCTGCGTGGAACTCCATATGCGGCGCGCGGCTGTTTATCACGCGGACTGCCATGACTGCGGGCGCACCCTCACCGGCGAAAGCCCGAAGTGACGCATGGCTGTCGTCGCTGCACGCGGTTACAAGTTCCAGTCCATCGATACATGCGATTGCGGGTTTTCCCGCTGCCGCTGTGATCGTGTTTTCACCAAATCCGACTCTCAGCTGTGTATACGCAGGCAGGCTGATCGCCGATCCCTGATATCCGTACAGCTGCACGATAAATAGCCCCTCATATGGATAATACCGTACGCTCCAGTTTTCTCCGAAAAAGCTGCTGGTTCTATTGGAAAGCGAGAAGCTTCTACCTCCGATCACAAGCGGCTCCGCCGGAAGCCAATAGGCGTTGAGTCTGCATTCAGCTGCATCTGCCGGGATCGTGATGGTCTGGCCGGACAGATGCTTGTTCTCACGGATTCTTCTTCCATCCGCATAGATGAAATCCACATCCCAATACGGCTGTTCCTGTCCGTACAACGCCCCCAACTCCGGTAGTTGGATCTGGCTGCCGCGCGGAAGCCATTTTTCTTCGTCATAACCCACCGCACCGGCGTAGAATCTGACGCGCACGCTGTTTTCGGGGTCGGCCCACTGTGCGTAGAGGCGGACAAGGCTGGTGTGCGCCGCCGGGACTTCTTCGCCGTCCGCCGCATAGCTTGTGCCGGAGCCGTCGGGCTCAGTGTTCCAGCCGGTCAGGACTTTCCCGTTCTGGGAGCCTCTCCTCATCGTCCGGCGGGCATTGCTGTCCTCCACAACGGCCATGCCGTTCGGGAATGTCTCACCGTTTGCGTAGAAGACGATGCCCGTTGTGCTGCTTGTATACCGGCCATAATAGCCCACGCCTGCTGTCAGCGCAGTCTGCTCCTGTCCGGGCAGAAGATAGGTGTACCCGTTTTCGGTTTTCCGCTCCCAGCAGAGGAACTCATAGGTCACCGACGTCTGCCCGTACTCGTTGGTATATCCGGCCTGCTCCGGCGCTTTCCATCCGTCCGCCGCCGCGTCAACGGCCTTTACCTCTGTGAAGTTCGTTGCGTTTACATAGAACACGGCAGGAACCTCCGCGTTGCAGTCCTCCCAGAACGCTGTCAGCTCCAGATCGCGGTCTGCGTTGAACAGCGCCCCATACCAGTTGCCGTTTTCGTCCTTATAGAATCTGACATACTTTTTTGCCTGCGTGAAAAGGTTGGTAAGGTCGACAAGGCCGTATTGATTCACCGTCCGTGTGACTGTCTGCGTTTTTGCCTCGTCGCTGTAGACCGTGATCGTGACACGCATCGGCTCGCCTGTCGTGACGCGCACAACGGCACCATCCTGCCGTTCCTCGTTCACGCTGCATACGCTTCCGTCGTATCTGAACGAACCTGCCGTATATGCGGGGCCGTTCAGGCCATCGAGCGTGATGTTCCGTCCGCTCAGGGTCAGTCCCTTGTCTGTCCGAACAGCGGGCTTGCCGCTGAAGGTGAGCGAACTGCCGTTTGCCTGTTCCTGAAGCGTCAGCCATGAATAGCCGTAGGCCGCGATCGCAGCCCCAGACTCGTTCGTGATCTGGTTCTGCCCAGTGTAGTTGAGGATCGCAATCACGTCCGCTGTCTCGCCCGCGTTATACGGTGCGCTAAACGAGATTGCGCCTCCCGCGTAGCCGTACAGGCTGATGCAGAGGGTCGGCAGGCCGTCGCCGTTTTTGGTGAGCACCGCGCCCCATCCGCTGCCGGAGACATGCGGGTACTGTTCGCTGAGATAATAGCGCTGCCCGTCGACGACCAGATAATGGGAGATATCCCGCATGACGAGCTTCGTCACGAGGTCGCCTGTTTTCGTTTCGTTTGCCTCGCAGCGTCCGTCGTTATAGACGAAGCCGTTCGCAGCCGCATATGCCGCGCCGGTTCCGCCGTCGAGGGTGATGCCGCCGCTGAAAATCTGCAGACAGCCATCCGTCTGAACGGCGGGCTGGCCGCTGACGGTGAGGGATGCCGTCCGGCTGTAGCGTTCAATGGTCAGAGCGGTATAGCCTTCCGCGGTGATGCCTGCGCCGGACTGCGCCGTGACGGTGTTGGTTCCGCTTATGCTGACCAGCACGTAGACCTGCTTGGCTGTTCCGACACCGGTTGGATCGGAAATTCTGATCGGCCCGCCTTTATAATCGTTCAGGGCCAGCACGAGCAGCGGCTCGTTGTCGCCGTTCAGGAACGCATAGGCTTCCCAGCCGTCTCCGGTCACGGTTCCTGTGCCGATGGTGCGGGTTTCGCCATTGATGGTGAGGGTGTGCGTGCCGGGGTTGGGTGCGGTTGTCTGCGGTTGGGTGGAATCTTCGGTGGGTTGGGCAGTTTGCTGGGGCTGGGCGTCGGCGGCGGGCGGGAAGACGGCGCAGAGCAGCAGAATAAGCGCCAGATTCAGCGCCAGCAGGCGCTTGAGTTGTGTTTTCATGTCAATACTCCTCTCTCTTTTGCGCATGGATGAGAAAAAGGGCCCTGCGCGGGGCAGCGACCCTTTTTTATCTAGCTTCAGCGCCCCTGATAATATCTGTAGAGGAAAGTCACGATCTGTGCGCGGGTGCAGGAAGCGTCCGGGCTGAAGGTCGTGTCGCTGGTGCCGGTGGTGATGCGGTTGTCATAAGCCCAGAGGATGGCGTCGTAGTTATAAGCCGTAGTCTTAACATCCGTGAAGGGGTTAAACGTATTGGGCTTGGATGCGGAGGCTGCGCGGTAGAGGAACGTTGCAACCTGTCCGCGGCTTACTGTGACGTCGGGGCCGAAGGTGGTAGCCGTGAGGCCGGTGGTGATGCCCTGCTCAACTGCCCAGAGAACTGCGTTGTAATAGTAATCGCGGGAGTCCACATCCGTGAACGCGCATGTGCGATATCTGGGCATCGGGGAACCGGCTGCACGCCAGAGGAAGGTGACAGTCTGTGCACGGGTGCAGACGGCGTCGGGAGAGAAGGTGTAGCGGCCCGTGCCGGAGGCAATGCCGTTTTCTGCGGCCCACTTGACTGCGTCGTAGAAGTAGTCGAAGCGGCTCACATCATGGAAGTTGAAGCTGCCGGAGTTGCCGTCGATCACGCCGGGGATATAATCCGTGCCGTCGTCAACATAGGGAATCAACTTGCCGGTGAGCGTCGTATAGTTGTGCGTGTCAGTCGGGGTGAAAGTCCATGCGTATTCCTTGCCATCCTTAAGCACAGTCGTGAGGGGCAGATCCCATGCGATGGTACCGGCCGGGCGAATCGTGCCGACAGTCAGCTTGGTGTCAGCAAGGGTCTTGCCGCTCGTCTCGATCTTGGTGTAGGCGGGCGTGCCGGCCGGGGTCGCCTTGGTGATGGTGAAGGTCGCAGTCTTGTAACCGTAGCTGCTTGCATCGGAGTAGGTCGCAGTGACGGTGTAGGTGCCGACAGTCAGCGGGAGGGCAGCTGCGTCGAGCGTTGCACCGGTCGCTACATCGGGGGCGTAGGTATAGCGCATGCCGCTGGAGTGACCTGCAATGGTTGCCTTTTCGTACTTGATGCCGGAGCCGGTGTAGACAGCGGAGCCGGATTCAAAGACGATGCGGTTGGAGACGTTGGTCTTGTCATAGGCCTGGATCTTCAGATCATAGGTGCCGGCTTTGTAGTTGCTGGAGACTGGCGTGACAGTCACGTTGAAAGTTGCTTCGCCGGTTCCGCCGTTCAGCTGGTAGGTGATCATGTTTTCGCCATCGACCACAGCGGGCTCCTGCGTGAAGATCGCGTCGCCGCCAGCGGCGGTGAGTGCGATGGAGAAGCCAGTCTCCGTCTCGTCGGCGAGGAAGAAGTTGGACGGGAGCGTGCTGGTCTTCACCTCAGTCTCGGTGCAGAGGCTCGAGATGGTGTAGACGCTCAGGTTCAGGTCAGCCTTTGCAATCGTGAAGGTCGTGTTCGCCGAGCCGGTGAAGTTGCCCTTACCGGTGACGGTGACGGTGACAGTACCAGCGTTGACGTTGGAGGCGTAAGAAACGGTGTAATCCTTATCTGCCTCAAGCGTTCTGCCGCTGATCGCAACGGTCACTTCCGGAGTATGTGCCTTGGTGTTATAGGTCACGTCAGCGATAGGCGCGAACGTGCAGCCGGAGAGATCCGCCGCCGTGATGGTGAAATGCTTTTCAACCGAGCCCTTGAAGTGAGTACCCGTACCGGTAATGGTGACAGTTGCCTCGCCTGCGTTGACATTGTTCGTGTAGGCAACGGTGTAATCCGTGTCAAGCGCCAGTTCCGTTCCGTTGAACGTTACGGTAACTTCAGGCTCATAAGCAGTCCCGGTATAGCCAACGGGGCTATCAATGTCGCTGATGGTCGCGCTGGAGATGTCCGCCTTGGCAATCTCGAAGGACTTTGTGACTGTGCCGGTGTAGTTGCCCGTGCCGGTGACGGTAACGGGATAGCTGCCTGGCTCAGTGCCGGTCAGGCCGGTGACGGTGTAGTCCGTGTCTTTGGTCAGCTCTTTGCCGCCGACGGTGACGGTCACGGTCTGAGTCAGTTCATTGCCGGTGTAGACGAGATTCTCGCCAAAGGTGACATTCTCTTCTGTGAGTTCGCGGGCAACGACCTCAAATTCCTTCTCAGCAGTGTAGATGGTGTCAGCATCCTCGCAGGATGCAGTCACTTTGTACTTGCCAACGGGGAACGGCTGGTCAGAGACCTGATTGCCGTCCTTGTCGAAGAACTTGAACGTAACGTCGCCTGCACCTGCCGGTTTGGACTCGCCGACGCTGGGGGTAACAGTATCGCCGTAGGTGACGGTAGCAGGAACGTCGATCTGGAGCGTATTCGCGTCGGTGTTCTTGTCAATGATCTTGATGGTGAGCGTACCGGACGCCTCGTTATAATTCGCCGAAGAGAATTTCAATGTAGCCGTGTCAGACGCGTTATTAGCAGCATCTGTCTTATCCGTATCTCTCAGCATAAACGTGACAGAACGCATGTCATCGCTTGGTAAGTAACCTGTAATCAGGCTATTTCCCGCGTGAGTAACCTCAATTTTAATGCCGTCCTGCGTCAGACCGAAATCAGCCGGAGCAACCGTGACTTCCTTTGTACCGAAGAGCACGGATTTTTCTGCGTCCGTAGGCGTGAGGTCACCCTTGACGATTGCCCAATCCAGTTCTCTGGTCGTAACGGACTCGTAGATTGCATAATGCGCATCGTCCACCGCGCTGATCGTTGCAGTCGCCTTATAGGTGTTAACGTCCGTTGCCGTGTTGTTTTCGTAGTCAACCTTGATCTTGCCCTGCAGGTCTTCCGGAATCACCAGTTCAACCGTGTGCACAGTGTCGTCATATTTGAAAGCTTCTGTGTAGTTCCAGCTGTTAATACCGGAAATAGAAATTGTGGCCTTATGGACGTGCACACGAACGTTGAGCGAAAGCTCGGCATAGTTCTCGCTGTCAGTCGGGACAAACTTTGCCGCGAATGGTCTGCCGTTCGGCTCAGATGTGCCGTCGTAAACGGTCGGGTCGCCGACATCCTGCGTAGAATCCACCCATTCAAAGTGACCGTCAATCGGTGTTTTGGTTTCATCGCCAGCAGCAATTACCGTACCGCCGGTGAAGCTGAGGTCGCTGAGCTTCATGCCATAGTGCGCATTGGGCGTAGTGCCGGGCGTCAGAAGCAGCGCAAGGGCATCCTTATCCGCAGTCGTAGCTGTTACAACAGCCTTGTATGCACCGGCAAATCCGCTCTCCTCGATTGCGACCGTCTGCGGCTCACCGCCATTGACCGTGACGGTCAGCGTCTGGGCGTTAAGCACATGGTTCTTGTCCGCTTCCAGCCCGATCACGATGCTGTAAAGCGTGCCCGCCTTAAACTTCTCTTGGGAATCAAGCGGATTGCCATCGGTATTCATGCCCTCATAGCAGGTATAGCCCACAGAAAGGCCGGGAGTCGTCGTCTCGACGTTCAGGTCAAAGATTCGCTGACCCTTGGCAAAACTCGTGACCGTTGCAACGGGCGCGGTGATCTCCTGCTTGGTGATCGTGAAGGTTGCATTCTGAACAGTCACGCTCTCGTCGATTCTGCAGTTGTCTCCATTCGGCTCAGCAGTGACAGTGTATGTACCGGCATCTGCTGCAGCAACATTCAGTTCATTGCCGTTGTTGACAACGAAGCCAGCAGCGTCGTTGCCTTCTACATCCTTCACCTTGAAGGTGACGAAGCTGGTGATGTCCTTGTTGGAGGTAGATGTTGCGCCCAGAGTGAGCACTTCGTCGCTGCCGTATACAACTTCATTCTTGCTGACAGAGGTAGCAGCAAGCGTGGGGGCAGCGCCCTCTACCACGCTGACATTGTCTGTATGAATTTCCGAAAAATCAATGCCTGCAATGTTGCTCGATGCCGTATTGATTTCCTCGGCAGCTGACACCGCGTTGGGGCGCGTAGTATCAAACTCAAACTTCTGCACGCCATTTTCGGCTCCAGCTTTCACTTTGAAAAGGATGTAAGCAATCGTAATCGACTCGTTCTTATTAATTGCTTTCTGTCCTTCAGCAGATGCTTTTGTAAACTGAATCAGTCCCGGAACATCGACGTTTTCAGAGCCAATCCACTTACTGTTATAATTGAAACCATTGTTTTCCTTTGGCAGTGCTTTCGCAATCGGACCTACAGTAATTTCTTCACCAGCATCTTCATCTTTATAGATAAAGCTGTAGGGCTCAAATGCGGTTTCATCATACTTGATGAAAAACTGGCCGCCTGCCCAGTTCAAAGTTTTCTCAGCGTTATTCGTAAGCGTAAGCTTCACCGCAAGCAACTCATTCGGCTTGGCACTTGTAATTGCGCCTGTATCCGAAATATAGGTGTGGCTCTTTACTGCATACGAAACAGCCGTCAAATTAACCGACGGTGCGGGTTCGAAGCTGATCTCGCCGCCTTCAGCGGCAACCGGTGCCACAAAAAGGGACAGCAGCAACGTAACTGCCAGCACCAGCGCAAGAATTCTTTTCATAGTTTCTTACCTCTCATTTAAAGTCATTATTTTCCGACAATCTGAAGTAGAATTGCAACCGCGTCATTTGTATTGACCGTATGATCGCCATTCACATCTGCAGCCATCAACTGCTCATCTGTCATTGTGTATTTGTTAACAACATAAAGCAAAATCGCGGTTGCATCGTTTGTATCTACTTTGCCATCGTTATTTGCATCGCCCAGTTCAATCAGCGGCTTCTCGCCGTACTTGAACGATGCGACCTTCTTGAGCGCCTCGTCGGTCGTGCTGATGTAGATGTTGTATGTACCTACCTTCAGCGCTTTAGGCTTCAGTGTGAATTTCACTGCGCCGTTTGCGATGCTCATCTGGTCGATGTACTGGATGTTCCCGTCTGTGGGGACGGGGCTGTCGCCTTCGAGAAGCAGCACAAGTGAATACTCGCCGGTCAGGCCGCTGCAGTTCAACTCAAACTCGTTCGCGTCTGCGTAGAAGCTGCCATTCTTTGTGCCGTTCAGCACCGTCAGGGGCCCCGTCACATTGTAAACGCCAAGGACTGTGTCTTCTGCGAATGCGGCGGCAGTGAGCATGGCGAGCATCAGCACCGCAAGCAAAAGCGCAAGCATTCTTCTTTTCATGCCGCTTCCTCCATCGTCATAAATTTATCTGCATACCGCAGCAGAATCGCCGCGATCTGTGCACGGGACGCGTTGGCTTCCGGCGCGATGCGGCTGCCGCCGACGCCGGAAACAAGTTCGTGGTAAACCGCCCACCATGTCGCATCCTTCGCCCAGGAGGCGATGGTTCCGCTGTCGGTGAAGGTCTGCTCATAAACGCCGGTCAGCATCTGTTCCGAGCCGCTCTGGCCGCCGTTCAGACGGAAGAGAATGGCCATGGCCTGCTGGCGCGTGATAGGCGCGTCGGGGCCAAAGCGTGTATCGGACAGGCCGTTCACATAGCCCTTCTCCACGGCCCAACTCAGCGCGTCCTGATACCAGTCCGCGCTGGCGTCTGCAAACGAGGCCGCCTTGGCTGCGGCGGGCTTGCCGCACATACGCCAGAGCATGAGGACGAACTGCGCACGGGTCACGGGGGTGTCGGGTCGGAAGGTGCCGTCGGAATAGCCGGTGACAAGGCCCATTTCCGCTGCCCGCTCGACCGAGTCAAACGCCCAGTGCGTGCTGGTCACGTCGCGGAAGGAGCCGGACTTGACTTCCTCCTGCGCGCCATCCGCAGGCTTTTCCTCATCCTCGGGCTTTTCTTCATCCTCAGATTTCTTATCATCCTCGGACTTCTTATTGTCCGTGCCCGGCTTTTCGGCGTCAGAGCCGGAACCGCTGCCGCTGTCGGAGCCGCTGCCCTGCACGATCAGCGCCGGGAGCGAATAGGAAAGCGAAAGCGCCTTGCCGTCAATGTCAGAAAGGAGCGCATCGGCGAGGGTCAGCTTCGCGTCGCCCGCAGCCTTGACACGGAAGGTGAACACAACAAGGCTGCCGTCGGTCTTGACGGTCTTGGTGCCCGCCGCCGCGATAATCGCGCCGATACCGTCGCGCGTGGCATGCGTATTGTTTGCAGAGAGCATGTCGCCGATCAGTTCACCGTTTTCAACGCCGGTGCATTCAACAACGGAATCGTCATAGCCCAGCTTGATCTGCACAGCACACAGGCCTGTGTTGCCGGACAAGTCAACCGTAACGGTAAAGGTCTGCCCAACCTCCGGAAGCTTGTCCGGGGCCGTGAACTTCAGCGTCGCACCTGCGGCGCAGGCAAGCGGCACCAGCAGCTGCACGGCCAGCAGCAGTGCGATACCAATGGCCAGTATTCGGTTGCGTTTCATTCTTCGCATTCCTCCCTTGTCTCGGTCTGGCTTTCTGTCAGATCCAAAACTGTAACAAAATGTCACAGTAGCCTACACTACCCCTAGTATTAGTACAATAATTATATACGAAGTGATCTGCAAATGCAAGATGCTGTCTGCTTAATTTACAGCGAATTTGTAAAATCTTTCTTTATTTTGCGGTGCCCGCCTCCCTTTTTTTCAAAGGCGGCTGCTGGCAGTCACCCGTGGCGGTAGATTTTTTTGTCCAGTGCAAAGATACGGTTGGAAAAGCTTCCGACAGGCAGATCCTGAAGCGCTTCAGCGTAAATTTCCATACGGCTGTCGATCAGGTCGATCTCAGAGAGCAGTTCTGCCTCGGCGCATATCGGGCGCACGGCCGCGCCGAACTCCGGCTCGCCGTGGTGTGAAAGGATCATGTGCTGTAAAAGCAGACTTTTTTCCTCCGGGATGCCGAGTTCCTGCGCACACTGCTGCACCTCCTGCGCGCCCATCACCAGATGGCCGATCAGCTGGCCGGACAGCGAATAATCTGTGACCAGCCCAAGGCCGGAGAATGTAAATTCCTTTTCCTTTGCGAAATCATGCAGCAGCGTCCCCGTCAGCAGCAGACTCCGGTCGATGATCTCGCCGTAAAGTCCGGACAGAAAATCTGCCAGCCGCAGCATATTGGACGTGTGCATGAGAAGCCCGGACAGGAAGCTGTGATGGACGCTTTTGGCCGCCGGAATGGAGCGGAACGCGTCCAGATGCCGCGCGAGCATCGCACGGGCGACGGACTGATAATCCGTATCCTCCATGGAGTCGATCATGCGCTCAATCTCCGCGACACGCGCATCCGTGTCAATCGGGGCGGTTGGCACGAGAGTGGAAAGGTCATACTGGTCGTTCCCGTCCGCCATGCGGATGCGGCCCGCCGTCAGCTGCGGTGCGCCCTTGAATTCCGATACCTGCCCCCGAATCTTGACGACGCGGCCGATATCCTCTGGTCGCGCACCGATGGGGCCGGAGTAGTCCCAGACCTTCAGATCGATCACACCGGATCGGTCTGCCAGAACGCCGGATAAAAACGGCTTCCCCGCCGCCGTCGTCTTCAAAAATGCGTCTTTCAGGACATAGAACCCCTCTACATCGTCGCCGGTGTGCATCTCGGCGATCAGCTTGTTGTATTCCATCGTTCGCTCCCTCGCTGTCTTTCAGATGCGATTTATTATAGCAGTCTTTCTGCCGGTCTGCAATCATACAAATGAAAAACCAGCGTCTGTGAACAATTCATAAAATCTGTGCGAAAGCGGGCGCACGGGCGGCACGCCCAGTTGTTTTTTGTCGCTTTTCGTGATATACTGAGACAAAATCGGAGATCAGGAGGAACAGCAGGTGGCTGATTTTTCAAAGTTTCGCACGGCGGTCAGCGGTTTTAACCGCACCGACGTTGTCAATTATATCGAATCGACGTCCATTGAGCACCAGAAGGCCCTGCGCAAGCTGACTGACGAGCGCGATAAGCTTGCCGCTGAAAATGCGCGCCTTCAGGTCGAACTGGCAGGTCTGCAGAAGCGTCTGGAGCAGG
>OFMD01001387.1_pt1 | contig 15352 bp, 13 predicted proteins | sample 1541211 | NCBI WGS metagenome assembly OFMD01 (sample SAMN04209231, study PRJEB22552) | human gut metagenome | biome: gut; material: feces | host: Homo sapiens | place: USA: Oklahoma | reverse complement strand
ATAAGCGTGGGTTCATCATATTTGGTGTGGTATCTTTAACTATGGGAAACTCCGGTCTCCCACTTGGAGATGGTCTGCCGGGTAATGCCCATCTTCTCCGCCAGCTCCTCCTGGGATAGCCCCGCCTTCTTGCGCGATTTGGATAGATTGTCTCCGAAAGTCTTATCGGCCATATTGAAATTCTCCCCCTTTACAGATGCATTGTAATCGTGTTGTCAGCCCAAAGCTTCCTCCTTTTTGTGTTGAACGGTGTTTTGGGGTAGATAAAGAGTAGCAGTTTTTTCCGTTGCACACCACCGCCGGGGCGTTGCATTTGTGCAATGGAGCGTTGCAGGGGGTATTTTTTCTCAGTTTTCCTTGAACACGTCCCAGTTTTTGGCGAAATATTCCACGCCAGAATATACCGTGGTCACCAGGATGACGCCCTGGCAGACATAGTTGAGCACCTGGGGAATGCCGAAGAGCATCAGGCAGATGCAGACCATGGTGCTGGCGGTCTTGACCTTGCCGGACCAGCCAGCGGCAATGACCCGGCCCTTTTCCACGGCCACCAGGCGCATACCGCTGACGGCAAACTCCCGCAGCAGCACCGCGGCCAATATCCAGCCGTAGAATTCCCCGGACTCCACCAGGCAGCACAGGGCCGCCATGACCAGGCACTTATCCGCCAGGGGATCGGCAAACTTGCCAAAGTCGGACACCTGGTTATAGTGCCGGGCGATGTACCCGTCCAGCAGGTCCGTGAGACAGGCCACCACATAGACGGCCAGGGCCACATACCGGTAGCCGGGAAAGCCCCAGTACATCACCACCAGAAAAACCGGGATGAGAAAGACCCGCAGTAGGGTCAGCTTATTGGCTGTATTCATGGGCATAGGTTATTCCTCCGTTTCTATCACTTCGCCGGTGAGATCGCCGTCCATAGTGCCCGTAATACGCACGGACACGAACTGGCCGGACTGAACATCCCGGTCCGCTGTAAAATAAATCACGCCGTCGATGCCGGGACTTTCAGCATAGCTGCGGCCCACATAGGCCATGGCCTGGGGGTCAAAGCCGTCGCACAGCACCTCCAGGGTGGTGCCCAGGCGGGTATCGTTGAACGCGTCCATCACCTGGCTCTGCAGCTGCATCACCAGCTCGGCACGGCTCTGGGCCTCGTCGCTATCCACCCGGTTGAGCATTTTGGCTGCCGGGGTCCCCTCCTCCGGAGAATAGGGGAAGGCGCCGGCCCGCTGGATTTTCTCCTCCTGCAGGAAGTCGCACAGCTCCTCAAAGGCGGCCTCGTCCTCATAGGGCAGGCCCGTGATGACGGTGGTGCGCAGGACCAGGCCGGGGATACGGCTGCGAAGCTTTGTAAACAGCTGGTGCAGTCCCGCCCGGGTCTCCCGGCGGCGCATGGCTTGGAGGATGGTATCGTTGCAGTGCTGGATGGGGATATCCATATACTTGCAGATTTTCGGCTCGGATGCGATGGTGTCTATGAGCGCATCGGTAATGCTATCGGGGTAGAGGTAGTGCAGGCGGATCCAGTGAAAGTCCAGCTTGCACAGCTCCCGCAGCAGCTCCGGCAGCTTCTTCTCTTTATACAGGTCGATGCCGTAGCGGGTGATGTCCTGGGCAATGACGATGCACTCCTTTACGCCGCTGTCAGAAAGGGCCTTGGCCTCGGTGAGGATGTCCTCCATCCGGCGGCTGCGGTACTTGCCCCGCAGGGCCGGGATAATGCAGTAGGCACAGCGGTTGCTGCACCCCTCAGCGATGCGCAGATAGGCATAGTGCATGGGGGTGGAAATGACCCGGGGCAGCTCCTCCACAGGGCCGCTGATGTCGGCAAAGTGGCTGAATTTCTGCCCGGCGGCCACCTGCTCCACGGCGGAAACAATGTCGCCGTAGCTGCCGGTGCCCATGATGCCGTCCACCTCCGGCAGCTCCTCTAAAAGCTCCGCCTGATAGCGCTGGCTCAGGCAGCCGGTGACCAGGATCTTGCCCACCCGGCCCGCTGCCTTCAGCTCCGCCACGGAGAGAATGGTCTCAATAGCCTCCAGCTTGGCGCTGTCGATGAAGCCGCAGGTGTTCACCACCACCACATCGCTGCCGGCGCAGTCCTCCTGCACCGTCATGCCCGATTGCAGGCACAGAGCCATCATCTGCTCGGTGTTAACACGGTTTTTGTCACATCCCAGGGATATAAATGATACGATCACGGTTTTTATCTTCCTTTATTCCTGAATCTCGGACTCCAGGCGGCGGAGGGGGGCCTGGATATCCTGCCACGAAAAGCCCCGGCGCTGCAGGGCGGCGGAGAGCTTGCGAAGAAGCGCCTCGTCCACGGTTTTATTCCGGCAGCGGGCCCGGAGAAAACGCTCCGCCGCTTCCTCCGCCGGGGGCATTTGAGAAAGAAGCTCCTCCCACAGGTCTCGGGGGATGCCCCGGTGGCTCAGCTCCTGGCGGATGCGGCCGGGACCGTAGCCGGAGGCGCTGTAATGCCGGACAATGGCGGCGCCGTAGGCCGCCTCGTCCACCGCACCCAGCTCCTCCAGCCAGAGGGCGGTGTCCTCCGCCGCCTCCCTGTCGCCGCCCCGGCGGGTGAGATGCTCTACCACCTGCTTCTTTGACAGCATACGGCTGCCGGTGAGCTGGGCGCCCCGGGCCTTCATTTGGGAGGCTTGGGCGGACTTTTGCAGCTCCTCCACCGTCTCCTCCGAGAGGTCTGCGCCCGGGCGCAGGTCATGGTGCAGGAGTTCGTTTTCGGTTATTTTCAGCAGCTGGCCGCCCTCTAAAAAGACCAGTATCCGGTTCTTTTTATGCTTGGACGGCTCCACGCGCTCAATCCGCATCGTCGAAATCGTCGGCGGACACATCCACGGCCCGGCCGGCAGCCCGGGCGGCTACCTTGGACTGGTTGCTCATGAGCTTGTGGAAATTCTTGCGGATCTCCTGCTCCACGGCGTCGCACTGGTCGGGGTGGTCCACCAGATACTGCTTGGCTGCGTCCCGGCCCTGGCCCATGCGCACCTCGCCCAAACTGAACCAGGAGCCGCTCTTCTGAATGAGGTCCAGCTTCACGCCCAGGTCCAGAATCTCCCCTGTGCGACTGATGCCCTCGCCGTACATGATGTCAAACTCCGCCTCACGGAAGGGAGGGGCTACCTTGTTTTTCACCACCTTGGCCCGGGTGCGGTTGCCGATCATCTCGCCATTGGCCTTGAGGGTCTCCACACGGCGCACATCAATGCGCACGGAGGCATAGAACTTCAGAGCCCGGCCGCCGGTGGTGACCTCGGGATTGCCGTACATGACGCCCACCTTCTCCCGGAGCTGGTTGATGAAAATGACCACGGTATTGGTCTTGGCGATGACGCCGGTGAGCTTGCGCAGAGCCTGGCTCATGAGCCGGGCGTGGAGGCCCACGAAGCTATCGCCCATCTCGCCCTCGATCTCCGCCCGGGGCACCAGGGCCGCCACGGAGTCCACCACCACCACATCAATGGCACCGGAGCGCACCAGGGCCTCGGTGATCTCCAAGGCCTGCTCGCCGGTATCGGGCTGGGAAATGAGCATATCCTCGATCTTCACGCCCAGGGCCCGGGCATAGGTGGGGTCCAGGGCATGCTCGGCGTCCACGAAGGCCACCTCGCCGCCCTTCTTCTGGGCCTGGGCCAAAATGTGCAGGGCCAGGGTGGTCTTACCCGAGGACTCGGGGCCGTAGATCTCAATGATGCGCCCCTTGGGAACGCCGCCGATGCCCAAGGCCACATCCAGGGCCAGGGAGCCGGTGGGAATGGCCTCTACATTGGTCTCGGCGTTATCGCCGTAGCGCATGATGGAGCCCTTGCCGTACAGGCGCTCGATCTGCTGCATGGCCCCCTCCAGAGCCTTTTTCTTGTCGGACTTGTCCACCACCGCGGCGGCGGTGGGCTCTTTCTTTGCTGCCATGATCCATTCCTCCTATAAAATACTGGCGAAAAATCTTTTGGATTTTTCTGCCAAAAGGTTTACAGTCTGCTGCGCGCATAATTTTGAACCGTTGGCTCAAAATTCCACACTGGCAGCCTGAGCGGTATTTTTTCCCACGCACATGTCGCGGTGAAAAATGATTTTAATTTTTTCCCGCCTGCGGGCGGAAAACTCTGCGAGGCTTTTTCGCACAAAATGTTAAATTTCATCGTAAAGAATGCCCTGCACCACCCGGGGGATGCCGGCGGGGTCGGGGGTGATCTCCAGATCCCCGAAGCCAAAGGAGCGCATGATGCGCAGCACATCATCCGCCTGACCGATGCCCACCTCGAAAAGAAGCATTCCGCCGGTACGCAGAGCCTCTCGCCAGAGGCTGCTGACGGCGCGGTAAAAGTCCAGGCCGTCCTCCCCGCCGTCCAGGGCGCTGCGGGGCTCGTAGTCCTTCACGGAGGTGTCTAAGCCGGCGATGTCGCCGGAGGGGATGTAGGGGGGGTTGCAGAGGAGGCAGTCGAAGGTACCCAGACGGCTGGGCGGGGACTGCATGGCGTTCATCTGCAGGGGGGCCACCCGGTCGGAGAGATCGTTGCGGCGGATATTTTGGCGGCAGATCCGCAGAGCTCCCTCAGACAGATCGCCCAGGGTCACCCGGCAGTCCGGCACCTGGCTGGCCACCGCCAAGCCCACGCAGCCGGACCCGGTACAAAGGTCCAGCACCCGGCTTCCCGGATTCGCCCGAAGAAAGGGCAGGGCGCAGTCCACCAGAGTCTCTGTGTCTGCGCGGGGAATGAGCACCTGGCGGTCGATGTCCAGGGGCAGGCCGTAAAACTCCCACTCGCCGATGAGATAGGCCACCGGCTCCCCGTCCAGGTGCCGCTGCACCAGGCTGCGGACCTGCTCCTCCACCACCGGAGGTACATAGAGCTGCCCGTCCCGCAGGAGCTGCTGGCGGGTCTTGCCGGCGGCAAAGCACACCAGCTCCCGGGCCTCCAGGGTGGAGGCTCGTATTCCGGCCAGCCGGAGCTGCTGGCGAATATCCATATACAAATTGTTATATGTAATGGCCATAATACTGTTTGTTGTCACTTTCTGTGGAAATTTGGAATTTTTTAACTTGCAAAGTCTAAAATGGCCTCACAGAGTTTGCGTCCGCAGACGCAAAAAATGGGGATCATTTTTCACCGCGACATGTGCGTGGGGAAAAATACCTCTCAGACTGCAAGTGTGGAATTTTTGCGCCCAGCGCAAAAATTATGCGCGCGGTAGGCTGTAAGCCTTTTGGCAGAAAATTCCGCAGGAATTTTCGCCAGAGATTTTCACCAGGCGTCCTTGCCTTTTTCGTCGGGCAGAACCAGTTTCAGGGCCTCGATGGCCACCTCCAGCATGGAGTCATCGGGCTCGAAGGTGGTGAAATTTTGCAGCCACATGCCCGGCGCCGACAGCACCCGGGTGACAGCGTTATCATGACGGCCCACGAAGCGGTTAAACTCATAGGTGATGCCCACCACCGGCACCAGCAGCAGCAGATGCATCCCGATACGCACCCACAGATTCTGCCACTCCACCTGGGTAAAGGCCAGGGAGGAGAACAGGATGGACACCACGATCACCACAAACAGGAAGCTGGTGCCGCAGCGGGGATGATGCCGGGGCTGGATGCGGGCGTTTTCCACCGTCAGGGGCAGGCCCGCCTCATAACAGAAAATGGTCTTATGCTCGGCACCGTGATACTGAAACACCCGGTGCACATCCTTTTGCTTGGAGCAGAGGATCAGGTAGGCCAGGAATATGGCGATCTTGATGACGCCCTCGATAAGGTTGTGGACCAAGGCGCTTTGGGCATGGAACAGGCCCGCCACAAAGGTGGGCAGCAGCATGAACAGCAGCAGCGTAAGCCCCAGGGAAAGCACCAGGGACACGCCCACCAGTACGCTCTGGAGCTTCTCCGCCGGCACATGCTTCTCCAGCCATGTATCCAGCTTGGAGGGCTGGGCAGACTCATCGTCGGGGAAGTAGTCCGCCGAGAACATCAGGGCCTTGATGCCCTTGACCATAGAGTCCAAAAAAGTCACCACGCCCCGGATAATGGGTAGGCCCAGGATGGGGTACCTGTCCCGCACCAGCTTCAGCTCCTCCACCTTTGTCACCAGGCCCTCCGGGGCCCGGACCACGATGGCCTGCTTCTCCGGGCCGCGCATTAAAATGCCCTCAATGAGAGCCTGGCCGCCGATGGAGGTACGGAAGGTTTCTTTCTTTTCGCGTTTTGCCATGTGTCAGTAAGTCCTCTCTGCTTCCCCCACAGTATAGCACAGCCACGGGGGGGATACAACATTTGTTCTACTATTTTTATTCTTCTTCGCGGGAAATCGGCAGGCGGATGGTGACCACGCAGCCGCCGCCGGGGGCATTGCCGATGTCAAAAGTGCCCTCGTGGCGGTGGATGATCTCATCGCACACCGCCAGGCCTATGCCGCTGCCCCGGGCCTTGGAGCTGCCCTTATAGAACTTCTGCTTCACATAGGGAAGCTCCGCCTCCGGGATGCCGGGGCCATAGTCCCGGACCCGCACCGCATAGTACTCTCCCTCCTGCTCCATGGACACGGTGATGCGCTTGCCGGAGCCGCCGTGCTTGGCGGCATTGTCCAGCACATTGCACAGCACCTGCTTCAGCCGCTCCGGATCGCCGGTGATGGGCTGCTCGAACATCTCCCCGGCATTCAGATACTCCAGGTCGATGCCGTCCTGACGGAAAAGCTCCCGATAGGTGTAGATGGCGTCCTCCACCTCGGCCTGAAGGTCCATCTGCTCCACCCGCAGGGTAAAGCGGCCGTCCTCTATCTTAGAGAACTCCAACAGCTCCTCCACCATGTTGGTGAGCCTGCGGGACTCCCGCAGAATGATCCGCACGCCCCGGCGCAGCTGCTGGATGTCGCCGCCGTCGTCGGCCAGGAGGGTCTCGCCCCAGCCGTTGATAGCGGTAAGGGGGGTGCGCAGCTCGTGGGACACGGAGGAGATGAACTCCGTCTGCATCTTCTCGCTCCGGCTGATTTGCAGGGACATCTGGTTGATATTGTCCACCAGCTGCCCCATTTCATCCTCGTATTTATTGGGGATCTGGATGCCGTAGCTGCCATCGGAAATGCGCTTGGCGGCCTCGGTCACCTCCGCCACCGGGGCGGCGATCCGGCGCATAAACACCAGGTTCACGCACAGCACCACGCCGCTGATGACGGCTGCCAGGCCCATGACGGCTACGGCCAGCAGGGCCACCTGCTTATCAAGCTCCCTCGTGGAGGTGACCAGGCGCAAAGCGCCTACCACGCCGCCGTCATACTCCAGGGGTGCAGACACGGCCAGGATATTCTCCCTGGTAAGGGGGTCCCGCCCGGTGAAGGAATCCATTCTTCCGGTATCCAGGGCCCGGCGCACCTCCGGGGTCTCCGGGGTGATGCCCACGGTCTGGCCCCGGCTGGAAATTTCCACGCGGCCATTGCGGTCTAAAAACTGCAGCTCAATGGTGTCCGCCTCGTCGAAATTCCCAGCGTAGAGCACCGCGTTGCGGTAATACTCGCTGTAGTTGGCCATGGCATAGGTATTGAAATAGCTGACTCCGGCCCGGACCTTATTTTCCAGGGCGAAGCGGGCATTGCTGTAATAGCTCGCCACCAGGAAAACCGAGCTGAGGGCGGCAATGAGCATGAGAATGGTGATGACCGGGAACACGCTGGTGATGATCCAGCGGCGGCGCATACCCATCATGCGCCGCTTGCGGCCGTGGCTGACCTTAGCGGTATCCCCGGCGCTCCTGTCCTGCATTATGCGTCCCACTTATAGCCGTACCCCCATACCGTGGTGATGTAGGTGGGATTGGTGGCGTTATCCTCGATCTTCAGCCGCAGGCGGCGGATGTTCACATCCACGATCTTCAGCTCGCCGAAATAATCCCGGCCCCATACCAGGTCCAAAATTTCCTCCCGGGACAGAGCCTTGCCCGGGTTCTCCATGAACATCTTCATAATAGCGTATTCCATCTGGGTAAGCTTAATACGCCGGCCGTCCTTCTCCAGGGTGCGGTTGCGGGTGTTGAGGACGAAGGGCGGCTGGGTGAGCTGGCCCGACATCTCCTCGGCCATGCCAGAGCGGCGCATGAGGGCGTCCACCCGGGCCGTAAGCTCCGCCGGAGAAAAGGGCTTTGTCACATAGTCGTCGGCACCGGTCATCAGGCCCGTGACCTTGTCCATCTCCTGAGACCGGGCCGTGAGCATGATGATACCGATACGCAGATTGGTGGCCCGGATACGGCGGCACACCTCGAAGCCGTCGATGCCGGGCAGCATGATGTCCAGCAGGGCCACCCGGATGTCCGGATTCTGCTGCAGCTTTTCCAGGGCCTCCTCGCCGCTTTCGGCCTCGATGACATCGTAGCCCGCCCGGCGCAGATTGATAACGATAAAGCTGCGGATGCTGCTCTCATCCTCTAAAACCAGTACTTTTTTCATTGTCTCTGCCTCTCCTCTCAGTTTCCGGCGGCCCAGGCCGTCGAGATCAAATAGAAATGGCTGTTGACCCACTCGTTGCTCACGCCGATGCGTTCGCCCGTCTCTGTGATGCGCATGGCATACGCCATGTTGGAGCGCAGCATCAGCAGCGTACGCCCGTCGCTGCGGGCCTCCCGGTCCCGGTCCTCGCCGCTGAAGCTGTACAGGTACAGCACCGCCTCCCCGTTATACTGCAGGGTCACGCAGGAGCCCTTGTCGGTGCTTATGATGTCGGTGCCCTTCATGCAGCCGTGCCAATCTTCGCTGAGGGTCAGATACCAGCCGTCGGGCTGGTTGTGATAGGTGTCCATGACCCAGACGCTGTCCCCGCGGTCATTGTACCGATACCAGCAGAACACCCGGGCCGCCGAGCGAACGGTGCTGTCGGCGGGATAGGGAATCTCGATGATGCCGTCGTTATTGATGTCCTGGGGACGGAGCTGGCTGAAGGCATAGCGGACATCGGTTTTCCCGGTGCTGCGGCTCTGGGTCACATTTTTAAGCTCGCCCTCCCGGCTCACCAATATGTCGGTCATGGCCTGGTTGCCCTCGTCCACGCCGGTGATGAAGGCGGCGTTGCTCTGGCTATCCAGCTTGCCGCAGACGATGCTGCCACGGCTCAGCTCCGCCGCCGTGCAGCTCAGGCGACACGGGCTGCCGCTGCGCAGCTCCCCCTCCCGCCAGCGGAAATGCTCGGCCAGGGTGGCGCCGTCGGCATCTGTGCGCAGGAGCAGCAGGTCAAACAGACCGTTGCTGTCCAGATCGTCCACCACAAAGCGGCTGTATCCGCTTTGCATCATCGCCTCGGGGGTATCCCCCCGCAGACGGTACACGGCCACGGTCTGCACCTCTGTACTGATGCGCCAGCCCACAGCCACTTCCAGTTTGCCATCGCCGTCAAAGTCCCGGAAGGAAACGGAATCAATGGAGGTGCCGCCGGACTCAATGGTGCAAAAGAGGGTGAACGAATCCTCCTCCGGCCGGAAAAACAGAAGCTTCAGGGGCTTCTCGTCCGACGCGCAGCGGAAAAAGGCCACCGCCTCCTTGCTGCCGTCGCCGTCCAGGTCGATCATCTGCAGGGACTGCATATTGCTGCCGCCGGTGGGGTTTATATATTCGTAGCCGCTCTTCAAATAAGTGTTGAGGGTGTTGGACAGGCCCGTGTACTCCACCGGCACCTCCGGCAGGGTAAACAGGTTTTCCGCAGAGGTCTCCAGGGCGCAGCCGCAAAGCCCCAAGGCCAGCGCCAGGCTCGCCACCAAAACTGCCATTTTCTTCTTCCGTTGCTTCACGCCTCACACTCCCTTCCTTACCGTTATCGCAATTGCCCCACTTTATCGGCAATTCCGAGTCTTATACAGAATATACTATACCACGAATCGTGCCGTTTGGGTAGCCCCTGTTTTGCTTTTTCCGGGGAAAGGGACTGCCTCGGACAGCGGGGCGGATCGTGCCGGGTTTCGGCCCCGTTTTCGTTGTTTTTGCTAAATTTGAGCCGGTTTTATCGGCATTTTCCCGATTTGCAAAAGCTTGACAAAGATGAATTTTCTCCCTATGATACTATTGTTATACTATCTTAGCGGGCCTTTAACACGACCCCTTGCAGCGCCCGCCCGAAAACAGGAGAGAGACATCGTGGAAAGAGAATCTTTTAAGTCAAGACTGGGCTTCCTGCTGGTGAGCGCCGGGTGCGCCATCGGCATCGGCAATGTGTGGCGCTTCCCCTTCGTGGCGGGACAGAACGGCGGCGGATTTTTCGTGCTGATCTACCTGATCATGCTGGTGGTGCTGGGCCTGCCGGTGCTGACCATGGAGCTGGGCGTGGGCCGCGCCAGCCGCAGGAGTGCGGTGCTGGGCTACAAGGCCCTGGAAAAGCCCGGCAGCAAGTGGCACATACACGGCTGGTTCGCCATTCTCGGCTGCTACCTGCTGATGATGTACTACACCACCGTATCCGGCTGGATGCTGGACTACTTCTTCAAGTTCGTCACGGGTACCTTTACCCACGGCATGAGCAGCGAGGCCAATGCCAAGGTCTTTACCGATATGCTGGCCGACCCTGTGGAGATGGGTCTGTGGATGGCCATTACGGTGGCGGCAGGGGTGCTGGTGTGCAGCATCGGGCTGCGCAAGGGCCTGGAGCGGGTCAGCAAGGTAATGATGACGGCGCTGCTGGTGCTGATTGTGGTGCTGGCCATTCACAGCTTCACTCTCTCCGGCGCCCGGGAGGGCATTGCCTTCTATCTGGTGCCCAACATGGACAATGTACGCTCCGTGGGCCTGGGCAATGTTATTGCCGCGGCTATGAACCAGGCCTTCTTCACCCTGAGCCTGGGCATTTCCGCCATGGAGATCTTCGGCAGCTACATGAGCAAGGACCACACCCTTCTCAGCGAGGGCGCCCGTATCTGCGGGCTGGACACCTTTGTGGCCATTATGGCGGGCCTTATCATCTTCCCCGCCTGCTTCAGCTATGGCGTGGAGGTGGACTCCGGGCCCAACCTGATCTTTATTACCCTGCCCAGCGTGTTCACCAACATGGCCGGGGGCCGGATATGGGGGGCACTGTTCTTCCTGTTTATGACCTTTGCCTCCTTCTCCACGGTCATTGCGGTCATTGAAAACATCATGTCCTCGTGCATGGATCTGTTCGGCTGGAGCCGCAAGAAGGCCGCCGTGGTAAACGGCGCTCTCATTCTCATTGCCAGCATTCCCTGTGTGCTGGGCTACAATGTGCTCAGCGGCTTCCACCCCATCGGCGGCCGGGATGTGCTGGACAGCGAGGATTTCCTGGTCAGCAGCATTCTGCTGCCTCTGGGGTCGCTGGTATACCTGCTCTTCTGCGTGACCCGCTGGGGCTGGGGCTTCAAAAACTACCAGGCTGAGGCCAACACCGGCAAGGGCATGAAGGTGGCCGGGTGGATGCGGTGGCTGTTTATGATCGTGCTGCCCATTATGATTCTGGCGATTTTCTTTATCGGTCTGATGGGATAAAAGCAGAATATGCCCGCTTGCACGCGGTAAACTCGAGACCTTTTTATACAAAAACCACCTGGCGTATCCGATGATGCGCCAGGTGCTTTTTTGATTTTACAGGTCCCGGATGTCTTGCAGAAGCTCATCCAGGGGCAGCTTTCGCAGGGTGTCCTCCAGGGACTTATCCTCGGCGGGGGCCTCCTCCGGCTGGGCCGGGGGTGCTTCCTCCGGGGTGGGGGCAGGCTCTGAGGTGGGGGCTGCCTCCGGGGTCACAGGCTCCGGGACTTCCGGGGCGGCAGGCTCGGCAGCGGAAACGACTTCCTCTTCGGAAGTCTCCGGCTCCTGGGCAGCGGGCTCAGCTTCCTCCCCGGGAGCGGGCTCAGCCGCCGGGGTTTCCGCTTCCTCCTCCGGGGCAGGCGTCGCTTCCTCCACAGGGCTCTCCTCCGGGGTCTGTGTTTCCTCCGGCAGGGCCTCGGGAGCGGCTTCTTCAGCGGGCTCCGTCTGCTCAGATACAAGGGCCCGGAGCTTCCGCCCGCGGCTGCCGGAGACGCAGGCAAAAACGAGCATCAGAATCAGCAGCAGCGCCGCTGCGCCGCCGGCGATGTACACATACAGCATGGGCACGGCCAGGGTTTCGCCGCTGTCGGTAAACACCGCGCCGCTGAAGCGCTGGAGGGTGGCGTTTTTAGTGTCATAGGTGTAGTAGCCGTACTGGCCGCCGTCATCCATCAGGTAGAGGACCAGGAAATCCGACAGAGCCGCGTCCTCATAGCGCCAGCCGGAAAGGGTCTGGGAAAAGGCCTCCACGGTGGCGGCTTTCAGACCGGGCACACTGGCTTTATCCGACGGGATGCCGGTATAAATATAGGTGGCACCGCCACAGACCAGGGGGAGATAGGGAGACAGAACGCCCTCGGTCCGGGAATAGAGGTAGAACCCGGCCACGCCCTTCTCGTCCACCAGGTAGACCAGGGTGTGCTTGCCGTTGGCATCTACCCAAAGGGGCAGGGTGTCCCCTCCCTGGGAAACAGGCTCGGCGGCGGTGAAGCCCGTGGGCGGGGTGACCCCCTCCACATCCTTTACAACCCCCAGCTTGGCCCCGGAGAAGCTGAGAAACAGCGTGGGGGCCTGGGCCACCTTGGCGGTGACGGTATAGGTCTTGGTATCGCCGTTTTCGGCGGTGACCACCAGGGGAAGCGTATTCTCCCCCTCCTGAAGCGTCAGCTCCCCGTCACCCTGGACGGTGGCGTTGGAGTCGGAGGGAGTGGCGGTGAGCGTGAGCTTCTCGGTGCCCTGGGGCAGGGAGAGGGTATACTCGGTCACAGCCGGATCAAAGGCCGGGGTCAGGGTCCCGGCGCTGACGGTGAGAGCGGAGAGGGCATTGTTGCCGCTCTTGCCCGGGGCGCTGGGGGTGTAGTCCGGCTCGCTGTCGTCGGGGGTGGAGGCGGAGACGATGGACACCGAGGCGCTGCCGGAGGCATCATAGTCCTCGCCGGACACGCAGTAGGAGCCGGCGGAGATCCACACGGAGCCGGTGCCGGTGTCATTGGCCCGGAACACGAGTTGATTGGTGCGGTTATCCCCCTCAAAGCCCATGGGGGCCAGGTCGCCGGACTCCAATGTGAGGTTAGCAGAATAGGCCACGGAATAGGTCCACGCCTCAGACCCGGCAGGCACGGTGACGGTAAAGGCCACGGTACGGCCCACGCTGACGGTGCTCTGCCCGGCGGACACAGACATTCCCGCAGCATAGCTCACCTGCAGGAGGGAGAAAAGCATGGCGCTCAGCAGCGCAAGGCTCACAAGGGGTTTTTTCAGTAGTTTCATAGGTCACCTATCATTTCTGCACGATGGGCGCAGTGCCCAGGATGTGTTTCTTAATGGCCAGCAGTGAGGTGGCCGCGATCTTGCTGCCGGAGAGCTGGGCAGCGCGGGCATAGGCCCCGGATAGAGTCTGGGTGCCCAGGATGTGCTTCTTCACCGCCAGCAGGTCCGTGGCGGCAATGCGTCCGTCGCCGTTAGCGTCGCCATACACCACGCAGGTGTAGGTGTAGGTCCCGGCGGCGTCCTGAATGGTCAGCACCTGGCCGGTAGCGACCAAAGCGCTGTCTGCAACGGCCGCTCCCCTGGCGGTGACGGTGACGGTGGCATTCTTATTCACCGACTTGATCTGGGAAATCAGGCTCTTAACAGGGGTGCCCAGGGTGAAGCCGGAGAGGTAGGAATCCGACAGCCGCAGGTTCAGCTCATTCACATAGTCATAGCGCTCAGTGGGATTGGGGTCCGGCTCGGGATTAGGCTCCGGATTGGGCTCGGGATTGGGCTCAGGGTCAGGTTCGGGTTCGGGCTCCGGGTCCACATATTCGTCCTCGTACCTGGCCGTGGGCAGCTTGGTCACGGCGGGCATATTCTCCAGAATGGGGACGGAGAAGGTCAGCTCCGTGTCCGTCAGACCGTTTTTGGCGTAGGCCTCATAAGTCTGCCAGCCGCCCCACTTGTAGGCGTAGGTGATGTCCGTGGCGTACTGGTAGCTATAGGTATACAGGGGGGTGAAGTTGAAGCGCTGGAGGAAGGTGGTGTCCTGGCCGTCCTCTATGTAGTTGCGGAAGATGAACCACGCGCCACCCAGCAGGGCCTTGTAGGTGGTGTCCCAGCCCTTACTCTGGGCATAGAGAATGCCGTTGTAGTTGGGGTCGCTGCCGCCGTAGGCGCCGATGTTGAAGAAATTATAGTATTTTTTGCCGTCACTGAGGGGGTAGCCGGTGGCATTTTTCGTGGCCCCGGTGCCGATCTCACCCCGGGCCTTCACCGCCAGGTAAAAGGGGCTGACCCCGGTGACGGTGACTTTCTCCAGGGCGTTTGCGGCGCTGGTATTGCCCTCGCTGCGCAGGCGCTGAATATCCGCCTGCTTCTGCTTTTCCAGTTCCTCCTTGGACCCGGCCTTGATAAATTCGTCGATGATCTCGTCCGTGGCCCAAACGCAGTCGGCCAAGACCTTCTTGATCTGCGCATGGGTGGCGTTCTCGCCGCCGGAGAGCTTTTCAAAGGCGACGCAGGTGCCGTTCACCAGATAGCTGCGGGGATCCATGTAATAGGCCACCGTATCCCGGCTGGCAGCGTACCAACCCGGCTCAAACTCCACCCACACGCCAGTGGAGCTGTCGTAGGCGCCGGGGGCCGTGGAACGCTGGGCCGCATCATAATAGCCGGAAATCAGCGCCCGGCCCAGGGTGGACTCGTTTTCCAGGGACTTGGTCCAGTCCAGCCCTGTCTTGTAGGGTACAAAGGTCCACTTGCCCCCGCTGGCGGCGTACAGGGCCCGGAGATAGGGCTGGTAGCTCTTGGGAAAGCCCTGCTCGTCCAGATACTTGCAGTACGCCCGGTCATCACCGATGTAGGTGACGAAGTCGCTGCGCATATAGCCCACCTTGGTGTAGCCTTTGTAGACGAACACGATCTGATACCAGTCGTACCCATCGCTGCCCCGCTGCACGGCGATGACCCGCACATACTGCCCCTTGTTGAGCTGAATGGCATCGGAGCCGTTAAAATACACGGAGCTGTACCCGGTGCCGGGGCCGGTGCGGACATTGACCTCGTCGTCGTTAACATAGGCGTCCGTGCCCACGCTGCCCAGCACGGGAATGATCATGCCCGCCAGAAGCAGCAGCACCAGCAGCGCGGAAATGAGCCGCTTGACGGTATTCACTTTTGTCATAGAGGCTGTCACAGTGGTATTTCATCCTTTCCCAAACAGGTAAAACGCACTTATTGATACCATCGGTTGACAAGGGCAAACACGCCTGCCAGCGCGCCTTTGCGGCACTTTTTGTCCTTCTCACCTTGGCGGGCGCCAGCCCGCCTGCGGCTCAAAAGCCAAA
>OFMD01001370.1_pt1 | contig 15501 bp, 9 predicted proteins | sample 1541211 | NCBI WGS metagenome assembly OFMD01 (sample SAMN04209231, study PRJEB22552) | human gut metagenome | biome: gut; material: feces | host: Homo sapiens | place: USA: Oklahoma | reverse complement strand
TCCAGGGCTACAGCTCCAACGCCAATATCTGCGTATATTTTACCTTCCGCGGGCGGAGCGCCCACGCGGCGGCGGCTCCCCATCTGGGGCGCAGCGCCCTGGACGCCTGCGAGCTGATGAATGTGGGTGTCAATTACATGAGAGAGCATGTGATCAGCGATGCCAGGATCCATTACGCCTATCTGGACAACGGCGGCGAAGCTCCCAACGTGGTCCAGGACCATGCCTCCCTGCTGTATTTTATGCGCGCTCCTAAGCTGGCCCAGAGCAGCGAGATCCTGGCCCGGATCAAAAAGATCGCCCAGGGTGCGGCTCTTATGACTGAGACCGAGGTCAGGGTCAGAGTCTTAGGCGGCTTAAGCGACGTGATCCCCAACCCCACCGCCTTCCAGGTGCTTTCCGATGCCTATGTGGAAATGGGAGGCCCGGAATTTGACGAGGAGGATTACGCCATTGCCAGAAAATTCCTGGCCATTCTGCCGGAGGATGATAAAAAGGCCATGGTACAGAAGATGGCTGTCCTCCACAAAATGACGCCGGAGGAGTTTGAAAAGCGGCCCTTAAATTCCGTTGTGATCCCTTACAGCCCCCTGATGCGCCAGAAGGTGCTGACTGCCTCCAGCGACGTGGGCGATGTAAGCTACCTGGTTCCCACCGCCCAGCTTACCGCCTCCGCAGCCATCCCCGGCACCGGCCACCACACCTGGCAGTACACCGCCCAGGTGGGCACCTCCATCGGCGGAAAAGCCTGTCTTGCAGCCGCAAAGGCCATTGGACTGGCCTGCACCAGGATCTTTGACGACCCGGCCCTGGCTGACCAGGCCAAAAAGGAGCTGCTGGAGGAGACCGGCGGCGTTTACGTATCCCCGATCCCCGACGACCTTACCTATGTGGACGCCATGTAATGAAGGAGGAACACAGATGACCTTTAATGAAATCATGAACAGTCCCCTGCTCTACGGACTAGTGGGGCTGGGAATCGCCTATATTATCCTGTTTTGTCTGATCACGCTGAAAAAAGCCTACAAACACGCCCTGGAGCTGGGGATCACCAAAGAAAAGCTCAAACTGGTGATCACCTCCTCCGCCATTTATTCTGTCGTCCCGTCCATTTCCATCGTCATCGGCCTTTTCAGCCTGGCGTCGGTCCTGGGCGTGCCCTGGTCCTGGTTCCGCCTTTCCGTGGTGGGTTCCGTCACATACGAGCTGATGGCAGCCGACATGGTGGCCACCGGAACCGGCTATGAGTCCGTGGCAGCCTTAAACGCCGCCGGAGACGCCTCTGTGGGTTCCTCCAGGGCCAGGGTATCATCGGCCAGGGAAGCCAGCTGCTCCCGTTCCTGACCGGTTACCTCGGTCAGGATTCCGGCGCTCCGCCCTTCGGCATTGACCTGCCCGGCAGGCAGGAGCATCCCCAGAGCCAGGCAAAGGGCCAGGGCCAGAGCAAGCAGGCGGTTACGTTTTTGATTCGCCATGTTGTACCTCACATCCTTATTTTACCCGTCCCGGCCCCAGATGGAAGCCGGGCGCTTTTTCATTGAACTTTCAAGGGACCAGCTGTGGAGGGCAGCGTAGGGTGCGGCCTCCCGGACGCACCCTACCGCCTCAGGGTGCAGACGGAAGCTACGGTCCACCCCTGTAGGGACGCACCATGTGCGCCCGCCGGGAAACGTGTGGGAATTCGCCGGAAATTTGAAAAAACGGAAGATTTCACTGTGCGCCCCTACAGCATCTCTATGTGACCTGGTCTATTTGTAGGAGTTGCCTTAGGTGTACCCATATGCCCCCGAGGGAGGCTGGGCGCTGACGTGAACCACATGGCAATTAACCCAGCTGCTCCAGGTAGCGCATCAGGACAGCGGCGACCTGGGCACGGGTGGCGCTGTTGCGGGGGGAGAGGGTGGCGACGCTGCCGTTGGAATCCCCCTGGATGATACCGGCTCCCACCGCCCAGGAGAAGGCGTCCCGGGCATATGGCTTCACCTGGTCATGGTCGGGGAAGCTCTCCAGGTCTCCCTTTGCCGTCACATCTGCGCCCTTCAGCTTGGCGTAGCGGTAAAGGATGGTAACCATCTGCTCTCTGGTGACTGCCGCCTCAGGGGCAAACCGCGTATCCGTCATGCCATTCACCACGCCGCTGTTCGCCGCCCAGGTAATGGCGTCCCCATAGTAGCGGCTGGCGTCCACATCGGTGAAGGGATGGGTCTGGCCCTCCACAGCGGGTTCCCCCTCCATGCGGTACAGCACCGTCACCAGCATGCCCCGGGTCATGGTGAGATTGGGGCCGAATTTCGTCTCTGTCATGCCCTGGAACAGGCCATGGGCGCTGGTGTACTGCACCGCTTCATAGTACCAGGCGCTCTCCGGCACATCTTCGTAGTGAGGCGCGCTGTTCTCCAGTACCGTCACCTGGCACTGGGCGCTGTAGGCGCCGCCACCGGCGGAAGCCGTAATGACCGCAGTCCCCGGCGCAATGCCGGTGCACATGCCGGTTTCGTCCACCTGCACCACCGTCTCGTCGCTGCTGGTCCAGGTGAGAGCCAGGTTGGGGTCGTCTACGGGCCGCACCTGGGCCGTGAGCTGCTTCCCAAAGCCAGCGATCAGCTCCACGGACTCCGGCAGGGTGACGTCCGTTGCAAGCCAGTGAATCTGGTATGTCCCCGACCCGTCCAGCAAATCCCGCAGATTCTCGGTCCAGGTGGGATTCTCCCGGGGGTAATAGCAGTAGGTGCTGGTCAGATTAGGCATGGCGTTCGATAGGTCCTCCCACTGCGGCATGTCCCCAGCAAAATATAAAGCACATGTCTGCTCTGTGTTATACACCCAGAAGCCATACTCTCTTTTCACACCAATTGGTGCTATACCAAAGTATTTCAGCGACGCAGGAATGTGCAGTTGGGTGATACCCGTCTCGCCAAAAGCACAGCTTCCAAGCACTTCTAGGCTTTCAGGTAGTGTGACCTCACTCAATTTTTGGCAGCCAGCAAAACAATTCGCTCCAATTTGCTTCACTCCAGCTGGAATATCAATCTCTCTCAAAGAAATGCAGTCATAGAATGTAGAATCTTCTAACTTCTCGATCCCTTCTGGTATTACAATTTTTTGTAACGAAGTACAGCCCCTGAAATTTGAACTTCCCAGAATTTGCAAATCCTTTGGCAGATGTACTTCTTTCAGTTTTGTGCATTCTTCAAATGTAGCGTCGCCCAGTTCCTTTAAAGATGCTGGAAACTGCACTGCTTCAAGGCCGGATCCCGCAAAAATCAAACTGCCTGAAATTGCTTCCAATTTTTCGGGAAGTACTACCTCAACCAAGGAAGTGCAGCCCAAAAAAAGACAGTCTCCACTAATTTTCTTCATTTTAGACGGGAAAGTCACCTCTGTCAGGCTTTCACAACATCTAAATATATCTCTTCCTGTAATATCTTGCATTCCCCCTGGCAAGGTCATCTCTGTAATACCAATACGATAGAAAACGCCATCACCGCTGATATCTTTCAACGTTAATGGGAGCTTTAGTTCCCTCAATGTCTCACATCCTGCAAATACCCGGGTTCCTGTAATATCCTCCAAGCCCTCAGGCAAGGTCAGGCGCTTCAATTGGGGAAGACGATAAAATGCCTCATCGCCGATATCACGGAGGCTCTCCGGGAAAGTCACCTCTTCCAGGTTGGGATTGGCGTAAAAGGCCTTCTTTTCTATTCGCTCCACCCCTGCAGGGACGGCATAGGTTTTGCTTTCCCGGCCATAGGGATACAGCACAAGTCCCTTGCCATCCTTGGAAAACAAGACCCCGTCTTCCCCGGCCATAAACACCTGGTTCTCCTGCGCAACCTGAAATGCAGTCACGGGAGTCTCCCGAAAAGCATATTGGCCAATTTCGGCGCAGTCCCGTGGTATGAAAATCTCCGTCAGCTCTGTTCCACGAAACGCGGAGTCCCCAATGCGCACAAGACTGTCTGGAAAATCTATAGATTGCAGAGCAGTATTCTCAAATGCAGAAGCTTCAATTACTGTCACGTCTCCAAGTAAAGTAACAGAGCGTAGATTTTTGCACCCTTGAAACAATCCACTAGAAATTTTATTTATTCCATATGGCAAAACAATCTCTTTCAACCCGCCATCGGGCTTGGACTCATCATAACAGAAGGAGAATACGCCATCGCCCAGACTGGTCAAGCTATCTGGCAGGTGGATGGACTCCAATGCAGTAAAGGAAAAGGCATCCTCCCCAATAGAAGTAACATCGCCCAAGAAGATTACCCTCTTCAGGCTGCTGCAGGAGGAAAATGTATATGGTGAAATTACGGTAACCCCAGCTGGTATAGTAATCTCTTCCAAGGCGCTACATTCCCAAAATGCATACTTTTGTATGGTGTCCAAGGTATCCGGGAGCGTAATGGATCGCAGTCCTGAGCAACGACTAAAAATCCTGTTCCTCAGCGTTGTCACCCCTTCGGGGATGACAAGTTCCTCCAGATAAATGCTAGTGCTAAAGCATTCTTCACCCATACTCCGCAAATTCTCTGACAAGCGGATACGGCGGATACCCGTGTAGCTGAATGCACCCTCGCCAATGTCAGTCACAGTATCGCTCATAGTGACCTCTGTCAACTTATAGCATTGGCCAAATGCGTAGTCTCCGATGCTGATAATAGGGAATTGCACACCATTGTGAACCGTATAGTCAATCTCCAATGTTCCAGCGTAGTTCGGCGAGCAAGCAATAATTTGGGCGTTGCTCCCTCCCAGCCCCCGGTACACGTAGCGATACTCCAAAGGCCAGGTGTTCTCCTGTCCCGCTTCCGCCTCCACAGTGATGGTCAGCTCCTCCCCAACCTCCGGCAGATAATAGGAAGTCTTTCCATCCTTTAGTTCGCTGAGATTGATAATCTCGCAACCCACCGAGGGGGTCACCGCCTTCACATAATACCCTTCCGGGATCTCCACATCAAAAGTAAATCGCCCTCCCGAGTAAGGGTATACCTGACCGGTATAATCCTCCCCATTGATCGTGACCTTGGCGTTGGTGCACCGGAACGTCACACGGCGGGGTTCCTTCACCGCTCCCTCAGCCTGGGCCGTGATTGTCGTATTGGCGGTGATGCCAGAGGTAGTATAGGTGCCATCGCCGTGGTCCGTAATCGTGGCCTGGTCCGCCGTCACCGTCACCGGCGCATTGTTTAGCTCCGACACCACACGGAAGGTGATCTCCTCGTTATATTGGGCGGAATAGACGTTGTCCGAGTAATCCACACCGCCCACCGTTACCTTGGTTCCGATGGTTTCAAATGTCACATCCAGATTGGAGACTTTCGTCACCATAATGGTAACCTGGTAATCTTTTGTAATATTCATAATTGTATATGTGCCATCGCTGGCTGCCGAAATCGGCTGAGTACCCCCAAGCAGCACAACATTGACCCTATATCCAGGTACTTTCACTAAAAATACCAAATCCCGCCCAGATACCACCTTCACGGAGGTTCCACAATCTATGCCATCCACCAAAATGCTGCCATTGCATTCTGATGCCGAAAACTGGAACCTCACAGTATGCTGCGGTCGTTCCTCGCCGCCTTCCGCAGTTACGGTGATTTTGGTGGCACCGGTGATACCAGATGTAGTATAGGTACCATCACCGTGATCTGTCACGCTGCAATTGTCCGCTTCTACGGTCACTGTCGCGCCATCGGCATCGGTTTCCACTGAAAAGGTGACCTCCTCGTTGTACCGCGCAGAATAGGTCTTCCCTGTATAGTCCGTGCCCTCTATGGCAATCCTGGCGTTCAATGCTTCCAAAGTGATCTCTACATTATCTTTTTTTGTAACCATTATCGTTACGCTTCTGTTTTGTGAAATTCCAGAAATTGTATATTCCCCATTGCTATCAGCAGTCAGTGGCTGTGATCCATTAAGTAACACTACATTAATCTGATAACCTGGCACTTTCACCTGAAATTTCAGATCGCCTCCAGACTCCACCTCTGTCTCGGTCCCCACATCCTCACCATTGACCAAAATAGAACCTATGCCTTCCGTAGCACCGCCTCCACCCACAACAGCGAAGGTAAATCGGACAACGGGGTTTGCCTCTGCGGTTTCCGTTGCCGTTGCAAGATTGGTAGCGCCCCCCGCATTGTCCATAGCCTGAACCGGCTGCGCCGCCGTGGGGAACAGCCCAAGGATGAGAGCCAGGGCCAGCAAAAAGCACCATATCTGTTTACCTGTTTTCATTTTCACACTCCCTATCACATAAAACTTCGTTCGTCGGAAAGGTTTGTCCATGCGAGCGCAAGAAGGTTGCTCCTGGAATTCACGCGGGCAAGTCCACCATCGTACCGACAGACCGCCGCGTCCGCGCTTTCCCTCCTCTCGTTCCATGATTGCCATATAGTTCAAAAACTTTCAAACTATATCCTGCGTCTCTGCTTTTCTATGATAGCACAGCTTTCCAGTTCCTGTCAACATCATAATTCAAATTTTGTCAAAATATAGGCAAAGGAGTGAAGCGCCTCCATTTTCAGATTGGTTTTTTCCGTCGCAATTCTTCCTATTTTATCCATTTTTAACAAAAAATTCTGCCGGAGAAGGCCATTCCTGCAATAGCCGCGTTTTAATATTTCAACTTCACTCTTACTGCACGGAAATGCAGTTTTATTCCGCTTCTTTCCCATATTTCAAATTTTATAAAAATTTGCCCGGCATTTCTTGCAAAAAATACCAGGCTGTGCTATGATGAGAAAAAACACGGAATTGAGGGCAAGACCATGAAAATTGAATTTCAGGATCATTTCGATCCTGCCTATGAATGCATCTATTTGCTGACCCGTCACTTTGCTCCCCCCGGCGATATGCACAGTGTGCAGGATCTTACCATCTCCCTCTCTGAAAAACACGGCATCCCATTATCTGAAGTGGAAGCCATCACCGGCCCCATACTGGAAGCGGAAACCCATATCCTGCAGCATCTGCACGTCCCGGAGGAAACACTCCGATTTTACTTTGATTCCGCTCGGGGCAGCTGGGCCACCCTGGGCTTTGCCCTCTACAACTTGCAACAGGAAAAGATTCAATTTAACCAGCTGTCGCCGCAGAACCGCTTGCCGGCGCTGCGGTACCTGCTCAGCCGTATCCTGGAGTGCTCCACAGAAGAGCTGGAGCCTATAGAGGACCTGCCCAGCCTTTTGCGTTTTCTCCGAAGCTATCCACGAATTGAGCACTATAAGTACGTCTGTATGCAGGCTTTCTCCGACCCCGAAGCCTGCCAGGAAGAGTTTGCACAAATCATCCAGCAGGCGGCTTCTCTGTTTCATGAAATAGAAGCGCCCTTCCTGCCCCTCATATCAAACGCCATCCAGAGTTTCCAAACCAATCCAGACCCTGGCATTCTAAGCTTGCTAAAGTTTGTTCCGGAACAGAGTCCCATTATATTGATCCCAACCTTGATGCCCGTCGGCAGCATCGTCCTATATGAAAGCCATGAATCCACATCCTACCTGTACTATAGCATTTTCTTTGATGCCATCCATACCCTGAATCAAAAATACAGCCAGGACGTCAACCGCCTCTCCCGTGGGCTCAAGGCCCTCTCCGACACCCGGCGTCTCAGCATTCTGCAGGAGCTCAGAAATCAACCCCTCTATGGGCAGGACATTGGAGACCGGCTAAAGCTCTCCCCCGCCACCGTCTCCTACCACATGGCCAATCTCCTCTACGAAAACTTCGTGGTGGCCGAAAAGCAAGGGATTTACACCCAGTATTCCATCTGCCGTCCAACCCTCCAGGCCTTTTTCCAGTCTCTGCATAACTCCCTGCTGTAACCGTGCCCCCAAACAGCAGCAATGGCGAGGATCGATCGCAGCATCTGCATCGATCCCCGCCGTTTTTGCGTACACATATGAAAAATCCCGAACGCAAATGCGTTCGGGATCTGGAGCGGGTGACGAGGCTCGAACTCGCTACCTCCACCTTGGCAAGGTGGCGCTCTACCGGATGAGCTACACCCGCAGGAACGTTCATTATTATAGCAGGAATCGGGAATTTGTCAAGACGCAAAACGCAAAAAACACGGAAATCAATTTTGTGAAAGAAATTTCAGCAAAGGCCCACGGTGATGGTTATATGTCGTTTTCGTCTAATTTTTGGCTGGACTTTGTAACGGTCTGGGGTGTGATACGACTAAATTTAGAACCCACTCAAAAGGCAGACTGTATATCGCGAATATTTATACCCAAAATTGATTCCCCTGCGCAAAAAATGAAAGATTTCTCCACACTGCCTATGTACCTGGGGTGTCTCAAAATTGTCTTGAGACACCCAGGTTCTCCCTTTGCGCTTACTCCGCCCGCCGGAAGACCTCCAGGCCGGGAGCTGTTTCCGCCAGCTTGCTGACCCGGTAGAGCATCACAGCAGCATCTAGCCGGGTGACAGATGCATCCGCATCAGGCAGGCAGACGCCTCCCGCAGTCATAGCCTGGACAGAGTCCTGGGCCCAGGCGGGAGCCGCCACCTCCTCCGTCTTCGAAGCAGGAACCGGGAGCAGCAAGACATTTTGCAGCATCACAGCAGCCTCTGCGCCTGTAATGGCATCGTTGGGACGGAATACCACCTTGCCATCCTCCCGGGAGCCGGACACCACCCCCAGGCGCATGGCCGTAGCCAGATACGGCAGGAGCCAGTCCGGCGCATCGGCCTCATCGGCAAAGCCAGAGCTGGTGGCCGTGGATTCCAGGGGAATTTCCAAAAGCTTCATCACCATAGCCAGGAAGTCGCCCCGGGTCACCGTTTCCTCCGGTCCAAAGCAGTTCTCACCCGCCACCTGGGAGCCAGAAAAGAGGCCGGTGTTTTTCATCCACAGGGCCTCGAACTCATGGGCCGTCTGGGTCATGTCCTGATAGGTGGTGTTGTCCAAGGGCTTCAGGATTTCAATGGTCACCGTTGCTTCGTTGGACACGGCTCCCGCCTCATCGGTAGCGGTAAAGCTGAAGGAGTCCTTCCCCACCTTGTTTTTCTTGGGCGTATAGGTGAAAGCGCCGTCCTCCCCAATGGTCACCTCGCCCCGTTTGGGGGCCTGTACCACAGTGAAGGTCAGCTTCCCCCCCTCCGGGTCCGTGGCGGTGAGGGTGCCGGTGGCTTCCAGGTTTTTGTAGGTTTCCAAAGACGTGCTCTCTGCCACCGGCGCCTGATTTTCCTTGCTGCGGATGGAGATGGTCATGACGGCCTCCTTCTCCACCCGGTTACCATAAATGGGCAGGTAGGTGAGCTGTGCCTCCTGGCCGCCGGCAGAGGCTGGATGAAAGGTCATGGCGTCCAGCTGCCCCGTAGTCAGGATGTCCCCAGGGAGAATGACCCGGCTCCCCAGCTGCACGGTGCCCAGACCGCTCTGGGGAACGCCTGTGACGCAGATGCCGGTGAGGTCGTCAGAAGCCCCCGTTTGAAATTCGACCGACTGGAAACAATAAACCATCCCGGCATCCACCTCCGGGTTGGCTGCCAGAGCTTGGGGCAGCGCCGCGCACAGCATGCACGCGGCCAAAGCCAGCGCCAGGAACCGCCTGCCCCGACGGCTCAGGGAAAAGGGACGATGAGTCATGGAAAATACCTCCTTTAACATGTGCAGAGGTATTGTTTGCTAAAACCAGAAAAACTATACGGCTGTCCCAAAAATTCCCGCTGGGGCTCAGCTGGCCTGAACGATGTTCTGAATCCAGGACCCCCGCTTCAGCATATAACCGCCCAGAAAGCACTTCAGCGTCTCCGTAGCTTGACACAGAAAGTACAGCGGTACAATGGGAAGGGACGTGTACTTGCTGAGCACATAAGCCAAGGGCACACAGACACACCAAACAAAGCAGCTGTCAAATAGGAATGTCACCAGGGTCTTCCCACCGGACCGGAGGGTGAAATAGGCCGCATTGGTGTAGGCGCAGAAGGGCATAAACAGAGCGCTGATGCAAATGAAGCTGGCAGCCAGGCTCCGCACCGTATCCGTTGTATTGTAAATCTGGGGGAAGACTCGGGAGAGCGCCGCCAGCGCAACCCCAAAGCCCAGGCAAAACACCACGGAAAAAGCAATGAGCTTCCGGTCCGCACTGCGCACCTCTTCCTCTGGCTCCCCCGCCCCCAGCTTCTGGCCGATGAGAATGCCAACGGCGTTGCCCATGGCCAGGAAGGAAACGCTGAATACGTTCCAGATGGTGCTGGCAATGTTGGTGGCCGCCACCACGTCCAGGCTCCGCAGAGAATAGCACTGATTCAAAAAGGCCATGCCACTGGCCCAAAGCGCCTCGTTGACCAGCAGGGGCATACCCTTAACTAGGATCCGTCCGGTCAGCTGCTTCGGGATAAACATAGAGCGAAAGGCCCCACGGATGAAGGGCTCTTTCTCCCCGTGCGTGTGGGTCCAAAGGGCCACAATGGCCAGCTCCACATACCGGGAAACCACCGTGGCCAGAGCCGCGCCCCGAACACCCATAGCCGATACGCCAAAATGTCCAAAAATCAGGATGTAATTCAAAACCAGGTTCACCAGCACAGCCCCAATGCCCGCCGCCATGGGAACCAAGGTCTGCCCCGTCTCCCGCAATGTTCCGGAATAGGCATTGGCCAGAGCGAAGGGCAACAGGCCAAAGAGCATCACCTTCAGGTAATCCATGCCATAGCCCAAAAACAGCCCGGCATCCTGCACCTTCCCCTCTCCCTTGAGATATAGCCGGATCAGCGGCTCTCCAGCCAGAAGAAACAGCGCCGTCCCCAGGGCCGTCAGCAGCAGGCACACCAGAATCTTGAAGCGAAAGGTGTGCCGGACGCCGATGTGATCCTGGGAGCCCGCAAATTGAGCGGTGAAAATTCCCACTCCGGACACCGCGCCAAAAATACACAGGTTGAATACAAAGAGCAGCTGGTTCACAATGGCCACACCGCTCATTTGAGCCGTTCCCACTTGCCCCACCATGATGTTATCCAGCATACCTACAAAATTGGTAATGGCGTTCTGAATCATGATGGGCACCGCCACAGCCATCACCGTGGCATAAAACTTCCTATCTCCAATATATTTCTTCAGCATAACATCCTCAATGTCATCAAAATCTTGGGAAGTCCCACCCGGTCCGGGCAAAAACACCTCGTGCCATCCTTCACCTAACGTAACGGACGGCACGAGAGGTTCCATGACACAGCCTGTGGGACCGAATTCAGGTTTTACAGAGGCTGGCCACCGATCAGCACCTGTTTCCGGGTAAAGTCCGGACCGCAGACCACAAAATCTGCCCATTTCCCCGGGGCAATGGAGCCCACCTCGTCCTGGGTCCCCAGGGCGCAGGCCGGGTTCCAGGAGGCGGCGCGAATGGCGTCCTCCGGGGCAATGCCAAAGGAAATGGCCCGGGTCATACAGTCAAACAGGTTGGTGGCAGAGCCGGCAATGGTGCCGTCAGCCAGCCGGGCCACACCGCCAGACAGGAAAACCTGCTGGCCACCCAGCTCATACTCCCCATCAGGCATACCACAGCACCGGAGAGCATCGGAAATCAGAACCATCCGGTGCGCGCCGAACATGCGGAAGGCCAGCCGGACAGAAGCCGGGTGAACATGGAGGCCGTCACAAATGAGCTCCGCCCGCACCGCATCATTCTCTGCCGCCGCCGGAATCACACCGGGCTTGCGGTGATGAATGCCGGGCATGGCATTATACAGATGGGTCACATGGGTAGCCCCAGCGTCAAAGGCAGCCTTGGCTTCCTCATAATTTGCGTCAGTGTGAGCCACAGAGACGGTGCACAGGGTTTTGGCCCTCTCAATGAACTCCACAGAGCCCGGAAGCTCCGGAGCCACATCCACAATGCGGATGAGGCCACCGCACCCTTCCTCCAAGGCCTGGAACGCCTCAAAATCGGGATCACGCAAGTAAGCGCCGTTTTGTGCTCCTTTTTTCTTCTCAGAGAAAAAGGGGCCCTCCATCTGAATCCCCATCAGCCGGGACAGGCCTGCAGGCGCTTCCTCCTTCAGCCGCTTTGCCGTGGCGAAGGCCTTGGCCAGCACATCATAAGGAAGGGTCATGGAAGCGGGGGCAAAAGAGGTAACGCCACAGCGGCCCAGGTAGGCAGCCATGGTCTTGAGGCCCTCGTAATCCCCATCGGAAAAGTCCCGGCCGGAGTTGCCGTGGTTGTGTACATCCACCAGGCCCGGAATCACGTAGGCCCCTTGCAGGTCCACTGCGTCTGCCGGAACGGATTCCGGCAGAATCTGAGCAAATCGGCCGTTTTCCACAGAAAAAGCACCTGCTTGAAAGCGAAAATCCTGGGTATAAATCTTAGCATTTTGATAATACATCATATCGCTCCTCTCATGAAAAAGGGCGCGCTGCAGGAAATAAACAGCGTGCCCTTCCCTATCTTTCAGGCCGCTCACACGTCCTTTGTTTCTTACTTCTGAAGCTCCGGCAAGCTGGCAGCAGCCACAGATTGGCCCACCCGACGGGTCTTCTCATCCGGCAGCATCACGCGAATGGACTCCGCCAGCTGGGGATATTCCGCCCCCAAAATTTCCTGGCATCGCTCCAAAATCCGGTTGCCACCCTTGCCGGACATGACCCGGCCCAAGACAATGAGGTGGCGCAGCTCATAGAACTGGCTATAAAGTACCACTGTGTAAGCCAAATATGCGCCAATGGAATCGTAAATAGCCGCTGCTCGGGCATCGTCCTGCTCCATGAGGCCCTGGACTACCTTCAGCTTCTCCGCCGGTGTGAGGCCCTCATCCAACTGGATACCGGCCTGGGGAGCCAGCTTGATGACCGCATCCTGGGAGAAATACTTGCAACCCACACCCCGGTCCGTGGACCATTCGTCAGCCATGGCCTCCTCATTCAGATCCACCGGCGCAAAGGCCAGCTCATTGAGCCAGCCCAGGACATTACCATCCCGGTCCACATAGCCCACAGCCTCTGAGGTGCCCATGGCCATGCCCATGACAGAGCCGCACTCCAAGCCCATGGCCCCAGCCAGAGCCGTCACATCGCCGTCGTTGGCCACTACAATGGGCACATCTCCCAGCTCCCGGGCCGCCCGGTCATAGATGGTCTTCACCAGCTCCCGCTTTTCCCGGGGGACTTTGATGAAGAGGGACGAAACCATGGGTGCATTGCCAATGAACACGCCGGCTGAGGACACGCCAATGGCATCCACCCGGGGCATCTTGGAAGCAGCGGTGCGGAAGGCTTCCACAATGCCGTCAAAATGATACTGCGGATCCTCCTGGGTCTTGGGGTGCCAAACCACCTCTTCCGAGTACACCGTCTGACCATCCACCACGGCGGAGACCTTACGGTCGGAGCCACCGGCGTCAAAGCCGATGCGGCACCCTTCCAGATGGCCGCCAATGGGCCGGGCCGTTTCGTTGGCCTTGGGACACTGCTCCAGGGGCAGATCCACCACCTCCATGGGGACCTCGTAGACGTCCTGCATAAACTGGGCGTCAAATTTTCGCTCTCCCGTGAGGGTATAGGCCGACTTCAGCCGTTGGGCCAACGGGCTGCAGCCGCAGATGTAAATCCGGAAGCCACCCACAGACCACAAAAGGAACTTCACAAACCGCTCTACATAACGGTAATCCGCCTGTGCCATTTGGGGTGTTCCGTGGATCTTCGTGCGGTGCACAGAAATGTGGCCCTGATCCCGCTCCACAGCAATGGCCAGGGGCATCTCCGCACCCACCCGGTAGGCATTCATCCAAACGCCGAAGGGAACAAACTGAGGGTCCAACTCAGGCAGATGCTTTGCTTCATAGCGAACACCTAAGTACTCCATTCCAAATTCCTCCTATTCATGATCACGACCGGACCTGCGACTGAACACGGTCCACAATCCGCTTCATTTCGTCCCATTTCTCTTCCATGTCCGCCACCAGCTTCATCTGGGCCCGGGCCCGGACCAGGTTGTGCTCGGGGTAAGCAGCCTTAAAATACCGGTCTCCATCCAAATAATCCGTGAGGAAGCGCATGGCAAGCTCCAGGGTCAGAATTCTGGCTCCGGTGGGAAGCATTTCAATTTCCTTCGAGGTCAGAGAGGGGCAAGCCTCCATGTAGCCCTTGGTGTAAATTTCAAAGAGGTGCAAATCCAGCCCCATTTTGCTGAGATCCGCCTCATCCTCCGCAGCTGTAGCGGCGCCGAAGCGAATGGAATCTCCAAAGTCATAGAGGGACAGGCCGGGCATCACCGTGTCCAGATCCAGCACGCACAGGGATTTCCGGGTCTTTTTATCCAGAAGGACATTGTTGAGCTTGGTGTCGTTGTGGGTCACCCGCAAAGGCAGCTCCCCAGACTCCCGCATCCGCTGGAGCACGCCGGCGCTCTCCTCCCGCCGGAGGATGAAGTCGATGTCCTGCTGCACACCGGCAGCGCGGCCGCAGGGATCGGCCGCCAGCGTCTCCCGGAAGGTCCCATAGCGATAAATGGTATTGTGGAACTCTGGGATCGTCTCATACAGGGTCTCCGCCGGAAATTGGGAGAGCATCTCCTGAAACCGGCCAAAAGCCAAGGCGCTCTGGTAAAAATCCTCATCGGATTCCGGCGCGTCCAGGCAGAACCCACCTACGAAGTCATACATCCGCCAATACTGCCCCTTCTCATCCACATGGTAGAACTTTCCATCCTTCGCAGGAAGAAAATGGAGCGCCGCCCGGGGGTCGCTGACCCGTTCCTTCAGGTAGGCAGTTACGGCTCCCACATTGGCCATGAGGCGAACCGGGTCCTTAAAAACGTACTGGTTGATTCGTTGGAGCACATATTCGGCTCCCGTGTCGGTTTTGACCCGCAGGGTGAAATTGATATGTCCGTGGCCAAAGACCTTGCATTCAACAGGCGTGCCCTCAAGCTGAAACGCAAAGACAGCATTTTCCATAAAAACCTCCAAAAGCTAGCGGGCGGGCAGACTGCGCCGCCGGTAATATTCAGGTTATCCCATGGTATGCCCGCCGGAAGTGGCAGGTTCTACCCTTGCATACTTTCCCTGCATTGTAGCAGAAAATGGGATAAAAAGCAACCAAAACCTTTTTTTCAAGAAAACTTCAAAAATGCTTCAAAGTCTCACAAAATTTCGCCGAAAAGCAGGCCGAAAACGCTTCCCAGTAGGATACCGGACAGGAGTAAAAGCCCCACCACCGTCCAATTCTCCTTCCGGTTCCGGCTCACCCGGAACAAAACCAGCAGACCCACACCGGCATTGACCATGAGCCCCGACAGCATAGGGCCCAGCCCCATAATCCCCTGGACGTACAGGTTTGTCAGCAGAACCGAAGCCGCGCAATTGGGAAAGAGGCCCAAAAACGCGGCAACCACCTCCCCCAGCACAGGGATATTCCATACCACCTGCAGCTTCTGATGAGGCAACCACAGGAAAGCCAGGTTCAAAAGAAGGGTCACAGCAAAAATCAAAATCACAATTTTCACCGTATGCCGCAGGGCAGAACGAAAGATTCCGCCCTCACAGGAGCAGTGTTCC
>OFMD01001368.1_pt1 | contig 15510 bp, 10 predicted proteins | sample 1541211 | NCBI WGS metagenome assembly OFMD01 (sample SAMN04209231, study PRJEB22552) | human gut metagenome | biome: gut; material: feces | host: Homo sapiens | place: USA: Oklahoma | reverse complement strand
CCTGATCCACGCCGTTGTTGGAGGCGGCGTCCAGCTCCAGCACGTCCAGGATAGACCCGTTCTCAATGCCCAGGCAGGCGAGGCACTGGTTGCAGGGGTTGCCATTGACCGGGCTTTGACAGTTCACCGCCCGGGACAGGATCTTGGCGCAGGTGGTCTTTCCGGTTCCCCGGGTTCCGGTGAACAGATAGGCGTGGCTCAGCCGTCCGCCGGACACCTGCTGCTTCAGGGTCTGGGTGATATGCTCCTGCCCCACCACGTCGTCAAAGGTGCGGGGGCGCCACTTGCGGTACAGGGCCTGATACACGTTAAAATCACCTCGAAAAAAAGAAAACTTCGGCGAAAAGCAAGGCCGCACACCGGCCTTTGAAGCGCGCGGTATGCCCGTTACCTAGACAGCCGGCTCAAGAACAGTAACCCCACGGCACACGCGGCTTGCCGCTTAGTGCTGCTCGGTTCCCCGCCTGACACGGTTCACGGGGCCACGTTGCGCGGGACCGGTCTATCATCACTGCTTTTCCAGGTCAGACGACACATCGCACGTCCGGGGGCCGGGATTCATCCCTGCTGTAGCGGATTGCAGGTACAGGGCACCGCTATCTCCCCAACTAGTGCGGCCTTGCTTTGCGCCGAAGTGCAAAACAAGCTAGACTGTATTTTACTATACTTCCCCCAAAATGGCAACCTATTTTTCCAAATCTGGCCGCTTCTCATAGATATCTTCAAAATTGGGCTTTACATTTTTTAAAAATCTGGTATAATACAAAAGCTGAATTGAATATCTGGGCCTGTAGCGCAGTTGGGAGAGCAAAGGGTTCAGTTTTCTGCCACACTTTTTAATTTCATATCGTTTCTTCTGTTCCGCTTTTGGAACTGTTGATTTGGGCCCGTAGCTCAGTCTGGGAGGAGAAGCGGTTCGGTTATAGCACCTCTTTTCCGGTAGTCCAACTCAGTTGCAGGCAAACAGTTCACATCACCAAAAACTTCATACACGGGCCCATAGCTCAGCTGGGAGAGCGTTCGGTTCGCATCCGAGAGGTCGAGGGTTCGAATCCCTTTGGGTCCACCAGCAATAAGGCAAGCGTCATGCTTGCCTTATTTTTTTGTTTCCATCGCCAGAATTGTATTTGTTCCGGGTCTTTTTGCCTCTTCCGGCTCCCCCTCCAGATACAATGCTTGAAATTCCTCAAACGACACATTGAACTCTATGTCGATCTCATAATCGCGCCGCACACGAACGGCCTTGACAAACTTGGCTACGATCATTTTCTTTGCCTCAAAGGTGCAGTGGTCATACATCTCGGCCCAGCTTATCAGCTGGTCATATTCCCGCAACACTTGGCTGGCCGTCTGTACGGTTTCTTCCAACTCGGCTGTGGTGGTCTGAATTTGTACTCCCAGCTGTTTGATTTGTTCCGTAGTCTCGCTGACAAGGCTGTTCAGCAGGTCTGTATTCAAGCGGCTGGTGCCTTGGATGACCTTGATCGTCTCAGCGCGCAGGTCTTGATACTCCCGCTGCTTCTGCCGATACTGCTCATTTAAGAGGTTTAGTCTGGACTTGACGAGTTCAACCTCCTTGGCCTGCTGCTTTTCGATCAGTTCTTGAGATGGTGAGTTCTGAATGCGCCCAAGCTGGATACGAATGATTTGGTCTACCAATTTATCCAGCTTTTCTACGCCATATCCAGATTGGCCGTCGCATTCGCCGGGATGCCTGACATTGTAATGGCATTGATACCTTGCTCTCGTTTCCCGCACGATAGTCCCGTCTTTTCGGACACGCTTTCGTCCGCTGGTGGTCAGCGTCAGGCGGCCTCCGCAGTGTCCGCAGTAGACATTGCCTACCAGCAAAGACCGTCCCTTGGTGTTGAGCGGTACATCGCCGTGATGTGTCACACGCTTCTCCATCATTTGCTGTGCCCGTTCATAAGTTTCTGCATCGATAATTTGAAGTTCTGGCAGCATTTCTGATTGGCTGTCTCCATTTCGGATGACCCCGGTGTAAATGGGATTCTTGATGATGCGGTTGATTGAAGTAGTCGGTATGTTGCGTCCTTTTCGGTTTGTAATACCCTGTTCGGCAAGATACCGGCAAAGGCGCTGCGCTCCATATCCTTCGCAGAGATATTTCTGAAAAATCAGTTTTACGATTTCTGCTTCGTCCGGGTCGATCACAAGATCGCCCACATCCTGATTTCGCTTATTAGTGCGTCCTTTATGCTCCAGACGATAACCTAATGGAACACAGCCGCCGGTAAAATGACCTTCCTGCGTCAGCTGCTCCATTCGGGTCTTGGTACGGACAGAGGTTTTGATGCTTTCACCGGATGCCTGCCAGTAACGGATGTAATTCAGTAGCTTGTCCACATGGGTATCAAATCGCTGCTGTCCTTCCTTGGCGCTCCACACCTCAATGCCGTTTTTGACAAACCACTCTACAACAAAAGGCATTTCGTCCTCTCTGCGCCCCAATCGGTCAAACATAAATACCAGCAGAATATCGAATTTGTTCTGCAAGGCGTCACGCTGAATTTCCTGAATGGCATCCCGGTCTTTCGCTGAGACCTTAAACCCGGAAACACCTTTTTCCGAAAATTCCTTGACGATTTCCCAGCCGGGATGCTGCCCGACGAACTCGCGGCAATACTGTTTCTGCATGGGAATATCATCTTTCTCAACCTGTCCCAGCGTCGAAACACGGTACAGGCAATAAACACGCCGCAAATCAGCCATCAAGTTTTCTAACATATACATCACTCCTGCTGTTCTTAACAATCTTTGGAACGGTGTATATGGCCTTGTTTCAATTTTCAAGGTGCATCTCTACACCATTATTATCTCATATTTCATCAAATAGTGCAAAATTTTACGCCTTTTTCGCAATATTTGTGAGAAGGATTTCCTTGATTCCGCGGATGGCATCGGGGTTTTTATGGCCGGAATACCGGACTGTAACCTTGCAGCCATCCACAAAGATCGTCTGCGTTTGCGCCGTTTCGTGCGTCGATACGCATTCTGAACACTGCTTCTGATTCACGATCCATTCCTCCGTATTGTAAAAATTGCAAGACCATACCCTCATGCAGATATGGTCTTGATAAGGAGACCGTTCTCCCCAAATCCGTTCCTACCCCTGCACAACTTTCAGCGGCGTTTTGATTTTCTTGGCACGCAAATGCACTGCTTCACCGAAAAACATATCCGATTTGGACGGTCATTCACTTCTCAAGGTGCAAACAGTTTACTGCTTATGGACAGTGAACACAGGCTGTCGCCAGCCCGCACAGACACACCCTTTGATGCGCCTGTGCCGAATGGCAACCGTGTCGAAATATGTCTCAAATTGAGCCACATTTCCGCAGGGATAAAAAGAGAAAGGCGGCAGTGCGCCGCCTTTCTCCGCGAAAATCAGTTTCGCAGGTAAGCGGCCATCATGTCGATGAACTGAGAATTGGTCGGCGGCTGGCGCAGCTGCGTACCGGCGATCACATTCAGAAAGTCATGGTCGAGCTGGTTCCAGCAGCTCTGGATCAGCGTGCGGAGATTGCGCTCCACACAACTCGGCGTGGTGTTGAAATGATCCGCCGTCTGCTTATAGAGGCGCTTCGTGATAAGCAGCACATTGTCCGGCTGATCCCGAACCTGCTCAACCATATAGACCGCATAGCGGAAACCAGACAGCTTTCCGGTAACACCAAGCAGGCGCAGCAGACGCTCGGCGTCCAACGGGGTCTGTTCCGCGTCCCGCTCATATTCAGGCACATAATAAACCAAAGGCATTGTTACCCCTCCTATGTGATATTTGAAGATCAAAACAGAGAAAGGGCAGCATAGGCGGGCCTCTCGGCCAGTGGCAGGTCTTTTTTGCGTAAGACCTATGCTATGTGCTGGATTCAACAGTTTTTCATCCAGCCGTTAGGAATACCCTGATATTCTGTTTCAGCCGCAAAAGCGGGATAGTGGGAGAGTGCCGGGTGTGCGATGGTAAGGTCGAAAATCCTTGAAAACATCCGTATCCTCCGTAACTCAATCATATACGATAACTGCCGCTTTGTGTCATATAATCGTTCTACAATGGTCTACGATAAATGCCGCTTAATGCCATCAAATGTCGCCTTTTGCAACTTTATGACCGACTTGTATATAAGAAAACCGCAAGGAAACTCCATGAAGGAGCCGCCTTGCGGTTTCTGTTATAAATTCTTTGATGACGGCTCGTTACCGTCCTGTTTTTTATTTCCCTTGATAGGTTCGATACAGGAAGGTCACGATCTGCGCTCTTGTGCAGTCGTTGCCGGAGCCGAACAGACCGCCGCCGATGCCGCCGGTGATCTCGTTCTTCTCCGCCCATGCGACTGCATCAGCGTAGTAGGCATTTGCCGCCACATCGTTGAACGCGCTGCCGCCGCTGACGGCGGGGCTGCCGGAGGCGCGGTAGAGGAAGGCTACAGCCTGCTCACGGGTGCAAGTAGCGTTCGGGCTGAACTTGCCGTCGCCGGTGCCGCCGGTAATGCCGTTCTCCACGGCCCAGGCCACCGCCTTGCCGTAGTAGCTGTCAGTGGGGACATCCGCGAAGTTGCCGGTGCTCTTCGGCTCGGGAGAACCGGCTGCACGCCACAGGAAGGTCACGATCTGGGCGCGGGTGCAGGCGGCGTTGGGGCCGAAGTGAGTGTCATCCGTGCCAGAGGTGATACCCTTCTCCGCCGCCCACTTCACCGCGTCGTAGAAGTAGTTGTCGGCCTTGACGTCCACGAAGTAGTTCAGCATGGTGTTGTCGTCCATGAAGGTGACCTTGACCTCGACCTTGCCCGCAGGCATGGTGAAGGTATACTTGCCATTTTTCTCGGTGAGCTTGAGCTCCTTGCCGTTCTTGTCCAGAACGGTCAGAGTTTCCAGCGTGTAGCCCTTGTCGGGAGTGACCGTGACGGTCACGGTGTCGCCCGCCGCCGCGTTCTTGGGACTGACGGAAACGGAGCCGTTGTCCGTCTTTGCCGGGGCGGTGACGGTGAAGGTCGTGACGGACGCCCCGCCGCCGCCACCGCCGCCGCCGGAGGAACGAGGGTTGACGGTCAGGGTACCGCTTTCAGGTGTTCCGACTTCATAATTGGTATCCATGCCGGATTTCAGTGCAGTCGTTCCGCTCACAGTGATGGGGAAAGAGCCGGTGCTTGTGCCGTCCGCCGTGCAGAAAGCAGTTGCTTTCGTTTCGATCACAGTAGCTTCGCTGTCGCCGGAGGCAAAGTTGCCGTAGGTCACGGTGAAGGTGGGGAGTGTTCCGTTCGCGGTCATGCTCTTGTTGTCTGCCTTGACGCTGATCGCGCGCTTTGCGACGGAGACGCTGACGCTGTTCTCCGGTACATCCGCATAGCCATCGTTGCCGATGACCTTGTAGTACACAGTGTAAGTACCGGCGTTCTTGACCTTGGGAAGCTCCGTGCTGTAGCCGCTGCCAGAGGCCAGGCTGTACTGCAAGGTACCACCAGTGGCAGAGCCAGCATCAATCAGCACCTGATCTGCGCCGTTGTAGACCAGTCTGGTCTTGGCCGTAGGAGCGGTGACCACAGGGGTAGTCTTGTCGTTCACGGTAACCGTTACGGTGATTGTATAGCTCTCATAGTTGGTCGCGCCGGTTACAGGAACTGTGATGGTGGCCATTTTATTGGCCTTGCTCGCGTCGTTCACAAAGGTGAACTTCAGGGAATTGCCCTCCATGACGGGATCGCCGCTGAGGACTTTTTCGCTATCTGCTGTGGTGATTGTTCCAAAACTGCCGCCCGCGGCCAGATAGCGGCTCAGATCCACGGAACCGGTCGTGCCGTACTTGGCGGAGCCGAAGGCAGTCTTGTTGCCGTAGTTCGCCTTGTTGATGGTAAAGCTTTTCTGCGTTTCGCCGAAGGTGTAATTGCCAGTTGCCGTTTCCGTAACTGTAATCTTACCGCTGCCCGCATTGACATTATCGGTGATAACGGCAGCGTAGTCGTTTTCCGCCAGTGTAGTGGTGCCATCCTTCACGGTAAAACTCGGCAGGATCATCGCGCCGTTGTTGTAGGCATAGCTGCCCGATACCTCAATGGTCGGGGTAATGCTCTTTTTAGCGATGGTAAACTGCTTCGTCACCTCACCGATATAGTTACTGGCATCCTTTGCCGTAACCTTCAGTGTGTGCTCACCGGCATTGGTCTGTGTATTTTCGCTGATATCGCAAGAAGTAGTGATGTCCTCGCTATTAAGTTCCACCTTGGTAACCGTCTGCGTCTGGGCGGAACCATTGTAGATCAGCGCCGTTCCAAGAGTGACCTCCGCGCCCGTAATGGACTTAGGCGCAACGGTGAAGGAATCGGAAGTGGCCGTATAGATATGGGTGGGTGTCTCGCACTTCACGGTGACGGTGTAAGTACCTGCCTCAGTAGGCTTGGTCGTGCTGCTGTAGGTGCTGCTGTCCTTGCGGAGCGTACCGTTGTAGGTAACGGTAGTGCTGCTGGTGTCGGCGGGTTTGGTGTAGATGGGATTGGTCAAAGACTCGTCATAGGTGCAGCCGTTCTGTGTGACCCCGCCTTCAAGAGGTATGGTAGTCTTGTCAGTCACGGTAACAGTGATCGCATCGGAGCCGGTGTAAGCGTTGTACTCGTTCGTTCCATCGCCGTTCACATCCTTGGCCATGATGTGGACGGTAATGACAACATTGCCGGTCTTGTCAGCGGCAGAGGTCAGTGTGGTACCGCTAAGCGTCGCCGCGTCGCCGGAAGCAATTGTGAATTCGACTGTCCCCTTTGCATTGCTGACCAGCGTGCACAGGTCAAGCGTGTTTCCGCCCTTGGCCAGAGGCGCGGCAGCGGTGATTGTGGGAGTCTGATTCAAGGGAGTGATGCTGAAGGTCTTTTCAGCGGTGCCGGTATAGTTGCCCCGACCGGTGATCTTCACCGTTGCGGTACCCACATAGGTATTAGCTTCGTAGCTGTAAGTAAAGTCGGTATTTTCAGTCAGCGTAGAGCCATCGGTAACCTCGGGCTTAGGCGTGATGGCGCTGCCGGTATAGGGCTGGCTGTCCACAGAGGCAAGCATAGCATCATTGATGCTTTTTTGAAGCAGCTTCCATGTGGTGCTGGCCTCACCGGTGTAGTTGCCGATACCCTTGATTTTCAGAACGGTTTCCGCTACATCGGTGGCCTTGTTGCCACTTTCAATGGTGTAGTCGGTGTCCTGCGGCAGCATCATGGAGCCAACCTCGACCTTATTGATGGTGATAGTCTGCTCCGTGCCGTTGTAGGTCGGTGCAGCGTTCAGCGTGATGTTCGCGCCGGAGATGTCTCTGGCAATCACCGAGACAGAATAGCTGGTCACAAAGTCGCTGTAACTGCTATTGCTGAACTTCACCCACAGCGTTTTGCTGTCGCTCACATTGGTGACCTGCGGCATAGCGTCAGAGTAGGAACCTCTCTCGGAATCCGCATACTGCACAGTCCAGCCAGCGGGCAGGGTACCTACGGTGAAAGCGTCATGTGCCGTGCCGTCATAGGGGGCATTGTAGGCAGCGATTGCGTCTTTCAAGGTGTTCTGGAGGTCGCTGTCCGCAGAGGCTTTATCGGTGGTAAACTCGACTGATTTTGCTTCACTGGCTTCCATGGTATCGGTCGTTGCTACGCGGCTCCACAGCTTATATTCGGTGTTGGGGGTCAGGCCAGAGATGATACCGGTCATAGTCCAACTGGCAGGCTCATTTGTTGCAGATTTCAAGGTGACGCCGTACTCATATCCATCTTCTTTGTCGGCAATCACTTGAGTGTCCGTCGTGCTACCTACGGAGGGAGTATTGACTGCACCGCTGTAATCCGCCTTGGCCACAACATCAGTGGTAGTAGATGTCAAAACTCCAGACTGATTGGTTGCGGAGACTTCAACTTTGATTGTCTTACCCACATCAGCGGCCTCACTGGGCGTATAGCTACTGCCCGTTGCACCGACAATGGGGGTGGTTTCATCTCCGCGATACCACTTATAGGTCAAGTTATCAGAAATAGTTGATGTAACACCAGCGGTGTCCACCGTCAATATCTGACCAATCTTTGGTGTGCCGCTGATGGCGACAGTCCCCTCCAGCGAGGGCTTCTCGGTAGTCAGCACCATCTTCCCTTCGGAAGTCTTTACCACATAATAATTAGGGTCATCAGAGGTAAAGTGTGCTACATCCGCAGCGGTAAGCGGACGGTTTTGATCGTATTCAATCAACACGACAGGATTTTCTTCTGTAGGCATAATCTCAGTGGAAATGCCAATAGGAGTTTTATTCGATATGGAACCGCTCAGCGCAAAGACTGTATCTTTACCCATGTATATATTCCGACTTTGCGTTCCATTCTGAGAAATATCTATTTCCCCTGAAAGCGAGAAACTTCCTTTACTTACATATATTCCGCTTTCTTTATTTTTACTAATAGTCCCTCCACTTATATCAAATTTGCTACCGTCTCTAAGTATTACAATTCCACCATATCCGCCATTCTCTTCGATTGAGCCACCAGTCATCTTGGATTTAGAGTCAGTGATAACAACACCATTGAGTGAGTTTTTTGCTATTAAACCGGCTGTCATTTTGAAAGTGCAATTTAGATTTCCATTATAACCATATCCTGTATTTCCACAGATTTCTCCACCGTTCATTGTGAGATATCCACATACACCACCATTTGTGTTTTCATCAATATATCCTGCATTCAGCGTGAAAGTGTCATTGCTATATACTCCTCCGCCATCGTTAGTGGCACTATTGGTGCAGATTTTTCCTCCGTCCATGATAAACTTTGACTGAATAGCAGTATATACGCCACCACCTCGACCGTTCAAAATACCCCCACTAACTGCCTTGTTATTGCTTATTGTCCCCTTTTTCAGTGTGAATGTTCCCCCAGCAACATATATACCGCCTCCATCGCCATCAAGTGCAGAATTTTGCGATATATAACCATCGTCCATTGTGAATCCATTTTTGGCATATATACCTCCACCGGACCTACTGGCTGTGTTATTTAAAATATTGCCGCTTGACATAGTTATATTTTTACTTTCGGAATACACGCCTCCGCCATCGCGTGCAGAATTATGCTCAATAGAGGCACCCATTATCGCAAGAGTGCCTCGATTTAGATTTATTCCGCCGCCAAAACAGCTACTTGAATCACCACCATTTCCAACTATTGTTCCACCTTGCAATGTCAAACTTCCCGCATCAATATATATACCGCTATAACCATTGGAATTATTTGTGATAATTCCCCCAGAAATTGTTTTTGCGCCATTGGGATTCAGTGTCCAGCAACCAGTTTTGCTGTTTTCCGAGAATTTATGCTCTGTACTCTTGTTGCAATCAGTAATGGTTAAAGAACAATTATCTCTATTTTCGGTACTGCCGAGGGTGGTTCCCATATAGATAACATTTTTCTTACTTTCCGACTGCACAATTGCGTGCCCATTCAAACACAAAGTTGTTTCTCCCACCGGAGGAACCCATGCAGAGCTAAGTGTGACATCAACGCTCAAATAATAGTTTCCAGAAGTACCTGGCAGCTCGTTCTCATTACTCCATTCAGTCCATGCACTATGGTCATGTTCCGATTCTTCTGCTTCCTCGTTGTTGGCAGCAAAAGCTCCGATTGTGAGCCACGAAAGGCACATTGTTACCGTTAGTAACAACGATAAAATTCGTTTTTTCATTTTCCTATTCTCCCTTTGTTGATTGATGTACTACCGAAATAAATGGCCATACTGCGCCAAAAAGTCTGGCAGTCCGTTTAGTGTAGTGACATACACATTTTCCGTGTTTCTTCCATTGAATTCGACAGATTTAGAAATCCCTTGCCCAGTACAATTCAGAATTGCTTCTGCTGGAGCAGATACAACCCATCTCCGAACGCTTCGTGTTTCATCTGTTGGTTGTAGCACAGTCCAAATCAAGCAAATGTCATATTTCTTGAAATATTTAAGGGCGTATCGAATGGCCTCTTTATTTTTCTTGTTTGAAAAGTCATAGACAAATCGATTTCTTTGTTTGTCGTAATCTTCCCCAATCCCGACTGAAAACATGGTTTCATCTAAATTCGAATTACGGATCATACTCATGATTTGTTTTCGAAGTTCATTATCTGACATACATAACACCTCCTTTTCTACCTTCCTAAAAGGTGTACTTTTTCGCAAAGCTAAAATTCAAGCTATACAACTCTCATGTTTGGTTGAAAAGGATAAGTATGCGGTTGCTTTTTGATGGCAATTTGTGCTATACTGAATACAATTTATTAGGTGCATATATTTACAAAAAAGTACACATTCCTGTAAAATCAGCCGGGTTACAGCAACCCGGCTTTTTCGTAAATTTCTGCCCGGTAACGGAAGGTAGACAGCGGCATTCCGCAGTCTTTTGCAGCTGCGGTTCCGGTTATCTCGCCGTGCTTCCAGCGCTGATAGACGGCGTGAAAGTTCTCCGGCAGTGGCTTCGGTATGCGCCCGAACCGCACACCCTTCGCTTTCGCCGCTGCGATTCCTTCTGCCTGCCGCTGGCGGATATTAACGCGCTCATTCTCAGCCACAAATGACAAAACTTGGAGAACAATGTCGCTAAGAAAGGTTCCCATTAGGTCTTTTCCCCGTCGGGTATCCAATAAGGGCATATCCAGAACCACAATGTCAGCGCCCTTGTCTTTTGTGAGGATACGCCATTGCTCTTGAATTTCGTTATAGTTGCGTCCGAGACGGTCGATGCTCTTGATGTATAACAGATCGTCCTTGCGGAGTTTTTTCAGCAGCTTTTTGTACTGCGGACGGTCAAAATCCTTGCCGGACTGTTTGTCGATAAAAATGTTCTTTTGCAGTACCTGTAATTCGTTCATTGCAATAAGCTGCCGATCTTCATTTTGTTCTCGCGTAGAAACGCGGACATAAGCATAGATTTCTGCGATGATTAACACTCCCTTTCTAACGCATCACCACCTTCAGTATAAAAATTTCGAATTTCTTCGTATAGTTCTTTCATACTTGTTGATAATCACTCGCTGGATTCTCTCAAAAAGAATCGAAACATCACCATGCTCGCCTTAGAGAAGCTGTGTAAGATCATTGGCTGTACTCCCAATGATGCGATTTCGTTCAAATAGTGGCTGCTGGCGTCTGTGCCGACGGCCGCTGTTTCTTTGAACGCAAAAAAGCAGGCCCACACTGCCTGAAATGGCAGTGTGGGCCTGAATAATAATGCGGCTCAATTTGAGACACATTTCGACAGTGGGTTGTTCTCTTACTATTTTCTACAATCCTCGACAATACCGCCCAATACCTTTACATAGCAGACAATTTCCCATATAATAATGCAAACAAAGCACAAAGGAAGGTGCTGTCATGCCAATCAACAAGCAATTACTGAGGCAGCTGTTAGCCACTGAAAAATTCAAGAAATGTGCGGACAGCCCGGACAGCGCCGCTGAGTTAGGCTCTACATTGTCAGATACGGAGTCGCTGGTTCGATCCTGCCAGAATGTTCAGGCAATTCCATTTATACTTTGGAACGACTTTTATAATTCCGCCGGCATCCTTGCTCCTAAAAGCAAGAAGAAATCTTACCGTTATAAGTGGGGAGATAAAGTCTTTGTGGACTTCGGTTGCGGCAATATCCAGACGGAGCTATCCTTCCCACACCCAGCCATTGTTCTTTACAACTTTGCAAACACAGTGATCGTTGCACCGACCACCTCTGACGACAGCCCCAATAGCTTTTCTGCCGACATTGAAGAGGTCATCATCAAAGCCAAAAGAGACGGCACCGTATTTCCGAAAGACACGATCATCAATCTCCATCAAATCAAATCCGTACACAAAGACCGTATCATCAGCAATCTGCGCTGCAATGTAAAAAGCTATATCGTGGACAGGCAGGAAATTGCACGGCAAAATGCAATCCACGGTGCAGATACCTTTACAGATGGCATAGATTTGCTGGACTGCATCCGAACAAAGCTGGCATATATCCTCGCGGCCCCTCAAATGCAGTCTAAGAATACAGAGATACTGAACGGACGCCAGCAAATCAGCCAACTGCAAACCGCTCTTGAAGCCGCTCAGCAGAAAATTGCGGAACTGACCGCTCAGCTTGAAAAAACTTCTTCCGAAAAGCAATGTCAGAACGATTGAACTCTGCATATAATATTTGCGGATAGACATTGACATGGCATAGAGAATTTGCTAAAATACAATTAGCAAAAAGGTCTATCTTGTCAGCTCGAAAGAGTGAGACACTCAACTTTATGCTTAAACTGCGGAGACGGAGCATTTTATGTTCCGTCTCCATCTTTTTATAAAAAAGCAGGCCCACACCGCCAGGAAAGGCAGTGTGGGCCTGAATAATAATGTGGCTCAATTTGAGACACATTTCGACAGTGGGTTATTCTCCGTAATACTCCGGTCTGGCAACGGACACAAAGCCGCTTGTCCCGGTGATGACCACATTGTTCGCGCCGCTGGCGCAGTGAATCACCAGCAGATTTCCGGTTTCGTCTCGTCCACAGATGATGCCAACATGAGAATTGTCCGGGTAAAATACCAAGTCACCGGGCCGGGCGTCCTGCCAGCTTATATCGGTGCAATAGCTGTGCTGCATGGTGGCCCCGCCGCCATGTCCGATGATATAGCTTCCGCCTGTGGCATTGTAAAAGGCCCAATCGACAAATAGCGATAGGTAACCCTTTGATACTATCTCCAGGTTTTCCCCCGCTCCACACCGTGCGTGAACCTTTCAGCTCACACGGCGTTCCATCGTAAGTTGAAATGAAAATCACCAATGAAAATTACAACCGCTCTTTTTAATAAGATGTATAGGATTGAAATTCGGGCAGTTGCAGCCATCTGCGAAGTCTATTTAGTGTTCTCAGTTGTTTGCTGTCAGGTTTCAGTTTCAGCATATAATGTGCAATCGTATCTGGCTGTGTTGCATGAAGCAAGCGGTGGACTTCATCTGTTACTAACACCAGATTTCCGTATTTGTCATCTCCGCCGAAGTGCCTTGGTATGCGGTGATGACAGTGCATATGCCCCAATTCCAGCGGCTGTTTAGTCACATAGCAGCGTCCCATTTGCCCGCAGTAGAGCGATAGGCGATTGTCATTGTACTCAACACTCCTATCCATGATGGGGTTTCTCATCATTTCTCTTAGGATTGAAATGTTGACGCATGAGAGGCTTTTATGGATTTCGGCTCGCCCTTCTGGGGTGTAACGATTGACTTTCTTCGGCTTGAATATGGGGGCTTTGTGTTTAAGATACCCTATCGGTATCAATGCCCGTCCATATACATACCGAAGCATTTTGCTGTTTCCATACCGTTCAGCAATATAACTGGGGAGTTTATCCCCCGATTTTTGCGTATATCTTCGCAGGCGTGCATTTAGTTCGTGTTTGACCAGAAAGGCTATTTTACGCATATCCAGAGTTATATTTGTTGCGATACGATAGTAATTGTGGATGCCCAGCACATAGGCGTTATAGGCATCTACGGCACGGCTCCCATCATTTGTATCTGCCGGGTGTGCCATTGCTCTGGTATGCTGCTGAACCTTTGATTTCATTGCCTGATATGCCTTATCTGTCATCCCAGAGTAAACTGTGTACCCTGGTGACCCGTTGGCTTTTTTCCCTTTTTGACGCACTCTGATTTTGATGCCCAGAAATTCAGTGTAATGCTTTTTCAAGTTCACTATCCCCGACTTTTCAGGACTAATGTCCAATCCGAGACGCGCTTTCAGCCATTGCTGTGTGGCGGCAAATAGCTTTACCGCATCACTGCGCTTGCGGCAAAGAATTTTGAAGTCATCCGCATATCGGACAATCCAACATTCTTTTAACTGCGTGCTTTGCAATGCGCGATAAGTCTTTCCTCTACTCGCTGTTCCGTTTGGCGCAATGGTAACCGCATATTGATGGTGTGTGGGTATAGTTTCCCATTGACTGGAAATCCACCAATCCAATTCATTCAGTACCACATTTGCCAGCAACGGCGAGATGATGCCGCCTTGCGGCGTTCCCCGTTCTGGGAAGCCGATTTCTGCGACTTCTGCCTTTAGCATAGCTGACAAGATGGAGAACAAGGTTTTATCCCGAATACCCATCTGCCAAAGCTGTTTCAGCAGTTTCCCATGCTGGACATTATCAAAGAACCCTTTAATATCAATGTTCACCACAAAGTGCAGTCCACTGCGCTGTACGAATTTGTAAACTTGTGCGATGGCGTGTTCTGCACTTCTACATGGGCGAAAACCGTTATTCCGTTCATGGAATTTCGCCTCACAAATTGGCTCCATTACTTGGAGGACGCATTGCTGTATCAATCTGTCCATGATGGTCGGAATACCCAGCGGTCTTGTTTTACCGTTGGCTTTTGGAACTTCCACACGTCTTACCGGTTGGGGAATATAGTGTTTTAATCTGGTGCGTATATAGGTTATCAGGCTATCTTCCTGCCACTTGGACAGGTCTTTGATTGTTTTTCCATCCACGCCGGGTGTATGACTTCCTGTATTTTTCTTGATATTGCGATAGGCCAGCATGATATTTTCTTCTGAAAGAATAATTGTCATCAATTTTCTGAACACTTTGTTTTCTTTGCTCTGTGTGTATAAAGTGTCCTGTACACCCTGAAAATCATAATACTCAGCGTTTCGGATTTTCTGCACTTTCTGTTCTTTCGTTGCGGTTGGCAAAGTCGGCATCCTCCTCTTTCCCGAGAAGTGGCCTTTCTTAGTCGTACTCGAACCTTTGCATTTTTCATTCTGATTTGTTCTTTCAATCTACGACTAATGCCTATCCCTCCACCGCTTATTATCACGGTTTCATCGGTACTATGACATCGCTCTCGGTTAGATAAAGGCGGGTTATACCTTGCGGCTTTCCCTCGCCAACACTTCATTGCACGCAAACGCTCCATGTTCTAACCTTTCCACGTTCCGATATTCCTATCTTTTTCATGGCGTCTTTAGGTGTGTCCTTTAAGCCTGTACGCTTGGCCGTGCCTGTAACACGGCAGGGTGTTTTATCCCAGACTAACCTTACTCCACCCCACGTACCCCGCGCTTGGCGGTCATGGCATTTCTACCATGTCTGCATTTAGACCCGTACACTCGGACATTCGCCGGCAGGTCACGAACCTGCATTCTCACCATGGACGCTTTATAGACCCCCGGCCTATAACCTACACACGCCACCTCTGGCGCACTTTCCTCGCTCTGGGAGACTCCCAGCGTTAGGGTAGCTCTCAGCCGTCTTTAGCGGGCTTTACACGGTTTGGTGTTTGCGCACCTCTCCGCATACCGCGAGCTTAGGGGAGCGTTTCAGGGCGTTACCCCGTCATTCCACTTCTTGGAATATCAGTTCTATGAAACTTTATCTGGCTCCTTTCAATCCTTATTTTTTGTTTCACGCCTAACCTTTTCAGTTAGGAACGTGTCGCACAGCCAGAGCAGTCCAACCCGTAGGGCCGGT
>OFMD01001365.1_pt1 | contig 15551 bp, 16 predicted proteins | sample 1541211 | NCBI WGS metagenome assembly OFMD01 (sample SAMN04209231, study PRJEB22552) | human gut metagenome | biome: gut; material: feces | host: Homo sapiens | place: USA: Oklahoma | reverse complement strand
CGGCCGGCTCGGTCGTCGCGACCGACAGGGCGGCCGCCTACGTCGGCGTCCTCGCCGAGCTCGAGGTCGCCGCGCACGCGGCCCACGACCCCAAGGACCGCTCCGGGGGGACCATCAACCGGGTCAACGCCGTCCATTCGCTCCTCGGTGCCTTCATGGGGCCGTTCAAGGGCGTGTCGACGAAGCACCTCGATGCCTACCTCGCCTGCTTCAGGTGGTGCCGGACCTTCATGGCGACCGATTCCGGCGCCGCCGAGCGCACGGTCGCGCGGCAGCTCGCGCACGGCACCTGCAGGAGCCGCATCCGTGATATGTTCAACGTGGAGCCGCCCTACATGGACTACTGGGCCGCGCCTGCCGCGCAGGGGCGGTAGAATGGACGCAACGAGATACACGAGGAGGGGCTCAGCCATGCCGTCGAGCATACCGGCCACGACGATTCGGATCGACCCTGAGGTCAAGAGGGAGGCCACGGCCATCCTGGACGAGCTCGGCCTGTCCATGTCCACCGCCGTCAACGCGTTCCTCAGGGCGCCCGTCCGGGAGGGCGGGATGCCGTTCGAGATGAGGGTCAAGGCGCCGGCGCCCGACGGGAAGACGGCGAGATAGCCGGCAGGTCGGCATGAAACGGCAGGGCCAGGCGAGCAACTCGTCCGGTCTCGGGCGCATCGCCCCTTGCCGGATTCAGATTCGACAAGGGGCGACCATTGTGCAATCGCAAGAAGATGACAGGGCGGAATGTCAATCCTGGTCTAACAGAGCCATAGATAAACCAAATGAGACACGCGATAGCAAAGAGCGAAAACGAAACCGCGTTGGAAATCCAGTTGGCAGCAATGCCCAACGTGCCGTCCACACCGTCCGAAAGCGTCCAGATCATATCGAATAATATGTACGCGGCAGAGGTGTAGCCAAGCATGCTAAACAATAGCTGCTGGGTGCTCGAGAACAAGGAGCGACGACTTCGCACGGCAAGCCCGATAAGAACAATCATGCATAGCACGAATATCTCAATCTTGAGTGCCTTAACCACTAGCGCCATCCCTTCAATATCCAAGTGGTCAGAATCGCCCAATTCGAATCAGGGCAATAAACACCCCTTTACTCCGCAGGGGTAAAGGGGATAATAGCAGAGCGCCCGAACATCACTGCAAAACAGTTTCTGTTCGGGCGCCCATACGGCGCGAATTGCACACGCCGGCATCATTGATGGGTATCGATTGCTACTCGCCATCGATGTCAGTCGCGACGGCCTCCTCGATGGCCTCGACACCGACAGGCGACAGATCCTCCTTGCCTTGGCAGAACTTCTTGTCGACCCAGCCAGTCAGAATCGGAGCCATGATCGCCGTGATGATAACGGCGGTGGCGATCTGAGCGTACGCGGTGGGCGCAAGCTCGGCGTAGCGCGGTGCGACCTCGGCGAGGGCAACCGGTGTGGTCATAGCCGTGCCGGCAATGGTGGAGCAAGCCACAGCGGCCTTGCCATTGCCGCCGCACAGACGCTCGAACGCAAAGGTGATGGGACCGACGACAAACAGCGTGACAAGACCCAGCAAGATGCCGGAAATACCGCCGGTGATAAAGCTCGACAGGCTCATGGACGCACCGAGCTGAAATCCGATGACGGCAATCGCGGGATTGGCACCGGGAACCAGCAGGTTCTTGATAAACGGGAACAGGTTGCCCAGAACCATGCCAATAACGAGTGGCAAGATGGAGCCGATAATGGTGCCAATGGGAATGTTGGCGAGGCCGGAAACACCGAGGATGATCATCGTGACGGCGGGGCCAGCCGTAAAGAACAGGATACCGACGGCGCCCTGCTCGGACTCATCGCCGAACTCGCCCATGATGCCCGTATAGAGCGCCATGTTGCAAAACGTAATGCCGCCGATGATAGACACGGAGCTCAGACCCAGGAAGTTGTCGTTAAAGAAATATGCTACGCCCAGGCCGAGAGCCGCTGCGACGACCAGCTTGGGGATCAGCACGACGATACCGGTCTTGATGGCACCCGGCGTGGACTTAAAGCTGATGCCGGCGCCCACAAACAGCAGGATCGCGGCGACGATGGTATTGGAGCCACCGCGGCAGGCAGCCGTAAAGAAGCCGCCGATCTCAAAAACCTGCGGGCAGAAGGTGTTGAGCAAAAGACCGACGATCATCGGATAGATCATGATGTCGCCCGGGATGCGCGGGACCTTGAATTTCTTTTGCTCGTTGGCGGTCGCTTCCTGTGCCATGAAACCCCCATTTCCGCTGACGGGGTACAAAAGCCCACGTCACGCTTTGCTACAGTAAAGTTTGACCATGGTACCAGAAGAAATAGACCAGCTCGGTGAAAAATTCGACAAGTTGGGATGGAATGAGATTCGGCGCCCGCGACGCCACCCCTATATAAGGCTCAAGACGATATAGAGTACGATGCCCGAGACGCAGCACCACAGCATCGATTTAGTCTTGACCGCCACGACCACGACGCCGGCGGCCGCAATCCAGGGAACCAAGGCAGGCCAGAGCCCCGCGTCGAACGCGCCGGGACTCACCAAGTCGTTGGCGACCAGCGCGGCAAAGGCAGCGGGCGGGATATAGCCCAGGGCCTCGGTAATGCGGGGCGACAGGGTCCGCCCGCGCAAGGCGAACGCCGGCGCGATGCGAAAGAACGCGATAGCAGCCCACGACGACAGCCACAGAACCAAGAACTCGTTAACGGGCATCGCGGGCACCTCTTCCGTCAAATACAGCATCGCACGCCAGCGCAATGGTAATGCCGACCACGACGCTTGCCGGCACGGCAATATTCACGAGGCCCAAGAACTTGCATACGGCGACGGACACCGCGCCCGAAACCGCCGCGACAACGTTGCCGCGCGACAGCCGCTGCGAAAAGAGCAGGCAGATAAAGAGCGAGGTGCAGACAAAGGCTGCAATGGCGGTGGGAACATCGACAACGGCGCCGACGATGGCGCCCATCGTACACGATACGCCCCATGTTGCGATGAGGATCACGTTGAGCACAAAGGACTCGCGCGGGCCCCAATCCTCCCCTTCAACCAACTTGGCAAGCGAGATGCCATATGCCTCCTCGGTGAGTGTCGCGGCAACAGCCAGCGTCTGACGCTTCGAGGCACCCGTCAGATGCGGCGCGATCGATGCCGAGTAAAGCGCAAAGCGCGAGGAGATGGCAGCAACGCTCGCGACGATCGATGCTGCAGGCACGCCCGCCAGCCACAGGTTGCAGATCATAAACTGGCCGCTGCCCGTCACAAACGTGCTGCTCAGGGCAAAGACCATCCAGGGTTCCATTCCCGTCTGCCCCATGATCATTCCGCACGGCGCGCCTATTGCAACATAGGTAAGCATCACTGGCCAGACGATTTTAAAGATCCTAAGGACCATGCCACTCCCATTCTGGTAAGTCGTCTGCAGCGCGCCTCGCAACGCAGCAGAAATATCAACCGGTGGCAATAAAGTTCGCCTACAATTGCCACCGGATCGAAAGACACAACTTTTTAGGAAGTCATTATGACAGCTATCGATCGAGACCGGGCGCGCGCGGCCTTCAAAAGCTACACCGATGCCTACGACGCCACCAACCCACGCATCGCGCTCAAAATCGAGCATACGTACCACGTGGCCGAGGCATGCGATGCCGTAGCGCGCGAGCAGGGCTGGTCGTCAGAAGATATTGACTTGGCATGGCTTTGCGGCCTGCTACACGATATGGGCCGCTTTGAGCAGCTGCGGCGCTGGGACACCTTTAAGGACGCCGAGAGCATGAGCCATGCAACACTGGGCGTCGAGGTCCTCTTTGGCGAGAATCCCGCCGATGCACCCGCCGTAACGAGCATCCGCGACTTTATCGATGACCCGGTAGAAGATGAGCTCATCCGAGCGAGCATTGCCTATCACAGCGATTTCCGTCTACCCGCACAGCTCGACGAGCGCACGCGGAGCTTCTGCGATATCGTGCGCGATGGTGACAAGATCGACATTATGCGAACCATCGCCGACAGCACCGTCGAGACCATCCTTAAGGTGGATGAGGACACGTTTCTCGCCAGCCACTTCTCGGCACCGACGCTGGCCGCCTTTGACGAGCACCGCTGCGTCACGCGCGATGAGCGCGATGAGCCCGCCGACTTCTTGGTGGGGCTTATCTGCTTTATGTTTGAGCTCGTCTATCCGGCAAGCCGCGCGCTGGCGCGCGAGCAGGGCGATATCTACCGCCTGCTCAACGCGCCCTTTGGCATTGCACGGCCTTTTAGCGACCCCACCACGCAAGCGACCTGGGAGCGCCTAAAGAACGAGATGCGCACCTGGCTGGCGCGCGCCTAGCGCTCAAGCTGAGCTAGGAGCTCCTCAACGACCTCGACAGCGTCACCGACAACTTTGTACTGCGCAGCGCCGAAAATGGGGGCATCCGGGTCCTCGTTGATGGCGACAATGCACTCCGCCCCACCGATGCCGGCGAGATGCTGGATAGCACCCGAGACACCGATGCTCACGAGGAGCTTGGGCGAAACCGATACACCCGTCTGGCCAATTTGGTGGCGATACTCCAACCAGCCTGCCTCCACAATGGGACGCGTGCAACCAAGCTCGGCACCCAGGGCATCGGCGAGCTTTCGTATCAGGGGCAGATTCTTCTTGGAGCCGATACCGCGGCCCACCACGACCAGACGCTCGGCATCGGCAATCGATGCCTGCTGCCCCCACTCCTCGGCGGGAATCGAGATCTCGACACGGGCCTTAACGTCTTCCGCAAGCATCACCTGGGTGATCGTGCTGGAGCGGCTATAGTCAAACTCGGGCGCCTTAAAGATACCGGGGCGCACCGTTGCCATCTGCGGACGGTGGTTGGGGCAAATGATGGTGGCCATCAAGTTGCCACCAAACGCCGGGCGCGTCTGCTGCAGCAAGCCCGTCTCCGTATCCATCGAAAGCACGGTGCAGTCAGCCGTGAGGCCCGTCTGCAGGCGCACGGCAACGCCAGGCGCCAGCTCGCGGCCAAACGCGGTCGCGCCGTACAGAATTGCCTCGGGCTTGCGCTCGGCCACCAAATCGCAGATCAGCCGGGCGTAGACCTCCGCATCGTTCTGGCGCAGGCGCTCGTCGCGACACACTAGGACCTCGTCCGCGCCGGCACAAACCAGGTGTTCGAGGTCCCCGAGCGAGCCCTCGGGGCTCATGCCGACCAGTGCCACCAGACGGCAGCCGCGGGCATCGGCAAGCTCGCGCCCCTTGCCCATGAGCTCGTAGGCCACAGGAGCCACGGCGTCGTGCTCGTCAGTCTGCACGAAGACCCAAATGTCTCGATATGCGTCAAGGTCTACCGCACCGGCGGCCTCGTCGCGCTCGATCGAGATGGCGTTGACGGGGCAGGCGTCGACGCACCCGCCGCACAGGATACAGCCGTCGGTTACGCGGGCACAGCGATTGGGGCGCTCGCCCTCCACCACAATGCCGCCCGAGGCGCAGGCGCGAACGCAGCGACCACAGCCGATGCAGGCTTCGCTATCGATAATCAGCCCGCTCATCTATGCCATCCCCTCGATAATCTTGACAAGTTTTACCGCCTGCTCGGACGCCGTTCCCTCAACGGCCTCGCACGTTTGGTCACGGTCGGGCACAAACGAGCGCACGACCTGCGTCGGTGATCCGGCAAGGCCGCAACGCGAAGGATCGGCGTTTACGTCGGCAGCGCTGGCCACGCGCACGTCTGCATCCTCGGCCGCGCGAATACCGGCAATACTCGGCATGCGCAGCTGGCCAATCTCCTTGGCGGTCGTCATCGCACACGGCATCTCCAGGCACACCGTCTCCTCGCCGGCATCGCAGCCGTGGACGAGCGCCAGCGAGCCACACGTCGTAAATCCCGCGCTCTGCACACAGCTCACGTCGGTCACGCAGGGGATCCCAAAGGCGCCGGCCAGCTCGGGGCCGATCTGGGCCGTATCGCCGTCCACTGCCATCTTGCCGCAGATGAGCAGGTCAAAGTCCTCATCGAGTGCCTCGATGCCGCATTTGAGGGCATAGGTGGTGGCTAGGGTATCGGCGCCCGCAAAGGCTCGGTCGGTCAGCAGCAGCGCGTCGTCGGCACCGCGGGCGATGCAGTCGCGCAGCAGCGATTCGGTCGCGGGGATGCCCATCGACACCACCGTCACACGCACGTCCATGCCAAAGCCGATAAAGTCGTCCTTCAGCGCTAGCGCACATTCGAGGGCACTTGCATCGAAGGGATTAATGACCGCCTGCTTGCCATCACGCACGATAGTATTGGTCTTGGGGTCCATCTTGACCTCGGTGCTTCCGGGCACCGCCTTGACGCATACCACCATATGGAAATCACTCATCTTCACGCGCCCCCTTTCTGGACGAGTTCATCCAAGAGCTTCTCCGTAAACAGGTTGCCGCGACCCAGCTGGCCGGCAGGATCGAGCTGGAGCTTGAGCCGCGCCGACTCGACCATGGCCTCGTGACCGTACATCGTCTCCAAGAAGCCCGCCTTGATCTTGCCGACGCCGTGTTCTGCGGAGACGGCACCGCCCATGGCCGTGACCTCGGAAGCCCACTGGGCAAAGAGTTCTCCGCCGCGGCGATAATCCTGTGCATCGCGCGGCAGAATGTTCACATGCAGATGGTTGTTACCGATATGCCCCCAGGCGGCAGATTCAAGCCCACTTTCCGCCAGCGTGCGGCGATAGAGGGCGATAACATCGGCCAAGTGCGCGTTGGGCACCGACATGTCCGAACCCAGTTTGGTGATGGTGAGATCCATGCGGCGGCGCTCGTCGATGAGCATGTTGACGCTCTCGGGCACCGCATGGCGGAAGAATCGCTGACACTCGCGATCGACCTCGGTGCGCGCGACCCATGTCGCATCGTCACTGCCGCCCGCAAGCTCCAGTACCCACCCCAAGTGATACAGCTCCTCAGTCGCCTGGGCTTCGTCGTCGCAGTCGAGCTCCACGTAGACACAGACCTTGGCGTCTTTGTCGAGCGCAGGCAGCGAGGCAAACGCCGTCGACTGCTCGCGCTGGCGACGTAGAATATCCAGGGCGCCAGCATCGAAGTACTCGATGGCAGCCGCATGGGACAGGACGGGACGCACAGAATCGGTGAAGGACACGGCCTTGTCTTCGCTGTCGAAGAAGCAGCTCACGCCCCAAACGACCGCGGGTGCCACCTGCAGGGCAATCTCGAGTTCGGTGATGACGCCGATTGTGCCACACGCACCGATAAACAGATCGATGGCATCCATATCGTCAGCAACGAAATAGCCCGAAGCATTTTTTGTCTTGGGCATGGTATAGCCGGGAAGATCGAGCTCGAGTGTACGGCCCGCTGCCGTCACGAGCGACAGGTGGCGGCCCTGGGCAAAAGCCTCGCCGCGCCGAAGCTCAAGCAAATCGCCATCAGCCAGCACGACGTGGAGTCCCGTGATATGTGGGCGCATGGGGCCGTAGGCGTAGCTGCGGGCACCGGAGGCGTTACATGCCGCCATGCCGCCCAGACAGGCAGACGCCTCGGTGGGATCGGTGGGGAAAAAATGCTCGGGAGCCTCTTGGAACTCCTCGTAGGCCTCAAGCGATGCCTGGTCCCAACCAGCGGTCGGCAGCACCTTCTTGCTCAGCTGCTTGCGCAGCTCCGAGAGCACAACGCCCGGCTCCACGCGCAGCAGAAATTGGCCTTGTTCATCGCGGCGAAGGCCCAAATAGCGATTCATACGGGAAGTATTGAGGATATGCCCGCCGTGGGGCACGGCGCCGGCGGCAAGGCCGGTTCGGGCGCCCTGAACCGTTACCGGAACACGCTCGACATGGAGCTTTTCCAAAATGGCACGGACCTCGTTTTCCGTTGTCGGAAACGAGATGCTCGAGGCCTCGCCCGATGCGCGAGATTCATCGCGGCCATACTCTTCGAACTCGTCGGTGAAGGGTTTGATGGTTGCAGACACGCGAACTCCCCCTTTAGCTAACTACAGTGTTTGCAGGGAGATGTTACCGCATCGTTTCGTCGACGTGTTCGAGACCGTCTCCATAATTGGCGTTTTTTACGTTCGTGCAATTCGGCGAGCGGCTTGATTTCCTCGGCAGACGATGCTTTTGACACATATGGCCCCGCCGTCGCCGACCGCGCGATTGTCGCTCGAAAAAAGTTGGAGTATTTTTTGCCGCCTTTTACCTGCGGAGACGCCAATCCGTCAAGCATTTGGTCAGAAATTGGTCAAGTAGCGGCTGATACGGTCGGCGTCGACAGCCAAAACCGATAGAAGTTTTGGCCCAGAAGCAGGGAGGTTCCCATGGCATATTACTGGCCCCAGTACGGCATCGCCATCGAAGTCGACGACGATCCCCATCTCCTGCCTTTCGACGAAGAGGCATTCCCCGATACGACGGTCTACCACGTTACCACCGATGTGATCTGCGACCCCGAGTCGTTCTCGGCGCTCGCCCACCACATCGCGCATATCCACGACATCGAGCTCCCTCCCGACTTCGACGAGCTCGTCTACTCGCGCCGTCTGATGCTTCACATGCTCTTTGGAGCGGACCCGTCCACCTTTGCGCGCGTCTATACCGCCAAGGATGCCGCATGAGCGCGAAGAAGCCACCCCACTTTGCAGGCCTGGGTCGTCGCAAGAAGCTCATCGTTGCCTGCTTGGCCATCGTCTGCGCCCTTGTCGCCGTAGGACTATACGCTTGGCAGTCGCAGCCCGTACCCGAGGCGGGCGCTTCGGTCACGACGGCCGAGGGCAAAACGCGTCAGGAAATCCAAGATGAGCTCGACGCCATCGTCCGCGACAACATGATGACGATTTCGGTCGCGCCGGTCGCTCAGCTGCAGGAGGACGGCAAGCTGCGCGTCAACGTGCAAAACGTCCAAGACAATAAATTTCCCCAGCGATTCCGCGTCATCCAAAACGACGAGACCATGTACGAATCCGGTGTGGTCGAGACCGGCAAGACAATCGAGACGTGCCCCGCCGGCGACATCAAAGAAGGCGAGGCGTACATCGAGATCCAGGCACTCGATGCAAAGACCCTCGACAGCCACGGCAATCCGACACGTGTCAAGGTACGGGTTGAGCAAGCCGAGAACTAGCTTTCCGGCCGACGCGGCACCGCACGCAATTCACCAGCATTCGTCCAATCATCGCGGGGACGGCCCGCGGCGAATAGAAAGGAACGACCATGGACATCACCAGGAACATGAACGGAGCCAGAGCGCTCGTCGTGGGCGCAGGGCTCGCGCTCGCGCTCGCAATGGGCGCCGCCCCGACGCCAGCTATGGCAGCCGGGCGCGTTGGAACCACGAAAGTAATGGTCAGGACCGAGATCGACAACGTTGAGTTCAAAGTTCCGACGGTTATTCCCTTCGTCGCCAAGGCCGACGGCACGCTTCAGGGTCCCTCAGAAGACGCGACCACCATCGACAATCATTCGGCCTACGGCATCCATGTCACCAACATGAAGATCGACGCCATGAACACCTGGACCATTGCCGCCGACGCCAAGGCCGGAACCGCGCAGAACTCCATCGACTTTAAGGTCGGCCCCGACGGCGCGCTCCAGAACGCCAGCGCCGCCGCGCAAGGGACGGGCCTCGATCTTTCCAAGAATGCAGCCTTCGACATGGGCTACCAGGGCATTGCCGGCGGCACGGACAAAATCAAGCTCAAGACAAGCGGAAACGTTGCCCGCGTCACGCGCGACATCTTCCGCGTAACCGGCGAAGGCGATCAGGTTGCGACGATCACCTGGACGGTCGAGCCCGGTGCACACGCTACGGCATAAGGCGATCACATCGGCCGCCATCGTCGGCATCCTGGTGCTCGCGCCGGCAGTGGCTTTTGCCCAACAAGAACAGGCGCAGGCCGCCACGCAAGTGACGGTCGACCTCTCGGGGCTCGATCGCGGCGACCGCCAGGAACCGTTGGCGCAAACGGGCGACGAAAAGCAGCTCTTGGCAGCAAGCGTCGCTGCGGCGGGCGTGGGAGCCACCGGCCTCGGACTGTGCATCAAACGCAACCAGCAATAAGACACAACCAGCTCGCACAATATAAAGCAAGGAGACCCCATGGCATCGAAGAACCTTTTGCCCGTCGTCGCGCTCTGCGGCGCACTCGCAACCGGAACGCCTATCGCCGCTTGGGCGACCCCCGTCATGGCGGACTCCTTGCCGGCAGCCCTAAGCCCCGCACCAGACCCGTCGAGCGTCATTGCGTGCAAGCGGTTTTCGCTCACACAGGCAACAGTCTCGACCTCGGGATGCCTTCGTCAGGACACGGACAGCTCGATAGTCGTGGATATCAAGCGTTCGGACAAGACGGACGGCTCCCAGGCAGGATGCGCCATCTGCACGTGGCGCTCAGTTGCGCTCGATGCAGATGACGACCCTTGCGATTTGGAGCTACGCATCGACATCGCTTCGGTCGATGACTCGGCGAACGAAGCGAAGGTCGCCTTCGACGGTACGTTTTTCGAGAAAGGAGGCGGTATATGTCTGGGCTGCGCCGCCGCGAATGCAGACGATGCGCAGCCCACCCTCTCATTCACGGCATCGTTGCGACTGACCAAAGCCGGCACCGATGCCATCGCGGCGGGAGAAGCGTCCCTGCTGTTCTACGCCGTCAGCGCCAAAGACACAAACGCTCATTTCGAGAAGCCAGCCGGATCACTCAGTCTTACACGAGGGATAGAGGCAGGCCCTATTGAAATCGATGCCCACGCGCAAAGCAGGCAACGCATTCTTGCCGACCCGGCGCTTCTCGAAATGGAGTGGAACGGATCCGGAGCCATCGGAATTCTCCCCTCCGCGCTTGACGCCAAGACGCTCCCCTCAAACGACGAACCCATCAACGCAACCATACAAGAAGAGAGCGCGGATAAAGAAGCAGGTGCGGGCGACACGCCGTCGCCGACAAACAGCACCCCAGCTTCTTTCGAAGCACCGAATGAGCCCGCTGCCGATCCAAACGATTCCGAACTCGCGGACAGTCTGGGGCTTGCTGATCCTCAAGAGATCGATGAAGGTAACTGCTGCGTGCTTGCCGCGCTCGACCACACAGAGGTCATCGACGCTGCGAACATCGAAGTTGCCGCCGCCAATCAACCCGTCCGCAAGTCGGCCATCATCGCATTTCCCGAATCCATCGAAGTCGTCTTTTTGCCATCGGGCGAGGTCGTGGCCCCAACACTGCTCACCTTGTTGGGCGCCAAGAATACTCGAAACGAAATTAAAAAGGTCACGGTTGTCGACCCTGCAACCACCGCCAAGCTGCGTCTATACGCCGTTGCTCCAGATGGAGGCAAGACCTTGGAATTCGATGGCGACACACTCCTAGCCTGGCGGCGTCTGGACATTATGCAAGACGTCTCGTATCAGATCGAACTCGAAGGGTTTGATCGTGCCCGCGATGCCAATATCATCGCCGCGGCTATTGAATTCCCGCAGCGGCTTATGACACTGCGCTTTGAATACTATCCCTATGTCCCGACAACCACCTGAGGCTTAAATGCTGCGCATCATTCCTAACACCACTTATATAACGTATTAGATGAGTCGCGATGTGCCTCGCATTTCGTTCTGCTACGATTGCCACGTTGGCATCAATACAGGAGGGCTCGTGCCGGGCTTGGGAACAATCATCAACGTTGTGCTTTTAGTTGCGGGCGGTCTTTTGGGATTAGCGGGCGGCCGCTTCATTACACCGCGCATCCAAGACACGCTCATGAAAGCATCGGGGCTGTGCGTCCTGTTTATCGGCCTGGGCGGCACCATGCAAAAGATGCTCATCATCGATGGAAAGGCGCTAGCGACCACCGGTACCACCATGCTCATCGTCTCATTTGCGCTCGGTTCGCTCATCGGCGAGGCCATCAACTTGGAGGCCGCCATCGAGAACCTTGGCGAATGGCTCAAGCGCAAGACTGGCAGTGAGGGCGATAACGAGTTCACCAACGCTTTTGTCTCGACATCGCTGACCGTCTGCATCGGTGCCATGGCTATCGTGGGATCGATCCAGGACGGTCTGCTCGGTGACTGGTCAACGCTTGCCTTGAAAGGCGCATTGGACTGCATCATCGTCTGCACCATGACGGCGTCGCTTGGCCGCGGCTGCATTTTCTCCGCCCTGCCCGTCGCCGTGTTCCAGGGGACGATCACGTTGTTTGCCGGCGCGCTCTCCCCCATCATGACCACGGCAGCCCTCGACAGCCTTTCGCTCGTAGGCTCCATGCTCATCTTCTGCGTCGGCGTCAACCTCATCCGTCCTCAGACCTTCCGCACGGCCAATATGCTCCCCTCCGTCGTCATCGCCGTCATCTACGCCCTCCTGTTCTAAATCTATCAACGCAGCGGTATCTCGAACATCTGTTTGATGCTGTGCTATGATATGAGGTCACCGTAGCTGCGTTAGGAGAGGAGAAGCGGTGGCCGACCAGGACATCAAGATGCTCATCGAGCGCATTATGGCCGAGGCCCGGACCCATCAGTCCACCCGCTTCTCAAACGAAATCTACGCAGACGAGCCGATTCTCAAAACCGGCCGACAGATGCAGAATTTCCTCCCCGACCAGTACCGTAAAATGCGCGAGATATCGCGCTGGCAGGATGACCCCAAGGGCGGTGCGGGCCGCTGGCTTTCGGAAGCCGAGCTTTTTTACCGCCAGGGCCTGCTGATGGCCGACTTTGAGGACGACTGTCCCTACAACGGCACCTTTAAGTCGTACTTTCCCACCTACAACGCCATGAGCGACCGGCAGCTGCGCGGCTACTTTACCTGGCGTGCCCAAGTGCGCCGCGGAACCGTCGAGGAAACGTCTACGTCCTTTGCCTTTCTGTATCTCTATGAGCTGATTTGCGGCATTGGCGTAGATGACCCGCTCGACGGTTTTAACAAGATCAAGGCCTTTTGGGATGTCTATCGCGCCTTCGAGCCCGGCATTGATCGGTTTGCACGCGTGTGGTTGCAGGATTACGCCGTATTCCATGGGCTCGACCCCAAGCTGCTCCGCGACTCTAAAACCGTCATGTTCGATAACGCCCTTATCGAGCTGCGGCGCGCGGCACGAGACCTTGTACCGGCACCGGCACCGTCCGACCAGACCCCCAAACGTCGCAAAACCTCCGAGCCCACGCTCCCCCTTCCGCCCGATGAGGTGCGCGAGGAGCGACTCATGGCCGCCATCAACGCCCTCTCCACGTACAACCTAAGTAACTCGCGGCTCGACCGCAGCCACCACCGCGATCTGCGCCACGTGGCATGCGCCGCGTATGTCCGCATGGCGCGCTACTATGACACGCATCGAAAGACCGGCATCGTAGCGAGCTTGTTTGGGGAGGAGACGGCCATGCCCTACACCATGTTTGCCTCGGCCGTATTCTTTGCGCCCGAGCGCCACGAGAACTGCGAATACCGCCTGGATCCCATCCATATCTACCGTTGCCAAAACGGCTTTTGGGAATGTATGCGTATCCATGGTAGTAGGCAAAAGAGCAGCAAGCTCGGTGAAATGATGCGCGCCTGCGACCAACGCCTGCGCCTGGCGCTGGACCCCGCCCATCCCCTTAAGGAAGAAAAGGTCCCCAAATATCTGGCCAAGATTATCGATGACGAGATTGTGGCATGGCTTTCGTGGGACGCCGCACACCAGCCCGTCAAGATCGATATCGACCTGACTCAGCTGGGGCACATTCGGAGCGCCGCTGCGCAAACGCGCGAAGCACTTTTAATCGACGAAGAGCGCGAGGACGGCGCACCTGTGGAAGCCGAGGCAGCGGACTCAGGGCAACCGGAAGCCGAGCCCGTAGCCGACGCGATTGTCGAGGCGGTCGCGGCACCCATTCGGCAGGACGAGACCGACGAGCCAACCATATCCACCGAACAGTTTGGTGTCGTGGCACCGCTTCTCGCGCCGACGCCCGCGTTCGCAGCTGTTGCGCCCGCTGACGCCACGAACGAACTCACGCCTGCCGCAGACGCCTATCTCCGCGCGCTGCTCGAGCACAACGCAGTACAGGCGGAATCGGCGGTAGTGCAATCGGGGCAGAGCGAGGACATGCTCGTCGACAGCATCAACGAGGCGCTCTTTGACCTGGTGGGCGACACCGTAATTGAATTTAGCGCGGCAGGGCCGCAGATTATCGAGGACTACGAAGCAGACGTGAGAGGATACCTAGACCATGAGTGATACCGCATCCGCAGCGCCCCGTGTACCCAAACGCGTCGCTGCCGTTATCCTTAACTCGCTCAAGGGCGGCGTGGTCCCGCGCATCGGCCTTCCCTATATCACCGTGGGACGCGAGGTCGAGATTCGCGCCCTGCTCACCGATTTGAGTCTCATCGCCGATGGCGGCGCGAGCTTCCGCTTTTTAGTCGGTCGCTACGGAGCCGGCAAGAGCTTTTTGCTCCAGACCATCCGCACGCACGCCATGGGCGAGGGATTCGTCGTCGCCGATGCCGACCTATCCCCTGAGCGCCGCCTGCAGGGCGGCCAGGGACAGGGCCTTGCCACCTACCGTGAGCTCATCCGCAACATATCGACTAAAACGCGCCCCGAGGGCGGTGCACTCAACCTTATCCTGGATCGCTGGGTCGCCTCGTGTGCCGATGCCGATGAGTCTGCCGTCAATGCCCAACTGGCCCCGCTCGAGGAAATGGTCCACGGCTTCGACTTCTCCCGTATGCTCCGCCGCTACCGCGCGGCCGTATCCGAGGGCGACGAAGAAGCTATGAGCCGCGTGACCAAATGGATTCGCGGCGAGTACCGCACCAAGAGTGAGGCACGCGCCGAGCTGGGCTCCTCAACCATCATCAGCGATGACGACTGGTACGACTACGTCAAACTCATCGCTCGTTTTTTGGTTTGCAGCGGCTACAAGGGCATGCTGGTGCTCATCGACGAGCTCGTGAATCTGTATAAGATTCCCAACGCTATCACGCGCCAGTACAACTACGAGAAAATCCTGACCATGTACAACGACACGCTTCAGGGCAAAGCGCAGTACCTGGGCATGATTATGGGCGGCACGCCAACCTCCATCGAAGACCGCCGCCGCGGCGTGTTCTCCTACGAAGCCCTGCGCAGCCGACTCGCTCAGGGCCGCTTTGCGCGCGAGGACCTTAAGGACATGCTCGCGCCCATCATCCGCCTACAGCCACTCACCTATGAGGAACTGCTGGTGCTGATCGAAAAACTCATGCAGATCCATGCCGGCTACTTTGGCTGGACGCCCTCGCTTACCGAAAACGACTTGGTGGACTTCCTCAAGATTGAGTTTGGCCGCGTGGGAGCCGATACGCACTTAACGCCGCGTGAAGTCATTCGTGACTTTATCGAGCTGCTCGACATCCTATGCCAAAACCCCGATGCTAACGTGGCCGAGTTGCTGCAAAGCGTCGGTGGCGACGCGCTGGCGCCGGCAGCCGTAACGGACAACACCGACACCGCAAGCGAAGACCGCAACTTCGCCGAGTTCACCATCTAACCTGCCAAAAAGGGACAGGTTTATTTTGGCAGGTTTTATCTGGGCAAACGTCG
>OFMD01001360.1_pt1 | contig 15579 bp, 23 predicted proteins | sample 1541211 | NCBI WGS metagenome assembly OFMD01 (sample SAMN04209231, study PRJEB22552) | human gut metagenome | biome: gut; material: feces | host: Homo sapiens | place: USA: Oklahoma | reverse complement strand
CCCTTTAAACAAAACTGCAGTACCACAATGGGAAACAAAAAGGGACAACGCTTTACTAAACGCTGTCCCATAGTTTAATATTTAATTAGCAAGCAGTTATAACATCTGCAGTAATAGTAGGAACAAAAACTGAAATACTAGTCACGTCTGTATAATGTCCAACAGAAGAATTATATAAGAGTTTAAGGCTTACCTTACCATTAGCAAATTTTAGTTCACCATTAATAAAATCGTATGTACCACCTTTTCCCGGGAAGATTGCAACACTAACAGGTACAACAAGTGGATTACTAGTTGTAGCACGAAATGGCTGTGTGCAAGTTGCAATTTCAATATCATTAAGTGCGGTAATATCTGTAATATCTAAATTAACACCAAAAGTACCACCAATTAAATTTATTTGGTTTCCATCAGCAGTAGCCTTTAAACTACTGTCATTAATCTGTGTACCATGTCCACTAGGTGTAAGAACAACTGTGTTGTATGCTCTAAAACTACCAGCAGAAGTTCCTCTCATTAGTGCATTATAGATTGCAATTCCTATTGCACTTGACGCTTGAGCTGTAGGATGAATTAAGTCAGGTTTATAATTATTAATTGGTTCAGTAGGCATAATATATTCTACACCTGTTAAATAATCAACTTTACCACTAGTTGAATAGAAAGGAGATTTTCTATATAACTCAATGATACTTCTAAACGTTGTCATATAACTGTCACGTTTATCAAATCCAGTAGCCATCCATCCGATAGCACCAACGTGTACTCTAGCATTAGGGAAATATGTTGAAGCATTTGTAAAGAATAATCTCATAGCACTAATAACATTATCAATACTTGTTTTATCATCAGCAACAGCACTAGCGTCATTAAGACCACCGCAAACAACAATATCTGTAATTGCATTTCTTTCTTCCTCTGACATTGAATTATACTTTTCAGTAAGAAGTACACCAAATGTTTTAGTAGCATTTCCAACAAAACCTGAACCACCCATTCCATTTAATGTAACATTATTGTTTGAACCAAGATAAATTCTTAAGAAGGCACCCCAACTTTCTGTTTCCATCTCATGTGAAGAATAAGCTAAATAACTATCACCAATACATAATACATTTTTATTATTAATATTATCAACCTTTTCCTTATATTCTAACACATCTCTTCTATACTGCTCAACTTGAGCGTTATAATTACCTGTAACAACCCAATATTCTGTATTATTTAAGTCTGTTCCTACGGGAACTGTTTTCTTACTAGTGTAAGCAGTACCTTGATAAGTAACAATAGTAAGCGGTTCATACACTCTTAAATTATCCCATTCAACTGGGCTTGCAAAAACGGGTACATATCTGTTTCCAATATAAATATTATTAGCCATAATATTCTCCTTTCTAATTATCAATTCCTATTAGGTTAAATCCTGCGGTAATAATGTTGTTAATAGTTGCGTTATCTTCTGATACAGTAGTAGCTAATGTGCTAGTAGCATTTTCAACCGATTCAATTCTTTGTGTAAGTTCACTTAAATCATGGGTTACTTTACTATTAATTATATTCATTAAATCAAAAAAGAAATTTTACTAGTAATTCCATTATGATTTAACACTAACACGTCATCATCTGCAACTTCTTGAACAGATGGAAGTTCAGAAATTTTCTTATAATCAAGAATTTGTGTTGCCATCTAAAGCTATCTCCTTTCTACGTTCAGTTGTTAAACTATTATTTTGTTCGGTAGATAAAATTTCTATATTGTTTTCTTGATTCCATAATAAACAATAAGCGTTTGGGAATTGATTGGTTTTATACGCTCGTATTATAGAATTTTTTGAAAGAATGGTATTGAAATTTTTAATCATAACTTAAAGTTAAATGTCCGAACAACTCGCCATCTTGAATAGTCCCAAATCTAATCTCTGACCAATTATCGGGTATAACAGCCATAAAATATCCCTCACTTGAAATACCAAACGTGACAGTCTTAATGGCTTTTGTAATGTACGCTTTAACTTCTTTTTCAATAAATTTTGTGTCAAAGTCAGCAATCCATTTCTGTACTATTGCAAGTTCTTTTCTTAACTCTTCAATCTGTGCAATAGCAGAATTTTCATCATCAATCAGTTTGTTAATGTAATCAACAACCTTACAAAGAACTTCATAATAACTTAAACTGTCATCATACACCAATGGAAGAATTTTCTGACACCAAAACTTAAAATGTTTTAACTCATTGTAATTACCCATAGTTTCTCCTTTCCTACCATAATTGGAAGAATAAATCTTCCAGTTCATTTAAAATCATTACATCAATATTTATGAAAGTTTCACGATACTTCATAAGTAATTCACTAGCATTTGTTCCTTCAAATCCAATAACAGTTTCAAGATAATCCTCTGTACTTGTTAAAGCATCTGTATTATCTCTTACTCTACCATAAGTATTGTTTTCTGTACTAGTATTACTAGTGGTAGAAGTAGTAGTACCACTGTCAGTAGTTTTTCTAGCATTAGTAAGATAAGTTTCATTTTCAACACCAGTAAGTGAACCCTGAGGTGTATCGCTATATAAATCTGTACCAGTCCCATTTACACTACTCTCATTTGTGCTATTAGTTGTCCCATTATTTTTCGTCGTATCATTAATATTCTCATTCTCATTCCTATTGCTATCATAATCAGTTTTCTTTGTCCTAGTCAAATTAGCTGTGTACAAAGGGTTGAACTCTAATAATTCACTTTTATACAACTTATTATAGTAAGGCATTATCTCATTCAACTTGGCATCCAATCTTAACTTCCACAACCCAGCTGTTTCTTCACAAATCTCTCTAGTATAGAAATGTTTAAGGATTTTCTTTTCCAAAACAGTTCGATAGTTTTCATCAAAGATAGGAAAAGTAAAGGTAAATATTTTAGGAATAGCATTTGTAATAATAGTATCAACATCTTTATATCCTTTACTTTCACCTAGACCACTTGCAGTTTCACAAATGAACCTAACTTCTGTTGTGTATTTACTCATTTACTTCACCCCCTCTGTACTCTTCCTCTTCCTCTTCATTTTCATTTTTCTGTTCCTCTATGTATTGAAAGTTCTCTCTATAATTAACCCAAATATCAAGACCAAACATTTCATTAATTTGTTTACAAGCCTGCCTGCGACTTTCTAATCTTGAATATCTACTAGCAACTGTTCCACCTTGGTTTCTTGTAACTTCATCTGTTATCATTCTTTCTTTTTTAACAACATTAATATTACTAATACCAAGGTATGTTAAAGCTTCATTCCAAATTTGTATTTTTAATTCATACAACTTATCAGCAACATAAGGTGCCCCAGTTTGTAAAACTTTAAGTCCATTTGCGTCAAGTCCTTTTGAACCAAATATAAATGGTTCATTTCCCTCATATTGCTTATATAAGTTTTTCATAGTTAGTCTTTGACTTTCATCACACTGTATCAAAACTGGTGTCTTTTGTGCATTAGCATTTACATCTATTGCTCTATCAAGATTGTATAACCTTTTACTAAACATTTCAATATCTAGCATTGAATTTGTGTGAAGATAGTTATTAAAAATAATTACACTATTTGTACCATTCAATTCTTTTTGATAACCATTAGTTGCATATGCTCTTCTGTCTGTTGGAATACGATAAACATTAAGTTTACCACCTATCATACATTGAAGAGATAAATAACCAAGTACTTCATCTTGAAAGAACACACACATTCCATCACTAAATAAACACATCTCCAAAAATCTTTGGTCAACTGTTTCTGGTAGATTTTGCCATTCAAACATACTTATAGCTAGTTCAGTAAGTCTATTATAATATTGTAAGTATGTTCTATTATTCATATAAGCACTTTCACAAAATTGTAAATCTCTTTTTCTTCCCACGTATCTGCTCCTTTCTAGCTAGGTGAATTATCTAAAGAGTAGTTTCCTACTTCACTAGCTGATTTCCAAAATGTTATTCCATTATCATAGATACCACAAATTTTTCTTACATCATCAGCAGGGGCATTACCACTTAAAACGCATCCATTTGTTTTAACATAATTCCAATGCGGTCTAGCACTTCTATTAGGTACTTTTACTCTTCTAGTTGCATAACCATACACATCAAAATAATCATCAATAACTTTTGCATATTCAGCACTAATCTGCATCTGTCTAAAGTAAAAATCTTTAGTTCTACTGGCAACATCTATTGTACCGCTATTAGTTCCTTTAGCTTGTGGGGGTCTGTTTGTAGCAAGTATCACACTATTTGCAGTACTTGCCAATCCCATTATTCCTCCTACCATAGCCATAGGGTTTCCAGTCATAGCACCAGCCGCTACGCTTGCCCCGCTAGCTATTCCTTGTAAAGCAGTTGTACTAGCTTCTTGTGCAAGCCAAGCACGAAAAGCATCAATACTCCAAGCAACTTGTGGAAAATCTGACATTACTAATTTTTCTACATAATTAAAATTATCACTACCTACACCATTATAACCCTTGGGAACAAGCATAATTTGTGGGTTACAAGATACAGTTCCTACTAGTTCAAAGTCACAATATTCACTATCATTAAACCACTCATATCTATAAATTGCATCATTATTTCCACAATCTACTGAAAGATAGTTATAAGGATAAGTAAGTAATTTCTTATTGCGTGGAGTATATCCGTGAAGTGAACTGTTTTTCTGTACTCTTGATACTTGAACACTTGGGTATTCACCAGTAGTATAGAACTCGTAAGGCATTATAAAAATAGAAACAACACTGTCCTGCTTATTTGCATCTACTGTTGCATCAAGATAATCAAGTAATGTCTGAATCTGTTCAGATGTATTTATAAGTCCTGCAATATAGTTTACGCCGCTAAATAATCCACCTTGATACCCACCTGCTTGTCCGTCTGGGTCATACGCAGTAGCAACAACTGCAACATATCTTGAAAAGTGACCGCTTCCACTTACTGCATTACAAGTTATATCACCAAAGTCAACATTTTCAGATAAAATATTATCTCCTGCAACATCAGTAGTACTATGTTCTCTTTCAACATAACATTTTTTAAGAGTAGTATCAAAGAAATATGTTTGCATTACATCTATTTCAAATGTGATTTCACTTGTTTCATTGTTGACGTATTCAACACCAGTAATAAAAGCATAAAACCATTTAGTTCCAAACGAAGCATTTTGAAACGATAAATAGTTGCAATCATAAAGGTTGTCAGCTTTTACTGCAACTCTCATACTTCCTTTTACAACTCTTTGGTAACTTTGTGCAGTAAGATTATATTTAATTATATTTTGGTTTGCGTGAAAATAAGCGTTCTGCTCCGCTAAATTGCTGAAATATAAGGTGTGATTATATGTATTATCTAATGGTACATTATGATAAATTGTAATATTACTATTAGGTTCAATATACATATCCTATCTCCTTTAGAATAAGGGGAACATTTCTGCTCCCCTATTTAATTACTCAACTGTAATAGTACAAGTTCCACTCTTTTCACTATCATAAACAGAAGTAGCTGTAATAGTAATAGATGTTTTAGGTGAAACATCTGCACCAACAGTAACTAAACCACCTTTACTAACTGTTACACCATCTGTATCAGAAGTCCAATCTACACTCTGTGGTGCAAAATATTCTGTCTTAACAACAGCACTTAGTGAGATATTCTGTCCTGCTTTTACTGTCGCATTTGCAGGCGAAACTGTAACACTTGTAACTGTTGGTACACCCGGAATAAAAAGTGCGTTATTTGCAAATGGAGAAACACTAAATGTTTTCCATACATGATACCAATAGTTCCAATATAACCCCTCACCATTATACTGCTCGGTGAAGTTGTAAAAGTTGTCAAAAATCATAAACCAATCTCTGTCAACTAAAACACAAGGAATTGTGTCAAGAGCCTGTAAATCACTTTCAGTAATTTCAGTGTAAGTAGGGTCATCAGCAAATAAGATATTTAACCGTTCAATATCAAGTGAACCAAAGCTGTCTACTAATACCCTCTGTCCTGCAAACTGTGTCTTATCCATATTAAAAGCAGAAGCTAAAACTTCAACATCCATAGTTGCATCAAAATTTGAGTTAATAAGTAAATACTGGTCTTTCTTTTTACTAAAATTCTGAACCCCTGCTACGTTGTATTTGTTTGACATAAACTCATAATTGTTAGAAACACCTTTAATAGTACTAACAATAGACTTCATGTTTGCTTCTGTAACAGTAGGGATTGTTACTGGATACATACGGCCGTTTAAAATATGTTTTGCTAACATATACTTCATAGTTTGGAACTCGTCATAGTTAGCACCAGTGTACATACTATCTACAATCTTAGCAATAAGGTCTGTAATACCCTGCCATGAAAGAAAAGCCTGTCTTAACTGGTCATTCTGAATTGTTGTTTTGTAGTACTTCTGATAGTTCATAATATGAAAAGCAGAACGTACATCAGGAATTTCTCTCTTAAAGAGATTACTCTCTGCAACATTTGGGTCAAACTGAAAAGGCTTTGCAATATTAACAAAGATTTCCTCAATAGTTTCTCCAAATTCAAGCATACCCTTTTTAAACATTGACCAAGGGTTATCATACATTTTGGAAGTGATAAGTACACGTCCGATACGATTTACGAGTGCAGATAAGAACTCGTTCTGTAACTGTGGGTTATCCATAATTACTGCACCAATCTCTCTAATGCTATCTGCGTCAGCAGTAGCCTGCGGTACGTAATTCTGATAGTTTACAGTTGCATTGTTTCTGATAACATTAAGAATGTCAACAGATGAATTAGTAAGTGTTACAATCTTCGGTTTACTAGCCATAATAAATTATCCCTCTCTTTCCTCAAATAAGTCTGCGTAAGTTTTCTCTTCCGCATCATCTTTTACATCATCTTCCTGCTCATCTTTAGTATCAGCAGGAGTTGTTTCTGAATTGAAAAATCTATCTTTATATTTCTTTCTCCAAGATTTGTCCAATTCATCATACTTCTGTTTCCACTGTTCATCATTGTTACCACTTGAACGAGTTTCCATATCATTGAATGTATCAGTCATATCTTCAATGAATGTCATAGCTTCATCAGAAGTATCTTCGCCAATGCGTTCCTGCAATCGGCTCATAAATTCTTCTCTGTTAAGTACTGCCATTTTAATTTCTCCTTTCTTATTAAAGTTTTCTTAACATCATATAGATAGGCATTGATGTACGTTTTCTGGGTGTAGGTGGTGTAGGTGGTATTGGTGGAACTGGTGTTCCACTAAAATATTCATACCATTCACTAGCATATTGTAATCTATCACTTAAAGCAACAACTCCTGCTCTTTCTCTTTCATATAAATAAGCTTTTGTAGCTTCTGCAACATCAGTGAGTGCTAAAAATTCAGACCAACTATATGCGTATTCAGAGGTAGGTAGCCAATAACCACCTGCACCCTTTGTTCCCTCACCCTCACAAGAAATTCTATCACATTGTGCTGAACCATCATACCAATTATAGCCATAAGTTTTACACCAATTTGTTAAAACTGTTGATGGTGTCCATTGTATTAAACCCCAACCTAAAGAAGTTGAACTACCTTGTTTAATTCCTGGGTTCAAGGTACTCTCTCTTTGTATATTACCTAGCATACCGCAGATAGCTTCAAGAGTAGCACCTTTATTAGTAAAGTAGTTGTAGAACTCGGTTGCGTTATTTTGCATTTGTGCTGTACTAAAATATTTAGCTACACCTATTTCATATATCCACGCCATAACTATCCTTTTAGTAGCTTATTAACCAATGATTGAATGGTTTTATAGTCATAACCTGCTTTTGTTAAAGCTGTTTTTCTTGCGTTACCATTGCCCCATTTTCCTGCTACAACTTCTTTTGCTATTTCTTTATTACTTTTCTTTACTGTTGTACTTGTTGGTGTATCAAATAATTTCTTTTCTTTTGCTCTACGTCTAACAAGTCCTGCAATAACTTTTCCACTGCTTTTGTTATAAGCTGTTATTTTTGAACTAATCTGTTCTAATGTTCTAGTTCCACTAGCTGTTAATTGATTAATGCTACCAACATTAAAAGCAAATGAAACTAATGCATCAAATTGATTTTGATTAAAGTTGTATTTACTCATAAAAGAATTAACATTTGCAATTGCTTTTTTACAATCCTGTAAAAGCAATTCTTCTGCTTTCTTTTCTGTGATTTTCATTCCTGCTTTAACGTCTGAACCATAATGACCATACCCTATTGTATAGTATTTCTCTGTCGGTAAACATTTGTAAGCTGTTAATTTACAACCCTCAAAACTTTTAATCAAATTCAAACCGTTTGCTGATAAGTTTCTTGACAAGTTTTACACCTCTCTTTCTACACCAATAGTATCACATAGCTTCTGTAATACAAGGGTATTATTATTTAATGCTTCTGTGAACTTTTCTGTTTCCTGCTTATGCTTGTCACTCATTTCTTTTATGTACCAAAGAAGTGCTACACACATTGCAATAGGGAAACCAACTGTTGAAACAATTTGTGTAATAGTTCCTACATCCATATTTTTACTCCTTTCTTTTTCTTTAATTATATCACTCTTATTGCTATTTTGCAATATTTATGTTATAATAATAAGGAAGAAATTACATCATTAAAAAGGAAAAGGTACAACAATATGAAAAATAATTATTATGACGGCACTAAATTATTGTCAATGAAAGACTTAAATGGTAAAACACCTGAGTTGTTTTTATGTACCACAAATAGAACGGGTGGTAAAACAACCTATTTTGGAAGATTAGTTGTAAATAGGTTTATAAAGCATAGTAAAAAATTTGCGCTTCTTTATAGATATAATTATGAACTTGATGATGTGGCAGATAAATTCTTTAAAGACTTAAAAGGCTTGTTCTTTAGTGGGTTAGAAATGAGTAGCAAAAGACGTGCAAGTGGTATATTTCATGAGTTATTTTTAATTAAGAACCATGATGAAGAAACAGCAGAAAGTTGTGGATATGCTATTTCATTAAATAGTGCCGACCAGTTGAAAAAATATTCACATCTATTTAGTGACGTTGATTGTATTTTATTTGATGAATTTCAAAGTGAAACTAATCATTATTGTAGTGATGAAATAAGAAAATTTTTAAGTATACATACTTCTATTGCTAGAGGTAAAGGTGAACAAGTAAGATATGTGCCAGTATATATGCTTGGAAATCAAGTTAGTATTATCAACCCATATTATAACGAATTGGGAATTAGTAGTAGATTAAATAAAGAGACAAACTTTCTAAGAGGTGACGGCTTTATACTTGAAAATGGTTTCATTGAAACAGCTTCGCAAGCTCAAAAGGAAAGTGGTGTAAATAGAGCATTTAAAAATAATCAGTATGTTGCATATAGTAGTGAAAATGTATACTTAAATGATAACTTAGCATTTATAGATACGCCACAAAATTGTAATAGTAGGTATCTTGCTACTATTAGGTACTGTGGAAATGATTTTGCTGTTAGGGAGTATAAAGAACTAGGTATTTTATATTGTGACGACCATGCTGATAAAACTTTTCCTAACAAAATTAGTGTTACAACAGATGACCACAATATTAATTATGTAATGTTAAAGAATAATGATATGTTTATCGCAAATCTTAGATATTTTTTTGAGCATGGTGCTTTTAGATTTAAAGATTTAAAAAGTAAAGAAGCCTTGTTAAAATGTATTTCATATTAGGTATCTGCATTTGTATATTCTTCTGAATAATGTGGGTAGCACACTTGGAAGATAGTGCCACATTGTTTGTCGGTTTCGCTGACCGCTTTTGAATTGCAAATGTTATAGATATAAAAGTAAAAGGCTGAGTGTGAACCTAGTTCCCTCAGCCTTTACTATTTATAATTCAAAGTTATCATAATATTCATTTCTATACTTGCATAGCACACAGAAATGTCTGCACTCACCTTTTATCCATTTAATATAAAAATATTTTAATATCTTAATCATATAATTTGTCCTCTACTTTCATTGATATTACCCCACTGTTTATACTTATGTTTGAACAATAATCTCTTCTTATATTTACTGGTACATCACTCCAATAACCCATAAATATTGATTTATTGTTATTATAAATTTCAACAATTTCACCATCATTAATAATTCCATTCAATGCGTATACTTTTATTTTATTAAACATATTTACCTCATTTCATAAGTTGTGTCTACCAATAGAACGCCACCACGTATTCTCTTTGGCATTAGTTTTCCGGGAACTTTTAATCCAATTTTAAAGTCCTCTATTGTTCTTTTTTTATTTAAAAACTCTAGTTCTTCTTCTGTGTAACTGTCTGTTTCTTTTGGTTCATACCCTTGCATAGATTTTTCAAATAAATCTTTACATTTTTGTGGCATACCAGCACATTTAATATTATAATATGGTTCATCCACAGGAACTAGGTTCTCATGTGTAACGTGTTCAATGTATGTCTTTTGTCTAGTGAAAATAGCTTCATCCCAACAGCTCTCTAATTTCCAACAACAGAAGTTTCTATCATGTACTTTTATACCTTTAATTTCTTCGGCTTTTAAGTCACAATGGATACTGTCTGTGTCGGCGTATATAAAACCACGTTTGTCTTTACCATAGTAGTTTTTCTGTGCGACTCTTATTGTAAAATTTCGTGCATATGATGTTATAGCTGAACCTACAGCTATAAACCCTGCTTGTTTATCATTAGCAGGAACTGAAATAAATCCTAGTGCTTTGTTTTCTTTTACAATAGCTACCTTAAAAGAACTATCTTCACTACTTGCCATTTTACCATACAAATTATTTAAGAAAAGTTTTGCTAATTCTCGTAACGCACCTTTGCTTTCTAGTTTAATCTTTTTATACTTTTCCATGTACAAATCAAATATACCAGTGGCGGTAAAGAAGTAACACCCGTCTAGTATCTCAAAGTCTACTAATTCATAATGTTCTTTCATTAAAATAAAATCAGTCATTGTTAATGTCAATTCAACTCTTGTGTCATGTAGGTTTCCTGCTTTATCGTAATAATGGTCGTAATATTTGTCGGTCTTTTTATCGTACACATCAGAACTTTCTAATGCTTCTGTTCCTTTGTATAAGTAGTTTCCTTTTATTTGTATAAATGGTAGATAGTTTGGTTTTAAATAAAAACGTGTTTTAATTCTAACAAAGTAGTACCGATTGCTTTTTAATGCTTCGTCTGGTATAAAGTTACCATTCCAAAATGTAGGTTTCCCAACTGGGTAAGCATTTCTACTTTCACTTGACATCATACTTGGGTACAATGAGTTTACATCTGCGGTTGTACCATTTGTTTTTATTTGGTTCTCTTTACCTTTTACTAAATAACACCAACCACCTTTGTAAGATTTTCTTATCCATGCGTCAGCAGTTGCATATTTATGTTTTGATATGTCTAGCAAATAATCTGTTAGACTTGGGAAAAGAGTTTCATAATCTTCTTTACCAATTATCTTTTTATATTCTTCCAAACAGCATGAACCTATTGTTAATTTGTTATGCCCCTCTGTGAACATTATTTCTAATGCTTCTTTTACAACAAGTACGTCATTTGCTATGTATTCTTTTTCTTTTTCTGTTATATTACACCCTGCATATCTGAAACCAGTGTATTCCATGTCAAGTTTTTTGTGCTTTGTACCAAAGGATTGTCCTATCCTTTTAACACTAAATGGTAATAGTTTTAAGCTATCTCTTATTTCAATAAAATGGTTATTTACTTTAATAATTATAGTGTACCATTGTCCTTTATCTGATATTGAATACTTAAAAGAATTGTTCGGCATTTCTTTTTCTTTTAACCATTCAACCTCTGTTTCTTGTTCGTTTAGTGGTGTATAGGCTTGTTTAAAACCTAAGTCCACTAGTAGGTAGGATAACCAAAAAGCACCATCAAACTTTAGGTTATGATAATAAGCACAAATATTAGTGTCTAATGATTTGAAATATTCAAATTGTTCTTCTATACTGTGGAAAATTTTTACATCTTCTGTAAACAGTTCTACACTTGCACTTGCCCAAACTTCTGTATTAACTTGACCCTTGTAAACTGTGGTTTCAAAGTCGCACATAAAATAGCGGAACTTTTTAACTTTCAATTTACACACCCCTATGAATTATAGTATTCTGACATCATAGATAAATTTTCAGCTTGTGACATTGATAGTGATTGTGTGTTTAAAATTCTACCTAGTGCTACAAATGAAGCTGAAACTTGTTCTGCGTTGCTGTCATAAGAAATAACATTTAATAAGTCAGCAATTTCACTTTCATGTACTTCAAGATAATGTTCATATTCTGCTATATTATCGACATAAAGTGTTACATTATCTTCAAATATCACTAACAATTCATTTTTTCTATTCTCTATAGGAACTGGGGGTTTTGCTTCTCTAGTTAGTTCTGATAATCTATCTCTAATTGTATCAATTATGCTGATAGTTGGGTAATATGCAGGTACACTTGGTGTACTTATTTTCTTCTTTCTTTTTCTTGTTTCTTTAGCTTTTGCGATTGCTTCTTGTTTTACTTCTTGTTTTCTTTTTTCAGCAAGAACTATTTCGCCAGTTTCTTGGTAAACAAATTCTGCTTTTTTATACAAATGTTTTGGTTTTATTTTTTGAATATTTTCTAACCGTTTCTTTGTTACTCTTTTTGGTAATTCAGGTACAATATCTTCAGGAAAAATGTACCCTTGTTTTTCTGCTCTGCGTACAGCTTGTAGTAATCTTCTTCTCTCTTTTTGATATGCTTTTTGGTTCTCTGTTCGCTTCTTTCTCTTAGCCATAAATTGTACCCCATTTCTTAAAATAAATTAAACCCCCTAGGTTGTTACACCTAGAGGGTTGTCCTAGGATAGTTATTACCTAGATAATTGAACAAGTAATGAATTTCTTTCCTTTGTAGTTTTTGCTGTCAAGTTTGTAAACTTTGATTGACCAAGCTTCTTCTTCACCCTGCATTTCATTGTAAATGCCCATGAATGAACTCCAAAAACTAGCTGACCCAGTAATGTATTTGTCACCATTCTTGTCGATAATGACATAATTTTCATAATCGACATTATCTGATTTTTCATTATGAATTGCTAAAACAGCGTAGTCTACTGGTTCAATGATAATTGCGTTTTCATCACACGCTTCATCAAGCTTGAATGCGTCAGATGTGTCTTTTAATGCAATTCTCTGTTTTGCTGTTAATTCTCTACTTGTTTCCTTAATTTCTACTGAATATCCTGTCATAATTTGTTCTCCTTTTTCCTATTCTTACTGTTCTGTTTCTGCTTCAATTTCTTTTCTTGTAGCAGGGTCAAGAATTATTGCGTTTGTGATGAAATCCTGCTCTGTCATTCCATACAATGTTTCAACTTCTTCCTTGTCAACAATGTGAACCACTTTAACTTCGTCAGTGTTTACAACTTCTTCAACTTTTTTAAGTAACTTCTTTTCATCCTTGTATGTACGAGGAAGTGTTACTACGTTGTTAAATGGTTCTGCACTTTTAATGTCAAGGCAGAGTACGTTGACTTTTGTTGTTACGATTGTTCTTGTTACCATTGGTTTTCTTGCCATTTTTTGGTACTCCTTTCGTTGTTAAGTTTATTTGGTTGCTAGTACAAAGGGTTTAATTCTTTGCACGAATGGTGTGGTACGCAATGAACGTACAATAGGACTTGTCCTACACACCAGTTGAACATGGGGCTGTTCGGCTTTTTCAGATAGCTATTTACTACTCTTTAATAGTACCATAAAATAGGTACATTGTCAATATTTAATTTTAAGTTTTATTGAAAATTTTGATGTGAATAACTTTGTTGATAATGTGGATAACTATGCAACTTCCCTAAAATAAAGTTTGTGATTTTCCACTTTAAACTCAAAACCATAACAAAGTGCGTCCTCAATAATTTTCATTACTTCTGTTAGATTGTCTGATATTCCAGTTTTAAATTCTTCCCACATATTAGTACCTCCTTTTGTTATTAAACTCTCCGCACTATTGCGGTAAAACCCTTGCAGGGACTTGCACCCTGCTGTGTACTACTAGGGTTGACAATTAAACGAAATAAACCAATCTTTTGTGTCAATATAATAGTTTTTTACGTCAGTAAATATCACATAATAGTGGTGTGTGGATTTTAACCCACGACCATATTTCTCATTTAATTCCTTACCACTTTCAACTGTTATTATTCTAACCTTGTCAAAATATAAATAGTCTTCTTCGTAATTATTTACCATGATAATTGATTTATACATAAGCATTTTCTCCTTTTTTATTCCTATTTATTTGGTAAACTGGGTGCAGGGAATTGAACCCTGCTGTGTATCATTACCCAGTTTGTTGTGCTACTCTTCATTTTCTAATAATTTTCGAGTAGCAGGGTCAAGTTTTTGTGCTACCTTTAGGAAGTCAATTTCCTTAAGCCCATACATTTCTTCGTGTACTTCCATTTTCTGAACAGCTACGACTTTAAATGTACCAGTTTCGTACTCTTTCTTAAGTACCTTGAGTGCTTTTTCTTCAGTGAACGTTTCGCCAGTGAGTTCGAGTTCTTTGATTGATACCACTGCTGTAGTAGTGTCTACACATTGCCTCAACTGTTGTAACGGTGATTGTTCTTGTAATCATTCTTGTTCTTGCCATAATTTTTGTTCTCCTTTTCTTATTAAACTCTCCGCACTATTGCGGTAAAACCCTTGCAGGGAGTTGCACCCTGCTAAGTGCTACTAGGGTTATCTATCAAGCCATACTAAATAAGAGTTATCTTTGGTTTCAATTCGCATAACATTTTCACCATCTTTAATTGTTAACCAACTACAAGTGAAGCTAAAAGAATTTGCACTTCCAATCCCAAAAGCTGTAGATTGATTATCATTTACGTATTGTTCCCAACATTTGTCAAACGCTTTTTGCTTTGATACTGACCAACTTTCATAAAGACAGCTTAATTGCACATAACGACACCTCTCGCCCATTGCTATCAGTTGCTGACCTCTTTTTGTGCTTGCTTTGTATTCTCTCATTGTTTTTCCCTCTCTTTCTTATATTAAATTTTTGGAAAAGATAGCTGGTGGGATTGCACCACCAGAGCCGCTTTAACAGTCTACCTAGTTGCTTGGCTTAATAATCGCCATTTTTTCAAGTTGCCCATTGTTTAATACCTTGTAAACTATGCAACCATTATCATGACGAATATTATTTTTTTAATTGCTCTTTTGTGTAGCACTCAATATAGCACTCAACACGACTATCGTTTCCAATAACTTTTACTACATAATTACAATCTGTACTATACATAACCTTGTACCTACCTTTCAATATTTATTTCCTTTATTGTAATTATATTATATCGCAACTATGTACCTTTGTCAAGTACTTTCTTTATATAATTTTAGGTGTAATGCTGAACCGAATATATGTTCGATACTTCAACACTTCACCGCATTAAAGTGCAACCGGTGTGCTGGAAATGGGGAAACTATGTACCGTGGTTTTCGTTAAAGGGGCA
>OFMD01001354.1_pt1 | contig 15680 bp, 10 predicted proteins | sample 1541211 | NCBI WGS metagenome assembly OFMD01 (sample SAMN04209231, study PRJEB22552) | human gut metagenome | biome: gut; material: feces | host: Homo sapiens | place: USA: Oklahoma | reverse complement strand
GATTTGCCAGTGCGATGGTTTTCAAAAGCACACCTCCATTTCGTGCAACAAAAAAAGAGCCTTCCGGCTCTTGTACTTTACTGTCGTTCTATTTTTAAGTAGGAAAAAATCGTGTTTCTACATATTTTTCTTGACTTAACGTTTTACAAGAGCTAAACTGTCAATGAGGTGATCCACATGAAACGCAAAGTCGAAGCGCAGCTTATAGCGTGGAAAAACAAGTCCTCTGAGCGTCAGCCCTTATTGGTCAATGGGGCCAGACAGGTAGGCAAAACATATATCCTTCGCAAATTCGGCGAGGAACAATTCAAGAACGTGGTCTATGTCAACCTGGAGACGAATCTGACCATCGCCTCCTACTTCAACGATAATATTGCCCCTGAGCGTCTGCTGCGCTATTTGGAAGCCTCCACCGGCGAACGCATTATCGCAGGAGAAACACTTATCTTCTTTGATGAGATTCAGTCCTGTGAACGTGCGCTGACATCACTGAAGTATTTTTGTGAGGAAACTCCGGAATTTCACATTGCAGCGGCGGGCAGCCTATTGGGTGTCGCCATCAACAGACAGCACTATTCTTTCCCTGTGGGAAAGGTCGAAACGATTACCATGTATCCTCTGGATTTTGAGGAATACCTATGGGCTCGTGGTAAGGAGTTCCTTGCTTCTGAAATCCGTTCCGCCTTTGAAACGATGATCGCCCTGCCTGACGCGCTCCATGCGGAGGCGACTGAGCTGTATCGTGAGTATCTGCTGATTGGCGGTATGCCCGCCAGCATCAACGCCTTCCTCAGAAGCGGCAGCTTTTTGGATGTCTCCCTGGTGCAGAATGAAATATTGGACAACTACATCGCGGATATGGCCAAGTACGCCAGTAACGCCGACAGTGTGAAGATCCGCGCCTGCTACAATTCCATTCCAGCGCAGTTGGCAAAGGACAACCGCAAGTTCCAGTACAAGGTCGTACAAAAAGGCGGCAGCGCCTCCCTGTTCGGTGCATCCATCGAATGGCTGTATCTGGCGGGGGTCGTGCTGAAATGTCAGCGCATCAGTCAGGCATTTGAACCCATTTCTGTATATGCGGACTTGTCGGCTTTTAAGCTATACATGGGAGACGTGGGCCTTTTGACCGCAAAGTCCGGGCTTTCCCAGCAGACCGTTTTATCCGGCGAGGGGAACACTTTCATGGGCGCTGTCACGGAAAACTATGTGGCGCAGCAGTTGGCCGCAAATGGGCATGACCTCTACTATTGGGAAAGCAACAACACCGCCGAACTGGATTTCGTTCTGCAAAGTGGAAATCAAGTCATGGCCATTGAGGTCAAGAAGGGCGAACACGTCCGTTCCCGCAGTCTCAATCTGTTCATCGGCACCTATCATCCCTCCTGTGCGATACGCCTGTCCCTTAAGAACTTCGGGGAAAAGGATGGTCTGAAATCTGTCCCTCTGTACGCAGCCTTCTGCATTTGACGCTCATCCAAACCAAATCATTACGAAAATAGCTGTTCGGCAATTTGTGCCGGACAGCTACTTCTCTACCCGCTTCCGCCGCTGAAGTCATGGCCCACCATCAGTGCGTAGTGGTTATCCATGGTCAACGGCGCGTTATACAGCGCGGTCAGCAGATATGGCTTCACATGGCGCACGTCGGTAGTATTTTCCCTGATCCGATCCAGTACATACAGCAGATGCGCGCCGGTCAGCTTCAGCAGCCTTGAACGCACTACCTCCGCTGGCAGTTCCTCTCCTGCCACGCGAATGGAGGACTTGGTAGAGCACACGGTATCCAGCATCAGCCCCACCAGCTCGTCCAACCGTGCGCGATCTACCTCTGTATAGCCGACGAGATAATCGTAGTCCACATTGGTCATGATCTGCTCTCGGTATGTCTCCCGTCGCTCCATTCCGCTCTCCTGTATAGGCTTGCCCTTATGAGGAAAGGAAGGGAGGGACTTAGTAAAATCCGTACTTAGTATTTCTTTACTTTGTTCTTGTATATTTAATTGCGCGGGATTTTCCTGTTCAGGTTTTCCCAAGACAGGTTTTACCTGTTCAGGAAAAGTCCGTTTAGGTGCGTCACCGGTATTTTCCACCTGAACGGGATTTTCCCGTTTAGGTGGCTCCGGCTCTCTGGGCTGCTCCAGAATGGTATATTCGATGCCGCCCAGCGTACCGTCCGCGTGGCGTTCCCGCTCCCGCACGATGTACCCCGCGCCCTCCAGTTCCCGCACCGTGGCACAGATGCTGTCCACGCCATCCTTACAGATGCGCGCCAGTCCCTTGGTGGTGTAGTCCCAATCCTCCGGCAGCGACAGCATCAGGGACAGCAGCCCCTTGGCTTTTAGCGAAAGCGACTTATCCCGCAGATGATAGTTTGACATGACGGTGTAGTTCCGCGTTTTCTCCACTCTGAATACCGCCACGGCGTGTTCCTCCTCCCATATTGATTACCAAACAAGAAAACCGCCTGCCCTCGCAGACGGTTTTCTATGTAAATGAGTGTTCCAGATCTTTCTCTTTGCTTTTGCCTTATAACAGTAGCAATATTCGTTTTGGCGCGTTATGTCGTTAAAAACTTCAAGTCTTTGAGGTGAATACACACCGCAAGAGGTGGATGTGTATCCACCTCAAAAAGCTCCCGCAGCACCGGCAGTCTCTTCACGATCTCTATTCGCCTGCACTTGGCGTAGACTGTCTCCCGAGGCCTCCCCAATAAAGCGGTAGAAGATACGGATGCTCTGCCGGTATGGGGTGCGCGGCCCAGCGACTTTCCTACCCTCCGGCAGGATCTTTTCACCGATCTCAATACGCTCAACGAAAGTGTGCAGCATATCCCGGTCCAACTTTTCTACATTGGTGTATTTCTTGGCCAGGTCGAAGAACAGCCCATAGGCACTGCGTATCTCCTTGGCCGTGGTCTCGCCCGCCACCAGCTTCTTGCGGCGCACGGTCAGCTCGTCGATCTCCATACCGAACTTCTTGACCATCTCCTCGTGAATGTCGTCGCTGAGCATCCCGGCGATGTTGTCGCGGTAAGAGCGCTCGATCATCTTCTTGAGACGGGCGGTCTGCTTGTCGATATTCTCGATCTGCACGGCGGGTTCTTCGCCGCCCAAAGAAGCGTTGGCCTGTTCGACGGCGTTCTCCGTGATAGTGCGAATGTCATCCTCGCCAAAGGCCAGCAGTTTGTTGAGGTCACAGCGAACAACTTCCATCAAGTCATCATAGCGAATACGCGCCCCATGTAGGCAACGGGTCTGTGCTCGGGAACTCAGGTTGTTGCACACCAAATACCAATATTTCGCCCGTTCGCCGTTGTAGACGGAGCCGCCAGAGCACATGGCCGCGCCGCAGCAGGCGCAGTAAGCAATGCCGCCGAAGATGCTGTGGCGGAAGGCTGGGTTTGCGCCGTTGGCCTTGGTGTTCTCCCCCATGAAATGGGCGGCCAGGTCGAACTGCTCCTGGGTCACCAGCGCCTGGTGGGTATCCTTGGTAAACACCCATTCCTCCTCTGGCACGATGACCTTTTTCTTGGACTTCACGCTGACCTTGCGGCTCTTACCCAGCAGGGTATGGCCCAGGTAGACGCGGTTGCGCAGAATGCGCTTGACCGTGGTGTAGTTCCACTCATCGGAAGCCCGCTGGGCACCCCGCTCGGTAAAGTTGTCACGGCACTCCACGCGGTACTTCAGCGGCGGCATAATGCATGCCTCGTTGAGCCGGATAGCAATGCTGCGACAGGACTGACCAGAGGCGGCCAAGTCGAAAATTTTTTCACCACTGGGGCGGTGTTCTCGTCCGGCACAAGCTGGTCGGTGGTGCGCTCCGCCTTCCTGTAGCCGTAGGGTGGGCAGGCAACATATTTCCCGTTATTTCGCTTGGTGTTCAGCGTCTGCTTGACCTTGCGGGAGGTGTCCCGCAGGTAGACATCGTTCATGGCAAATTGAAACGGTGCCATCAGGTTATCATCCTCGGAAACGAAGTTACTGCCGGGTGCCAGATAGCGGATGCCGTGTTCAGGAAAATAGCGTTCTGCGTAGTGGCTGGATTCCGTCATATCACGGTCCAGACGGGACAGGTCCTTGGTGATAACCATGTTGGCCTTGCCGGTTCTCAGGTGTTCCAGCATAGCCTGGAAGCCGGGCCGCTCAAAGTTCCCGCCGGAAAAGCCATCGTCCACGAACTCCTCCACCAGGATGATGCCATGCCTTTCGCAGTACTCCCGGACAATAGTACGCTGGTTGGTAATGCTGGCGGATTCGCCATACTTCCGTTCTTCATCGGAAAGGCGGTAGTAGGCGTCTGCTAATTGAACGTGGTTCCTCATGTTTCCTCCTTCCCGGAACCACTCATTTACGGCTCCATTATACCATGCGGTTATCCTGCCGGTCAAAATTTGCGGACTGTTTTCCGGTGAAAATGATTTCCTCTGTTACCACTTCCTGGATGGTTTTTGTGCCGGTGAATACGCGCTCCACGACATAGATTGCCGCGCCGATCTGCTGCTCATTCTTATCGTTCATGTGTCGCCACCTCCGCTACCATTATGAACAATTCCTTCCGACTTTAACCCAACAGCCGCCGAGCACACAGACAAAGCATTTTGTCTGCGTGCTTAGCATTCCACTTGCTCTAATCTCACCCAGGCAGGGATTGGTGACATTCTATTTCGCCCCATGCCAGCACAAATGTACCTGTTCATGTTGTGCAGTGCTACCACAGCAGCGCTATTTTCAATTTACATCATTTTGACGGATAGCAAGACTGACACACAACGTCTTGGTCACATCCCGCATTTTTCTTCGGAAAGTTTGCCAATATAGTATCCTATACGGCGTTTGTCCAAGGTCCGCAATTGCTCCAGCATGACCACGGAAGGATATTTCATTCTACCGATCATACCAATGTAACTGTGTATAGGCAGCTTGGATTTTGCATGAACGCGGCTGGTAATTGGTGCAATAATAACCGTTCTCGCGAAATGATTTCCAACATTGTTTTGAAGGATTAATACGGGTCGTGTTCCCATCTGCTCCGATCCAACAACAGGGTCAAGGTCTGCGTAGTATATTTGGCCCCGTAGGTATATGTGGTTCATGTGTACTTCACCCCCATTCGGCACATCAACTTATGTAGAGACCGACAGCATATGCTGCCGGTCATTATTCTGCGAATCGGTCCTTTTGTCCACGACACCCCGACCTATAGGAAATCATCAGACGGTTGGCGGCTTAATCCAACTCCACGGGAATCACACCCCTCCGAGGATCTCTCCGAGCTGTCTCCACTTGTTACGACGGATCACGTTCCAAATCCCGCTTCAACGCTCAACATTATGGCCAGACAGGCGTATCATTGTGCCCATAGCCGGTCATGGCGATGCACAGATCCGCTGTGCACTTGCAGCTGACAAAAATCGCTGGTCCGTTTTCCTTGGATGTCACGGCGTATCAGCTGCATCGCTCCCGCTTCTCGCGGAGGCTATGGGAATGTATCTGATGAATGATATGAACATGTCAAGGTACCAGCTTGAAGCAAAAGTGAGGCAGCAAGCGAAGGGGATTTGGGCCCCTCTACTTACTACCTCACTTACACGCAATATTGTAACCCTTAAAATTAAATTTAGCAGTTACTTTTTATGCTTGCAATACATTTCGTTGGAGCCCCCGCTTCCATCTCTGAAAGCAGGGGACTTGCAAAGTCACATAACAGAACAATAAGATTATGGAAGCAGCCCCAACTGCAAAAGCTTTTCTGCCTTCCATGCAGCAAGACTGTTTTTGCGGTATAAGCTTTGTTGCCTCTGCACCCAGCGTCTGAGTCTGGGATTCTGCTCAAAATCAGCAGGAACGTCAAAATTATGATTCTGGTTCCCGTAGTCAACCAGCGATTGGAACATCTCAAGCCATTTGGTATCATTGTTTGGAATCCATAGCATCCCAAGGGAGTCTAACTGATGGATTTGGTTCTCCGTAAGATGCTTTCCTTCCCTTTTCCCATGATATATTTGTCGCTGCTCAGAAAGCCACCGTCCCAGCCATACTCCATTTTCTTCATAAGTCGATGGAATGGATATGTTGCCGTGCGTTTTGTAGTAGGATTCCAGCATAGCGTATTTTGTATTCCATGAATCTGGTCGTTCCCATACCATTCCCACTGACTCCATTTTCTTTTTGTGCTGCTCTGGCATGCTTCCCCGCCGATATCGTTCGCGCTGGTTTGCGACCCATTCGCCCAACCGGAACCCATCCGGTGAGCAGCAGGATCTTGTGACATTCAGATCTCCATTTGCACGGAAGTATTCTTGTGCGTGGACCATCCCGTTGGCGAAGCTCCTGTCCAGCTTCCCGGTCCAGTTCATGCCGATGGCGTCAAGCGTCGCGATTTGCCTTTCCGTCAAGGGCTTGCCCTTTCCCGGCTTTTTCCGGTTATAGCGCACAGACTGTAACCATACGCCCAGCTTCAGACCGTCCGGCGAAATATACGCCGCAGGGACCTCCAAGTCCCCATGCTTTCTATAATAATCCTGTGCAGCCTGAAAGTTCATTTCTCACTGGCTGTCTACCTTGCTCCAGATAAAGCCCAGTTCATCCAGCTGCCGGATGCGTTCTTCCGTCAAATACGACAAACGCAAGCCGGACGCCCGATAACCCCGCAGGTTATATACCCAATTCCCCAGGGCGATTCCCTGCGGATCCACATAGTCTTTCTTGATATCCACATCACCGTAAGCACCCTTGTATGCTTTCAGTGCAGCGAAATATTTTTCCCATCTCTGCTGCTGGACGTCCCATACCATCCCGATGCCATCCAGCCGGCGGACCTGTTCCTCTGTCAGCGTACCCGGAACGGACCCGCTGTGCACACGGCGCTGGGTTTGCAGCCAGGCCCCCAGAGAATACCCCTCCGGCGTCTTATACTGCTTCGGCACATTCAGGTGTCCGTGCTCCCGGTAAAATGCCGCCGCACACACAAACATATGCTCCCACGGAACGGACAGAGAATCCTCCAGCCTGGCAAATAACTGCCGACACTCCCGTACCTCATCGATGATCTCAAATCGCTCCTGGACAATGTCGCCGCCGCCCAAATACCGATAGTAGGTGATAGCCGCCTGCATCTCCTCCTGGATGGTTCCGATACTGTATAGATTCTCCACATTGTTGACAACGTCCAGTATCAGCGGAGTTCTGGCTGAGCCGCAGGACAGGGCCCGGCCTATCTGCTGCTTGTAGACGGTGGGTGAAACTGTGGGACGAAACAGAATGACCCCGGAAACATCCGGCGTGTGGATGCCTTCGTTCAGCATGTCAATACAAAACAGCAGCTTCAAATGCGCACTGCCGTCCGCCTTGAAAGCAGCAAAGGCCTGGCTGGTTTCCGGGTCCTCCGAATAGGCCCGGTAAACATGGGGCTCCGGGTCCACTCCGCCGAACCACTGGGACGCATGACAGAGCAGCTCATCCATATGCTCCTTATTGGCGCAGAACACCAGATATTTTCCGGATCGATCCGTCATATGCTTCCGGAACATGACGTCCAGCCCATCCGCCATTTCCAGCTTCCGGCGCAGAGCGTCCAGGTATACCTGGGCCGCATCCCGCGTAGGCCTTGACTTGGCCCGGTGAATGCGGCGCTGATACTTTTCAAGCTCCTTCTGATAGCTGTAGAGCCCCACCACATACTTGGGTGCAGGCAATATGCCGCGGACGATCACCTCGCCCAAGGTCATCTCGCTGGCCACGTTCCCGTCAAACAGCTCATCTGCCATATTCCGCTGGCCGTCCAGGTACCGCACGCTGGTGGCGGACAGGCCCAGCAGCTTCGCATCCGGATACATGTGCAGGAGCCTGTCCACGACCTGTCCCCACATTTCCGCGCCGCAGCGATGAAACTCGTCCAGGATGATGTAGTCCGGACGAATTTCAGACATTTCCTCCGGCTCCATGGACATGAGCTTTGCATAGGTGAAGAAGTGAATATTCTCCGGCTGCTCTCCTCCGGTGACGGCAGTCAGATTCTCCAGCTGCGTCCTGAAAATATAAGCGCTGGGAGACAGCCAGCAAACCGTTTTGTCCGGATAGTCCGCGCAGAGCTGAAAGGCGATAAAGGATTTTCCGGTGCCGGTGGGATGCACGATCGCAGCCTTTCCCTCATCCTCCAGCATACGGCTTGCCGCGTGGTATGCAGCCTTGTTGTGGGGAAATAGATCCAAGTTCACGCAGTCTGTCCTCCCTTGACGCTTTGATAATACAAGCAGAGTTTACATCATTCCGGCGCAAATTGCAACGTTAACCCGGCAGTTCCCATTCAAAACATAAGAATCGGTAAAAACGGCGAAGGCAGGTTGACGCCTGGCATTGGTCTGCGGCACATCAGTTATTTCAAACGGACAATTTTCTTAGTCAAAAGGTTCAATTTCAATGCGGCATATTGGTAATTGTTCCAAATTTTGCAAAATGTGTCGAATTTTGTTGCAAAATAGGAAGTGGGACAGTTCTATAAATAGACGCACAAACCAGCGCCTGAATACAAAGAGAAAGAGAGAAAAACGAGTGAAACTGTGGAAACGCATACTGTCCTGTTTCCTGGCGATCCTTCTGACCGTATACCTGCTCCCTGTGCAGGTCATGGCTGAAGAGTTGGGGGATCTATGGCCGCTGACAACGGAAAACATCGCAGAAACACCTCCCGATGTAATAGGAGAAGTCCTGGAGCGACGGGGCGAAAACCAGAAAGAATTTCTGCTGGCCAACGGCGTGCGGCAGGTAGTTATCTATCCTGCAGCCGTTCATTATCAAAAGGATGGCCGGTGGGAGGATATCGATAATCGCCTTCTGCCTGCGGCTACGCGGGACGGCGAGACGGTTTATCAGAATGCCGCCGGTATGTGGGATGTCTCGGTACCCGCCGAATTGAACACCGTCGGCGGGATCACTGTCAGTCGGAATGGATATAGTCTATCCTTCTATCTGACAGGTCAGTTGTTTGAAGACGGAGGCGCTATCTCGGAAAGCGGCAGCGCCTCCATGGGGGAGGAACTGCCCGGTGAGGATCTGATCTGCGTTTCCGCAGGCGAAAGCACTGCGGCAATCAGCAGTACCACTTCCACTTTGGCAGACGATGACCAGCTTCAGCCAGAGGCTGCGCTGAAGAATCAGCGCAGTGAGGCCCTGTATCAGAATGTTTATCACGACACAGATGTGGCCTATGACTTGGACTCCAATCGGTTGAAGGAGTCCCTGATTCTGCGCAGCTGCCCGAAGGAAATGCTGGGCTACCGCTATCGCCTGGAAACGGACAGCCTGCGGCTGGAGCTTCAGGAGGACAACCGTATTCTGGCCTATGCCAAAGACGCCGGTCCCCAAGATGAACCGGTGTTCTATATGCCGGCTCCGTATCTGCTGGATGCAGAAAATGCATACTCCAATGATATCAAAGTGACTTTGGAGGAAAACGACAAGGGCTACGAGCTGCGGTACTATCTGCCCCAGGATTGGATGGCGACCGCCGCGTACCCCGTAATACTGGACCCCGTAGTCCAGCCGGTATCCAACACGTTCACCATCCGGGATAAGACCGTGACCCAGCGCAATCCGCCGGCCTATGATGCCATTTCTCTGGATGCGGGATATTCCACCAACCGCGGGCGGGAGCGGATTTATATTCGTTTTAAGAATATCCCCTCTTTGACCTCAGCGGATGTGGTCGTGGGCGCAAAGGTCTTGCTTTGTAAATATAGCGGCTCCGGTAGTATCTCGGGCAATTATATGACGGCGCATCAGGTCAAAAGCATGTGGGACTCTGAGACAATTACCTGGGCTAACCGGGCAGACTATGTCCACACCTCAGAAGATTATCAATTCGTTGCCGGACAAACCTGGCATAGCTGGGATATTACGAACATTGCCCAAAAATGGTATGAGCCCTCCGGAAATACTGGTGTCATGCTTCGCATGTCGGAAGCCGTAGAGGGTGGGACGACAACAAAAACTGCGTCCTTCTATTCCTCTGACTACAGCAACACGCAGCAATGCCCCATGCTGGTCATCTCCTACATCAACAACTGCGGACTGGAAAGCACCTGGGACTATACCTCTTCCAGTGCCGGACGGGCCGGTACCGGCTATGTCAATGACTACACCGGAAACCTGGTGTGGGTCCACACAGGGCTGGGCTTTTCCGGCAACCGGATGCCCGCCAGCATCAACGCTGTCTATAACGCAAACGACAAGGGAAACAAGGCCTACGGTCTTGGCTACGGCTGGCGTACCAATTACAACCAGCGCGTTGAGCAGATCACTTTAGGCGGCACTACCTACTACCGGTGGGAAGATGAGGACGGCACCCGCCACTATTTTATGAAAAAGTCTGCCGGGCTGTATGTGGATGAACTGGAGCCTACACGTCAACTGACGGATACCGGCAGCGGAACGAAAAAATTCTGTATCACAGAAAAGAGCGGCAGCAAACGCTATTTCGATACCAGTGGACGGCTGGCTGGACTCTCCAATAACCAGGCCACAGCCAGCAGTGTCTCCATTTACTACGCATCGCAGGATCACATCTCGGTCATCTCGGACGGCGTTGGCCGCAAATACCGATTCAGCTATGACAGCAGCGGCAACCTGACCAAGATCAGCTTTACAGGCACCGGCACAACAGAGTTGTCCGCTATGACCTACCAGGTCAGCGGCGATAATCTGAGGACCATCGGATATCCAGACGGGAAAAATGCGACATTTTCCTATGGCGCAGAACATCTGCTGACCGGTGCGCAGGATGCTGACGGCTATAAGCTGGCGTATACCTATAACACGACCACGAACGGACAGCCTAACCGGATCGCGACCATCAAGGAATACGACGGCAGCACCGCAGGCGGAACACTGTCTCTGGAATATGCACATAACCAGACCACATTTACCGATCACAACGGCAACAAGGAGATCATGCAGTTCAACCGCTACGGCAGTACCCTGTCGGTGCAGGATGGACTGGGCCGTGCGCAGTTCTCCCAATATGCCAACAGCACGGACCTGGCCAAGGCCAGTCAGCTGACGCTGTCGTCCAAGCTGCAGAATACCGTCATCAATCTGTTGGAAAGCGGCAGCCTCGAGAGCAAGACCGGATGGACGGTATCCGGCACCGGTACCGGCAGCTGGAGCTACAGCCAGGCCCAGGCCTATTATGGCCGCACCTCCCTGTCCATTCAGAACAACACCCTCAAGCCGGTCAGCAGCGCTGTGCAGGCCCTTGAGCCCGGGAAGACGTATACCTTCTCCGCCTATGTCAGAGCCGGAGCCAGCGGAGCCCGCATTGGATTGCTGAAGCCCGGCAGCACGGAGCCCCTGGTTGTCAGCACCGCCGCACCGGCCAATAACACCTGGACTCGGCTGCAGGTGACGTATACGCTGCCATCCGGAAGCGCCTATGCCTCGGTTCTCCCCTTCCTGCAGAACACCTCCGGTACGGCCGCCTATTTTGACGCCTTGCAGCTGGAACAGACCGCCTCGCCCAGCCGGTATAACCTGGTGGAAAACAGCGACTTTTCCTTTAATTCCGCCTGGACTCCCAACTCCAGCTGCGCCAGTACGGACCAGATCATCACCTATACCAGCTCTCCCACGGAGAACTCGGACAAGCGGGTTATGCGCATCACCGGTGACCCCAACAAGCACAAGTATGGCAATCAAATTCTGAGCGGCCTTGGCGGGGCCGCAGGCGATGTATATACGGTGGCCGGCTGGGCCAAGGGCGACTGCGTATATACGGACGACAGCAATCGCCGGATGTATGCCCTGATGGTGCGATTCTATTACACAGATGGCACCACAAGCGATAACTTTATCAAGTTCAATCCGGATACAGACAGCCAGAGCAGTTGGCAGTTTATTTCCGGCGTGGTCAAAGCAGCCAAGCCCTACTCCCAAATGGGCATCTACACGGCCTATGTCCAAACACTGAACACCGTCTATTTCGACAATGTGCAGCTGTTCAAAGAGGAGTTTGGACATAGCTATGACTACGACTCCAACGGCAATCTCATCAGCGTGGTAGACCTGCAAAAGAACAAAACCAAATATGATTACGATTCCAACAACAATTTGGTAAAAATGACCTTGCCAAGTGGGGCCAGTCAGTCGTATACTTATGATAGTTACCACAACGTGACCAAAGCGGTAAGCCCGGAGGGCGTTACCTCCCGGTTCACCTATGATACCTATGGCAACATCAAGACCGTAAAGCTGGGCAGCGGCAGCCAGACCATTTCCGCCAGCGCGGTATATACGGCTAACGGGGACCAGGTCTCCAGCGTCACGGACGCACTGGGCCAGACCACCACCTATGGCTACGACACCCAGACCGGCGTTCTGAACTGGACCCAGGCTCCCGGCGAGACGGCCAGCACCCGCACCAACTACACCCACGACCAGCTGTACCGCACCACCAAGGTCCAGCAGAGCACTGCTGCGGTGGACTATACCTACAGCAAGGATCTGCTGTCCGCCATTTCCACCGCCTCCGGCACGGATTACAGCTTCACCTACGGGGTGTTCGACCTGACCACGGCGGTGAAGGCCGGAAGCCGCACCCTGATCTCCCACAGCTATACCAACGATCAGAACCGGCGGCTGAGCCGGTCCGTCTACGGCAACGGCGACGCCGTGTCCTACAGCTACGACAGCTTTGGCCGCACCACCGCAGTGACCTACGGCGACACCGGCAGCACCGTGTCCTACACCTACGATGCCAACAGCAACCTGGGCCAGCTGACCGACGGCATTTCCGGCCGGGTCAACCGCTACAGCTACGATTTCCTGGACCGGCTCATGCGGTATGAGGAGTCCGGCGACGGCTACAGCAACATTGTCCAGTGGGGCTACGACGACGAGAACAACCTGTCCTCCCAGACACAGACCCTCAACGGCACCACCTACACCAGCACCTACGCCTATGACAAGGATAACCGGCTGACCAAGGTGACGGAGGGCGCCATCTCCGCCAACTACACCTATGACAGCTTCAGCCGCATGACGGGCCTGACCTCCAAAAACGGCAGCACCTCCGTGGTCAGCACCGCCGTCACCTATGTGGACCCCAGCTCGTCGGCCACCTCTACCCAGGTGAAAACCTGGAACAACGGCAAGGCTGCGTACACGTACACCTATGACAACAAGGGGAATATTACCTCCATAAGCGATGGAAGCAAGACGGTCACCTATGCCTATGATGCATTTGGCAGACTTGTGGATGTATACGACCCCGTGGCCAAGCAGCACTGCGTTTATACCTATGACGATGGAGGCAATCTTCTTCAGCAAGTAATCTACAAGCCCAAGCAGAGTTCGGGTGGCGGTGGCGGCGATATTGTCATACCGGTCGATCCGCCGGTTGAACCTCCAATAGAAGTCATAGTTGCGGCAGCCCCGGATGATTATGGTTATTACCTGTCCGCAACGGTGAACTATACTTACGGCGACGCCAATTGGCCGGACCTGCTGACGGCGTTCAATGGGAAGTCCATCACCTACGACGCCATAGGTAATCCCCTGAACGACGGAACGTGGACGTATACCTGGCAGCACGGCCGCCAGCTGGCGTCCATGAGCAAGAGCGGCAGCAGCATCACCTACGGCTACAATGCCGACGGCAAGCGCATTTCCAAGACGGTCAACGGCACGACGTACAATTATGCCTACCTGGGCGACCAGCTGACGGAGATGACCTGGGGCAGCAACAAGCTGCATTTTACCTACGACTCCATTGGCCCGGCGTCCGTGACGTACAACGGCAACAGGTATTTCTACCTGAAAAATGCCCAAGGCGATGTTACCGGTCTTGTGAACGCCAGCGGCACCCAGGTGGTGTCCTACACCTACGATCCCTGGGGTGCGCCCATGTCCACCGATGGCACCATGGCCGCCACCCTCGGCGCCGCGAACCCCCTGCGCTATCGTGGGTACGTCTACGATACCGAAACGGGCCTGTACTACCTCAGCAGCCGGTATTATAACCCGGTCTGGGGAAGGTTTATCAATGCTGATACGCCGGAGATTGTTGTTTCCTCTCCAGGTAAGGTTAACTGGGATAAGAATCTCTTTGCTTACTGCGACAATAACCCAGTCAATCGACAAGATAATGGAGGCAAGGCATGGCAGGATCTTCTCGTTGATGCCCTCGTTTCGGGGGTTGTTAGCGGTATATTTGGGCTGATTAATGATGGAATCTTGGGCGAGGATGTTTCCTTTGATAGATTTTGTAATTCTTTCTTCCGAGGTTTCAAAAGCGGCTTTCTGAGTTCCTTTACTACGAATTTCATAGAGGCATTTTCGCCACTTTCGTCGTTGAAGCGATTGGCTAAAGCTTTTGGTGCAATTTTCTCTGCCGCATCTGCATTTTGCGATGTATATTATTCAACCAAGGATCATACAGCAGAACAGTTCAACCAAGCGATTATGGCTGCCATTGTAGCAATCATGACCTCAGCGCTAACAAACAATATCCCAAAGGCAGATATATCTGCGCCAAAGGCTATTTCGGATGGACTTTGTAAGTTTGCTTATAGTCTGCCTTGCGAAGCAGCCGGTTCCGCATATATCGCAGTAACAACATGCTCATCGAGCCGCAGAACCAGCGGAGGAAAATCAAGTGCTCCAAGACAGGCGGCGGGTAGGGGCCGAAACACAGGCCCGGTAAGGATGACGGTATGAAAAAATCAGAAACAAATACTTTGCGTATTGAGCCCCGCAAGGTTCATGCCGCCGCGGTAGGAATGGCGATGGTGCTCATATACTTTGATTATCATTACTTTGTTGAGACCTTTTACTGGGTTTTTCAGCCGCCTTTTCGCATAGCAATTGACACGGTCACGATTGTTGCTATAGGCTTAATACTCAATGTCGTAGGCCTTAGTGAGATACTTGCTACCAGCCGAACATATATTGTATCTACCAAAGGAGTTACGGTCATTTTTTTGGGTATCATCCGCCGTCTATATCCATGGCAGCGGTTCCAGAGTATTAACGTGTACCCTATGGACATAGGTGATCCTCCATGGGGAGGCCAGCCGTTTTTAATGGTTTGCAGTACCATACCGATCCGGACAATGGAGGGGGGAAAAATTGATCTGGAGCGCACGCTCCTTCGATGGCCTCATATTCTGGTGTTTCCACTACTGCCGGGCGAGGAACGCATGCAGTTCGAGAACCTGCGGCGGGGGGAAATACCTCCCGACCTGGAGGACCAGAAACCCGACGAGGAGGAATAAGTATCCCGGCTGACGGACGTGGCCGTCTTTTGTCGGCCACGTCCGGATAGCAAGCAGCACCTATACCTACGGCAACGCTGATTGGCCGGACCTGCTGACGGCGTATAACGGGAAATCCATCACCTACGATGCCATAGGCAACCCCCTGAACGACGGAACGTGGACGTATACCTGGCAGCATGGCCGCCAGCTGGCGTCCATGAGCAAGAGCGGCAGCATCACCTACGGCTATAATGCCGACGACAAGCGCATTTCCAAGACGGTCAACGACACAACGTACAGACAGCTTCAGCCGCATGACGGGGCTGACCGCCAAAAACGGAGTCCCTCTTACCACAAAAATGCCTCATATATAAGACGGGTATAACAGCTTACCTGTCTTATATATGAGGCTTAGTTTTGTTCACAT
>OFMD01001345.1_pt1 | contig 15746 bp, 8 predicted proteins | sample 1541211 | NCBI WGS metagenome assembly OFMD01 (sample SAMN04209231, study PRJEB22552) | human gut metagenome | biome: gut; material: feces | host: Homo sapiens | place: USA: Oklahoma | reverse complement strand
TCTGGAATGTGATCGTCGGCATCCACGGTGCGGTGCAGGCCATCGGGCTTGCGCTACTCGTTTTGTTCTTTGTGGTGGGCGTGATGAAAACCTGCGGCAGCTTTGCGGAACTGAAGCGGCCGGAACACGCCCTCAAAGTGTTTATCCGCTTCGTCCTCGCCAAAGCAGCCGTCACATACGGCTTGGAGCTGATGATCGCCCTATTCAACATCGTGCAGGGACTGATCTCTACTATCATGAACGCCGCAGGTTTTGGGGCGGCGCAGGAAACCGTGCTGCCCGCCGAAATCGTGACCGCCGTGGAGGACTGCGGCTTTTTTGAAAGCATCCCATTATGGGCAGTGACCTTGATCGGCGGGCTGTTCATTACGGTCTTGTCGTTTATCATGATCATGACTGTGTACGGCAGATTTTTCAAGCTCTATCTCTACACGGCCATTGCACCGGTCCCGCTCTCGGCCTTTGCGGGCGAGCCGTCGCAGAACATCGGCAAGAGCTTCATCAAGAGTTATGCCGCCGTCTGCTTGGAGGGCGCGATCATCGTTCTGGCCTGCATCATCTTCTCGCTGTTTGCATCCAGCCCGCCCGTCGTAGATCCCGATGCGGCGGCGGTGACACAGGTGTGGTCGTATGTGGGCGAGTTGGTTTTCAATATGCTGGTGCTCGTCGGCGCAGTCAAAATGGCAGACCGTGTTGTCAGAGAAATGATGGGACTGTAAGGAGGAAGAATTTTGGAAGTGAAAATCAATCGGGAGATTCGCAACTATACGGAATCCATGTTTTTCGGGCTGTCCATGCGGCAGTTCGTTTTTTCTGTCTTGGCGATCCTCGTCGCCGTGGGGCTGCACTTTTTGCTAAAACCCCACTTCGGGACGGAAACCGTCAGTTGGATGTGTATTCTCGGTGCCGCACCCTTTGCGGCGCTAGGCTTTATCACTTACCACGGTATGACCGCCGAGCAATTCCTCTGGGCGTGGCTGCGCTCGGAGCTGTTAGAGCCGAAAGCGCTTCGCTTTGAGGCATCGAACCTCTACTATGAAGCGCTCAAAGGCAAATTGGAGGGAGGAAAATCATGATCAAGACGCTGAAAAACCTGCTGAAACATGACAAGGAGCGGTACACCGTGCCCCGCAAGGTGCAGGATGTGATCCCCGTCCGCCGTATCTGGAAGGACGGCATTTTTCAGGTGGGCAGCCGCTTTTCCAAGACCTATCAGTTCACCGACATCAACTACCTCGTGGCAAGCCGTGAGGACAAGGAGCAGATGTTTCTTGCCTATTCGGAGCTGCTGAACAGTCTGGATTCCGGGGCGACGACAAAGATCACCATCAACAATCGCAGGCTGAACCGGGCAAATTTCGAGCAGTCGATCTTGATGCCCATGCGGGGCGATGCCTGCGATGTGTACCGCAGGGAATACAATCAAATGCTGCTTGACAAGGCTACCGGCATCAACGGCATCATTCAGGAAAAATATATCACGGTGTCGGTCTGCAAAAAGGACATTGAAGAAGCCCGTACCTACTTTGCCCGGATCGGCGCAGACCTGATCGCCCATTTTGCCGCCCTTGGCTCCAAGTGTACCGAGCTGGATGCCGCCGAAAAGCTACGGGTGCTCCACGACTTCTACCGTCAGGGTGAAGAAGCGGCCTTTCACTTTGACCCGCAGGATATGATGCGCAAGGGGCACGATTTCAAGGACTATATCTGCCCCGACTCTATGGAGAAAAGCAGCGGCTGCCTGAAACTGGGTGAGAAATACTGCCGGGTCTTGTTTCTGAAAGACTACGCTTCGTATATCAAAGACAGCATGGTCACGGAGCTGACCGATTTCAACCGAAATATGATGCTGTCGATCGATGTTGTGCCGATTCCCACCGACGAGGCCGTGCGGGAGGTGGAGAACCGTCTGCTCGGTATCGAAACCAACATTACCAACTGGCAGCGCAGGCAAAACGCCAACAACAATTTCTCCGCTGTCGTCCCCTATGATATGGAGCTCCAACGCAAGGAGAGCAAGGAATTTCTGGACGACCTGACCACGAGGGATCAACGGATGATCCTGGCGGTCATTACGATGGTCATTACCGCCGACGACAAAAAACAGCTCGACAGCGATACCGAAACGGTGCTTGCCGTAGCACGAAAGCATATGTGCCAGCTTGCCGTGCTGAAATTCCAGCAGTTCGACGGGCTGAACACCGTTCTCCCCATCGGCACACGGAGGATCAATGCGTTTCGCACCCTCACCACTGAGAGCCTTGCGGTGTTCATACCCTTTAAGGTGCAGGAGGTGCAGGACAAGGGCGGCATTTACTTCGGAGAAAACGCCATCTCCCACAACCTCATTATGTGCAACAAGGCCAATCTTCTGAACCAGTCGGCGTTCCTGCTGGGTGTGCCCGGTTCGGGCAAATCGTTCAGCGCCAAGGAGTTGATCGCTTTTCTCATTCTCGACACCACCGATGATGTGCTGATCTGCGATCCCGAAAACGAATTTGGTGCGCTGGCGGCGGCTCTGGGCAAGGAAACGACGACCGTCATTCATATGGCGGCAGGCGGCAAAGACCGTTTGAACGCCATGTATATGGTGGACGGCTACGGCGAGAACAACCCCATCGTGGAAAAATCGCAGTTCATCATGTCCCTTGTGGAGCAGATCGACAAGGCCGGTGTCGGCCCACAGCAGAAATCCATCATCGACCGCTGCACGGCGCTGGTGTATCAGGATGCCGAGCGGACGGGCAAGCCCGCTACGCTCTACGACCTGCGAAACAAGCTGCTGGAACAGCCCGAAGAAAAGGCAAAGGAGATCGCCTTGTCGCTGGAGCTGTTCACCACCGGCTCACTGGATATTTTCGGTCACGAAAGCACCGTCGATCTCGACAAGCGCATCGTCGTATTCGATATTCACGGCCTTGGCGAGCAGTTGAAGCCGACGGGACTGCTGGTGATCACCGACACCATTCTCAACCGTGTCACCCTTAACTGGAAGAAGGGCAAGCGCACCCACATCTTCATCGACGAATTTCATGTCGTTTTTGAAAATGAGCAGAGCGGCATTTTCTTCAACTCTGCATGGCGGCAGTTCCGTAAGCGCAACGGCTATCCCACTGCCATCACGCAGAATGTGGAATACCTGCTGGATTCCGTGCAGGCGAGCACCATGCTCTCCAACTCCGAGTTCGTGGTTATGCTCAATCAGGCGTTTTCCGACCGTGCCAAGCTCTCGAAGCTCCTGAACATCTCCGACGAGCAAATGAGCTATGTCACCAACGCCGACGCAGGCTGCGGGCTGATCAAATACGGCTCGGCGCTGGTGCCGTTTATCAACCGTTTTCCCAAAGATACCGAGCTTTACCGCTTGATGACGACGCGCCCCGGCGAGGGTGTGTTCGGCAGCGGAAACGCATCTTAAAGGAGGCCATATATGAAAAGCAAATATCTGATGATCTGGGCGGCCGTATGTGCCGCCCTTTTCCTTTTCTCCGGCATCATGCTCTGTCGGCAGTATGCGGACGGAAAACAGGCCACCGAAGCCTTTGAACAGGTCGCCGCACTGGTGGAAACCAAGCCGTTGCCGGAGCTGACGGCATTTGAAAAGTACCGGGCGGTGCAGGAGCAGAACAGTGACTTTGTGGGCTGGCTCTCCGTTCCCGGCACAAACATCGACTATCCCGTGATGCAGACCGTGGACGAGCCGAATTTCTATCTGAAACGGGGCTTTGACAAACAGTACAGCGATTACGGCGTGCCCTATGTACAGGAAAACTGCGACATTGCGCTGTCCGACAACTGCGTGATCTACGGCCATCACATGAACAACGGGACGATGTTTACCGATCTCTGCAAGTATGAAAACGAGGACTTTTATAGAGAGCACAAGACCATCCATTTTGATACGCTATCTGGCTTTGGCGAATATGAGATCGTGGCGGTGTTCAAGACCGTCGCCTATTCCGAGCAGGGCTTCAAGTATTACCACTTTACCCGTGCGGAGTCGGCGGAGGATTTTGATGCCTATATCGCCCAATGCAAGGTGCTTTCTCTCTATGACACCGGCGCAATGGCGGAATACGGCGATAAGCTGATCACGCTTTCCACCTGCGAATACAGCCGCAAAAACGGGCGCATGGTCGTTGTTGCCAAGCGGATCGCCGTACCCTCTACGGAGGTGGACAGCGATGCATGATATTAAAACACGAGATGTTGTTAAAGGCACGATAAAAGCGATAGACAAATCGGCGGTAGCCGCTGAGCGGATGAAGGATGCCTATGTCCGCACCAAGGGCGAGGCGGAGCACGGCGTTTTTGCGGCGGAATCCTCTCCCGAAGAATACGCCGCCGACCGCACTTTGACTGGAACGGAAACGGCGGCGCACGAAGCTGTTCATGGGTTGGATAAGGCCGGCCGCAAGGGTGTAAAGGTCACCAAGCAAAACATCTCCAAGGCAAAAGAGTACTTTCAGCTGAGAAAGGCGGATTTACCAAAGAAGCCGGTGCATAACACCATCAAAGCAAATAGCCGCAGTAGGCAGGCGTTTGCTAGTTCCACAAGGAAGACGGCTGTCAAAGCTACTACTACCGCTGTTAAAGCCGTAATTGCCAAAGCGAAGGCCTTAGCCGCAGCTATCGCTGCCGGTGGATGGGTCTCTGTCACCGTCATCATCGTAGTCTGCCTGATCGGGCTGATCGTCGGCTCTTGTTTCGGCATCTTCTTCTCCGGCGAGGGCAGCGGCACGGGGCAAACTATGCGGCAGGCTGTGCAGGAAATTAACGCCGGCTATCAGTCGCAGATCGATACCGCAAGGGCAAATCTCACCTATGATGAGCTGGAGATGTCCGGCTCCCGTGCCGTCTGGCCGGAGGTGCTGGCCGTGTATGCGTTGAAAACCACCACCGACCCCGACGATCCGCAGGAGGTCGCCACGGTGGACGATGCCAAGAAAGCCATCCTCAAAGATATTTTCTGGCAGATGAATGAAATATCTTCTCACATTGAGAGAAAGCCCGGAAAGATTATCACCGAAACCGATGACGGCCACGGGAACATTGTAGAAACCATTACAACGGTCACACACACCTACCTTTATATTACGGTCAGCCACAAGACCGCCGAAGAAATGGCAGACCGTTTCAACTTCAACGCCGATCAGCGGCAGCAGCTCTCTGAATTGCTTGCCGAGGAAAACCGTAGTATGTGGTCAGCCGTCCTTTACGGCATTTACTCCGGGGACGATGCTATCGTCACGGTGGCCTTGTCGCAGATCGGCAATGTGGGCGGCCAGCCCTATTGGTCATGGTATGGATTTAACTCCCGTGTGGAGTGGTGCGCCTGCTTTGTATCTTGGTGTGCGAATAAGTGCGGCTATATCGACAGCGGCGTTATTCCGAAGTTCGCAGGCTGTGTCAATGGGGTGCAGTGGTTCAAGGACCGTGGACAATGGCAGGACAGCAGCTTTGAGCCGTCTGCCGGTCAGATCATTTTCTTCGATTGGGACAACAAGGGCTCATCCGGTCCGCAGGACGGGCAGTCCGATCATGTCGGCATCGTGGAGAAATGCGAAAACGGCATTGTCTACACCATCGAGGGCAATTCCGGCGACAGCTGCCGACAGCGCCAATATCCGGTGGGATACTACGAAATTTTAGGCTACGGTATTCCAGAATAGATAAGAAAAAGCACGAAAAACCATATATAATGGCATTTGTTCATTTTTCTTGGCGCGAACGCAACCCCACCAAGAGAAACAAAACGCGGGCGGTGCAACAGCACCGCCCGCTTGCGACGAATGAGAATTGAGGGTTCGAGGCTGATTTAATTGCTGGAGCAGTCCGTCTCATTCGTACAAAGATTCTCAAAGCATGTTCTGACAAGCTGCTCATTCTTCTTGTTTTTGAGAATTCCGGGTATCAGAGCCATGGCCAAGAACCATAGCCACGTGACAAATCCATTCATAAGCACACTGCGAGGCCATCCGCCCAAATAAAGTGGTGTTTCCACCCAAGCGAGTGCTACCAACAAATAAATCCACAATGCCCAGGAATGGACAAATCTTCCTTCCAGGATTGTATGTCCACCGCGATCTTGCAATGTCCCTCTAAAAAATCTACGTGGAAACATATCATAGCCGCTGACTGCAACTGCCCATATTTTCTGCTGCTTGATACGGCCGTAAAGGCCGTGCTTTCCGCAAAACGGAATCATGTTCAGCAAGAGAAACGGCTCTAAACGATACTGCCCTTGCATCTGCGCGCGCAGCTTTTGTGTAGTCTCTTCCATAGTAAATGGGATTTCATAACGTAATAATCTCATGGTAATATCGTTATCGTCCTTTCCGAGAACGGTCGTTGATTGGAACAACCCAAGTATAAGTGATCAATGCATGGAAGTCTAGGCCAAAAGCAGGAGCTATTGAATAACCATTTATAGTGGAAGAAGAGACTTCGCCTGATACCAGTATACATGTACCACCAACTGCTACGCCCCATCCTTGCAAATCCCAAACAACAGACGCATCCGGATAATACACAACCCCAAGTGATGATCCGGGATCACCTGCTTTGAATTCCTTTTGTGCCGCATCAATAGAGAAACTACCCCCCAAACCACCACCGAATCCAGCAGTAATTGCAAGTGCTTCATTCCCGCGGCTATCTGTAGCTCGCGCAACAGATACCGATCCTGCGATTCCCCAGGCAGCCGAAACAGAGCCATATGTTCCAGTGACACCTTTTGACTCCGGTTTCTTCTCATACCCGCCGATGTTTTCCCACGCATCATGTGTCCAAACACCCTTTGCATAATAGCATTTTCCATCTTCATCGCTAAAATTTATAGGATTATTGGTACAATACGCAAACATGTTGCATTCGAGGAACTCGGCAACATTAGTCGTTACGACCCCATCCGCGTTGATGAACCGGCAGTTGGCAAAGTCGTAGTACCGGCTCTGGAGGTAGTAGAGACGCGTTTCGCGGTCGTAATAATAGCCACGGTAGCGCAGCGGGTTGATGTGCCCGATGAAGGTGGCATCCGTGGTCTTTTTGCCGTCAGCACCATGCACGGAGTAGTTACCCCACGCGCCGTAGTTGTAGGACGCGGCGAGCGTGCCGTTCGCGTTCAGCAGCGCAATGACGTCGCCCTGCGCGTTGAGGACGTAGTAGTAGAGCTCCGTTGTCTGGCCATGCTTGTAGATCATGGCGAACGGCTGGTTGCCGTCGTCGTACACGAACTCGAGGGACTGCATCGCCTGGTAAACCGTATCGTCGCTGTTGCGCGTCTCCCACTGCTGGCGCATGACCTTGCCGGAGAGCGTGGTATAGGTATAGGTCGTCGTGCGCTGGTTGGAGGTAGTGTAGACCTGCTTGTTGCTGCGGACACCGGACATGTCATAAGTATAGGAGACCTGCTTGCCGTCCACCGTCGCGGAGGCGAGCTGGCGGCCCTTCGTCCACGTGAAGGTATAGTCCTTGCCGTTGTAGTACGTGATGGGGTTGCCGGAGGACGGGACGTCGCTCGTCTGCGACTGCCCCTCATACAGGACATCCTTGGTCGTGCCGTTTGCCGTCACGCTCGTGAGCAGGTCCGGCCACGAGGGATTCGTGTAGCCAAAGGACTTCGTGACCGTGCCGTCCTTCGTGATGCTGCGGATGTTGCCCGCCGTGTCGTAGGCATAGCCGAAGGTCGTGCCGCTGCCGTTTTTCTCGGACACCAGCTGGCCCTGCGCGTCGTAGCCATACTCCTTCGACGCGGCCGCCTTGGGCACGCTCGTGCCCGCAGTGACGATCCTGGAGATGTTGCCGGCTGCGTCGTAGGTATACGTGAAGCCGCGGCTGCTTGAGCCGAACGTATAGCCCGTGCTCGCCAGACGCGTGCCCATCCGGTTGCAGCCGTCATCCTCCGCGATGACCGCATAGGTATAGGTGCGGTCATAGACCTTGGTCTGCGTCCCGTTCTGGTCGGGCACCGTGACCGTCTTTTTCTCAAGCTGGCGGAGGTCGTTGTACTCGTACTTAGACGTGATGGCGCTCCGGCCCGGAACCGTGGTCGTGATAGCGCTGATCGTGCCATCGACCGAGCTGTCGGTCGCGCCGTCGGCCTTGACGCCGGTGTAGGAATACTGCTGGTGGTACAGGCCCGTGCCGAACTGCCACGACTGCGATGTGAGCCGGTTTGCGTTGTCGTACATGTGCTGCGTGAGCTGAATGAGCGAGCCGCCGCCCGTCAACTGGCGCGAATGGATGAGCCGGCCGAGGCTGTCATACTGGTAGCTGTACTGCTCCGTGACCGCGCCGCTGCCGTCCGTGACGTACTGCCGCGCAAGGTCGTTGTCGCCGCTGTAGTCATAGTGGTACGTAGCAACGTTTTTCCGCTCATGCGTCGTTCTGTCGACATCATTATATGCGGCGGTGCGCTGCCTGTCAAACGCGTCATAGGTGTAGCTGACACTGTCGCCGTTGCCGTAGGTCATCGTGGCCAGCCGGCCGTTATTGACGTTGCCCTCATATGTATACGACGCGAGGGTGACGGGCGCGGTATACCCATCTCGCTCCGCGCTCGAGGCGCAGACCTGCACGCGCGTCATGTTGCCGAAGGCATCGTAGCCCAGCAGGTAGTGCTGCCAGAAGGGGTTGACGTTGTTTCCGCTGGCATCCGCCGCCTGCGGGAACGCCTTGCGGATGAGGTCGGTCAGCTGCGCGCGGTCGTACCGGTAGGTAAGTGCAGCCGTCTGGTCGATCGCCGTCTGCGACACGCGGTCGCGGCCGGACTGGTAGGTATAGGTCTGAGTCGCTCCGCCGGCGCTGTGGACGCTGGTGAGCTGCAGCGTTGTATCGTCATAGGTGTAGCCTGTCTGCACACCGTTTGCATCTATGGCCAGCGTGCGGAAACGGCCGGTACTGTCGTAGACATTTTGGGACTTGAGGTAATCTCCGCTGTACCCCTCGCGCGTCATGCTCGTCGTGGGGCTGCCGGAGGTGTTGTGGTAGGTGTAGTTCGTCAGCCCGGCCAGCGTATCCTCCTGCAGGTTGTTGCTTGCGTCGTACCCCAGCGTGTGCTTTGCGCCGCCGGGCGTGGTGTAGCTCTTGAGGCGCTGGGAGTCGGCGAAGAACTCGCTGGCCGTCTTGGCGCTGCCGTCCGTTGCCGCGATGGGGTTGCCCTTGCTGTCGTAGCTGTAGGTCTCCGCCGGTTCGAGCACGAGGCTGATGTTCGTGAAGTACGCGTCGTTGGCGTTGTAGTCATAGGCGCAGCGCACCGTGATCTCTTGGACCCACTTGTCGCGCTTGCCCGGCACGATGACGCCCGATGCAAACTGCCAGTCCGCGTAGTCCCCGTTGAAGCTCACGTACTGGTTTTCGGTCGTGCCGTCGGTGTAGGCAATCTCCGCGACAAGGCCAAAATACCGCTCGTCGCCGTCCTCATGCTTGCGGGCCGTGCCGCCCACGGAGTTTGCCTTGCCCCAGCCGGAGAGCAGGAACGTCGCCTCATCTGCCGGGAGATTGAGCGGGATGACCTGGTGCGTGCGCGCGTAGCCGTTCATCGTGTTGCTGACACGCATGGATTTGCTCAGCGACTGGCCGAACGGGTGCTCATCGCTGATCGTGTAGCTGTTTGGGACCCAGCCTTCCGGTTTCCCGTTGACGAGCCACGCAAATCTGCCATTTTGCACCAGGTTGATCTCGGAGGCGGCCTCGCTCTCTTCCAGCAGCAGGTCGTCGCAATAGGCCGTGCCGTCCGCTCGATCCTGCAGGAACGCCATGTAGTATGTGCCCGACGTCTCCGGCATGAACGTCACGCTGATCTTCTCCCAGCCGCGGTTGATCGAGGCATCCGTTTTGTAGTTCACCTGTTCGCTTTTCCACGGCGAGGCACACGCCTGCGACAGATCCGCGATCTGGTCGGCCGTGAGTGCCGCAAGATACACGCTGCCGTTGGAATCAAACGCGGTCATGTCGCATGTGTTCACATAGCCTGAGAAGGTGTACGTTGTGCCTGCCTGCAGGGTGGCTTCCTGATACATGCCGCTGCCGCGCGCCGTGGTTTTAATTGAGGCTTTGCCAAGGCGCGCCTTGTTTCCGGACTGTGTACCCGCCGAGGCAGACGTGCTGAATGAAAGCTGCGCCCAGTTGTCCGCAGCGTTGCCTGTGCAGGTCTCCAATCCGGAGTTGGACAGCATGTTGAACGACGATATACCCATAGCCGCCGCGCCGGTCAGGCGGTTGTTCGTTTTGCTGGTGCCGCTGTTGTCCGTATAGTTGGCGGCGCTGGTGCCGATGATCTCTGAGTAGTCCGTGTTGCTGTCATAGGTGCAGATCGTCTTACCAAAATGGTCGAGCACGCAGGTCATGACCGTGTCGTCGGCCGTGTCCCGGGTATGGTCCGGCCCGTAGAAGCGGTACGACGTCTGGTGGATGCCGTTACGGTAGGCATGGAAGGCGCTGCCGGTCTGCTTTGCCCCCGAGGTGTTGGCAAATTCCTGCACGCGGAACGTGGACACGACGCCGAGATTGTAGGTGTAGGTAATGTCCAGTCCGTACTGGCTCTCGGCATCATACAGCGTCGACAGACGGCCGCCGCTGCCGTTATACGCGTAGGACACGGACGTGCCGTCCGCATAGGTCACCTGCGTCAGGTGACCGCCGGAGTCGTAGCTGTAGTTCGTGCTGCGACCGGCGTAGTCCGTCACGCTGGAGAGCCGGTCGCCGCTGTAGGTCAGGTTTGCGACCGTCTGGAGCGTTCTTGACTTTTCATTGTTGCCGCTGTTGATGTCCATGACGATCTGCACGAGCCGGTTGTTCGGTGCGCTCGGTGCCGGCTTCCATGCGCTGCTGTTTTCGTCATATGGTGCATTGTATGCAAAGTATAGCGTGTTTCCGTTTGCGTCCGTCTGCGTATTCAAGTACCCGTTATAAAACACCCAGGTATTATCCCCGTTCGTGTCCGTCATGGTATAGGTCGCATTCCAGCCGCTGGTGGACTTGACGATCTTCAGGCCGAGGCCGTCCTCGTCCTCATAGGTGTTGGTTGCCGTCTTTCTGAAGTAATGCTCGGTACCGTCCTCGTCGTTGTAGACCAGATACGTCTCGTCGCCGACCTTGCACTCCACCACCGTCTGCTGCGCAGAGAGCTTCCAGCCGACACCGACTTGCATGGACGTGTAGTCACAGGTGTGAATACCGCCCGCCTCGTTATTGGAAAATTCGATGCCGGAGGTGGCGCTGTTATAGATATGGCGCAGCGCATAGGACACCGGCTCCAGCGAGAGGGAGACATCCGCACGGTCGAGCGTGAACTGGTTCGTAAAATTATGGATAGAAAGATCTCCGGCTTTTCCCGCCGATGCCTCCTGATAGGTATAATAGCTCTCCAGACCGACCGGATTGCGGTAGTACACCGCAAAATACGGGCTGTGGTCGTGGTATCCGCTGCCGATCAGGTTCGCTACGCGATAATTCTCATGACCGTCAATTCCCTCGAGGAGTACGCCGCGCCCGCCGCTCGTGTCGCCTTCGTTCTGCTTCTGGTACCACTGCATGACCGTGTGCGTGATGTCCCATGTGACGTATTCCCCAAGAGTTTCCTTACTTAATTTTTGGTAGTCAATGGTTTCTTCGTTAACAGGTGTAGAGCCAAAATGGACCAGATACCAAGTCAAACCGGAAACATCACTGACCGCAGCGGGCCATTCATGCGCTTCCACCGTCAATGATCCATCCGGAGCCGCACAGCCTACACCATCGGATGTGAAAAAGCCGGCGTTATACATTGCCAATTGCGCGCTAATTGGAACACAATTTTGCGGAATCTCCGGCAGGTTTGCAAACTGAACATAAATATTACAGGCATCATATCCTTCGTTTGCCCTATACCCGACAAATTGATCTGCAGAATTCGGGGCAACAGACCCCGGCCATGCCGACCGGATGAACGTCGTCAGAACGTTGCCCTTGTTGTGCAGCAGGATCGTCGGGTCGAGCGTCACGGGGTAGGCACGCTCCGGCGCGTTCATCCACTCCGGATCCGCCTCCACGGTCAGCAGATAACCGCCCGAGATGCGCTCGAGCTTGTAGGCGGCGTCCTCCAGTGACGTTGCGCCGTCGGCATCCGCCAGATACGGTGCCGGGATCTCGTAGACCGGCTCGCCGTCGGCACCGCGCAGCAGCACAGAGCCGTCGGCCTCAAGCGTCGGCGTCAGGCCCTGCAGGTTCAGCACAAACGAGTAGGCATACTGTTCCTGCGGCTTCTCGATGATGATGCTCTCTTTTACGTTATATCCATAGTTCTGGTACAGCAGGCTGACGCCGTCCATCACGTTGTCGAACGCAACGCTGGAGCGGATTTTCTGCGGCTGGATCTTGTCTTTCTCCGCCAGCTTGCTGAAGGTACGCATTTTGGCCCCGGGGTTTTCCATCCTGACCGCCGCCGTGGACGTGACCAGCGTATACGCCGCGTCGTCCAGCAGCGGCAGCTCCTCTGCCGTCTCCTGCTGCGGCGCATCCGTCTCCGCCGCGGCTTCCGCGGGCTCCTGCGTCTGGTCTGCCTCCGCCTGCTCCGCCTCCTGCGGCTGGTCGGCAGTCTCCGACGCCGCTGTTTCTTCGGGGGCTGCCGTTTCCTCCGCCGCCGGAACGTCCGGCGCGACCGCCACAACGTCGCGGCTGCTGCGCCGCGCCAGCGACATCGACACGCTCTGCCCCTGATACGCCGTCTCGAACAGGAAGCCGCTGTCGAGCGACGCGGCAAATTTCCGCGTCATGTCTCCCGCCTGGGCAACATACTGCTGACCGGTTTTCTGCAGCGTGTTGTCGATCTCCTCCCAGAACCCGTCCGCCGTCTGGTAGTGCACTGCCGTCTCGTACTCCACCAGCATGTAGCTCCCGTCCCGCAGCCGGAAATGCTTTACGGACTCCTCGCGCAGCGCGTCCTCCTCGCCGACGATCTCCGCATCGTCGTCCTTCATGGACACCGTTTCGCTGTCTGTACTGATGTCCAGATCGTTTGTTTCGTCGCCGACACCGAATGCCACCACCGGCAGCAGCTGCACCAGCAGCGTCAGCACAAGGATGAGGGATATGCTCTTCTTTACGCCTTCTTTCATATTTCTTCACCCCACAAAGTAAAATTTTGTACGTTTCTGTAAAAAAATGAAACGGATTGGTGTAATTATGACAAACCCGTTTTCCTCTGTCAATACTGTTTTTATATTTTTGATAGAATTTATTAGAAAATATAATCCCAAAAGATGACCATGAAAAATGATCTCCTTCTCTCCGCTATGATGTTCGCATGTTTTTTTGTTTTTGGGCTTGACTTTTGTTAATGGAGCTTCATTATAGTAAGTAATTGTTATAGCAGCGCCATTCATGTCAACTGTACAAGTATCGGCAAATAAGCGATGCAACAAATACGAAATCATATATCCCGCCAAATAAAAAAACGAATGTTGGCGGGCTGATTCACTGCGCGTATATCCCTCCAATCTGAGTTTTTTAGATTGGAGGGATTTTTTGTGTCTATTTGTTTACGAACCACCTTCCCTGTAAAAAGTAGCAAATTTTATTTCATTCTATAGCCTGCGTGGCGAATGGTGAGTTCCTCAAAAAGTGCTCTCCGAGCAATGAAATATGTAGTAAAAACAGCCACCCCATATAGATTATACTCACTTGTTTTGCAGGCCTTCGCTTTCTGCAGATGCATTTTCCTATGTCTGCGCTTTTCGGTCTGCAGCGTAGGCTGCCGCAGTCCTCCGCACGATTTGGATTTTCAAAATTCAAATCGAAACGGAGGAAAATATCATGGATGGAAACCATCCGAAACGAAGGAAGGACAAATACAATCCCTATACCATCGGCACGACCGGGGACGGCCGCCACTGGCTGACCTTTTCGGACGGACAGAGGCATCGGCATCATCTTGAGATCAATGCTGCCGTATTTGCGCTGTTTGATTCCTTTGAGCTGGACGACCTCTCCTATCTGAACGAAGTGGATCGCCACTATGAGCAATCGGAGCTTACGGAGGCATCGTTGTATGACCGGGCCGTGCATCGTCCGGCGACAGTCGAAGAAAGCGCTTTACAGAGCATGGAATATGCGCAGTTACATAGAGCGATCTCCGAACTGCCCGAAATACAAAAGCGGAGGTTGATCCTCTACTATTTTCAAGGCTTGACCTATGAGCAGATCGCAGGAATGGAGGGATGCACTTTTCAGGCCGTTGCAAAATCGGTTGCGGCCGCCGAAAAAAGATTGAAAAACATTTTTGGAATAGGTGGTTGAAAAATAGCCTTTAAGTGAGGAAACAGGTGGAGAGGTACGAAAACTCTCTGCCTGTTTTCCTTTTCGGCAAGCAGGGATGGCCTTTGACAACCGAATACCCATTCATCAAGTACATTCCTATTGCCATTGCGAAAGCATGAGCCACATTAGCGGCTGCGCCACAATCCGCACTGCGGAGAGCGATATACAGTCGGCTATCACGGGCGGGTGGCTCCCGCCCCGGCGACGACCGGCAATAGGGCTAACGATACTCCCGTCCAGCCACAGTCCGAGCGTGATAAGCGGCATTTCGACCGTGAAGCCGTCGCAGGCAATGGGGGCGGTTGCGAGAGAACCTCGTGAGGGTGAAATTCCCGTGGAGCCGACAGCCATCGGCCGCTTGATGACTTCCCAACAGAAAATCGGGGTGTCGAGGACAAATTGAATTTTCTTCAAAATACTACGGTCAAGCGGCAGGACGGGTCTGACGAAACAAAGAATGTTTTATCTCTCACCGACCTTAATTCTGTTCTGCTGCTTGATCTCTACATAGGTGGGAACGCCTAAATACACAAAGGAGGTCATCACAGAATGAGCCACACATATTTGCGCGGCGATATGTATTACGCCAATCTGGGCCGGGGCATCGGCTCTGAGCAGGAGGGCTACCGCCCTGTCGTAATCATCCAGAACAATGTCGGAAACAAACACAGCCCCACAGTCATTATCGCTTCCATCACGAGCAAAACCGGCGTGAAAGCCAAACTTCCCACGCACTACTACATCGACGATGCCGAGGACGGCTTGGATCTGCCCTCTATCGTCCTGCTGGAACAATTGCGTACTGTCGATAAGCGTCGCTTGGGCAACTTTATCGGGCATCTTTCCGAAAAGCACATTTGCGGCATCAATCATGCGCTGGCGGTCAGCATCGGTCTGATTGAAAGCGTCCCGAAAAAACTGATCCTCTGCCTTTGCAGCACCTGCGCCGATAATTTCTACGGCACGGGTGCTTATTATTTGCGCAGGATTGACCCGCACCAAACGGCAAAAGACACTTGCACCTACTGTAATCAGCGGAAAGGGTATGACTATGAACTTGTGCCGAAAAAACGGTAAGGAGGCGGCCTATGGAATCACAGACAGCCTACAAACTGTTATTTGCTGACTATCCCGATGTAGTCAATGTTGAGCAAATGTGTGAAATGCTCGGCGGCATCTGCGATAAAACTGCCTATCGGCTTTTGAAGTCCGGCAAGATCAAGAGCTTTATTGTTGGTCGCCGCTATCGAATCCCGAAGCTCAACATTTTGGAATACTTGGACTTGATAGAAAAATCTACTGCGTAAAACCTCGTTTGCACATTTGGCCGATGTACTTCTATCTGCTACAATATTGCTGTCAATGGCAGATGGATCAGCGCTGTACCAATCAAAGGAGTCCTGCAAATAAAAGTCAAGCCCTGAAATGAAAAAAGTCCCGCAAAATTT
>OFMD01001339.1_pt1 | contig 15811 bp, 9 predicted proteins | sample 1541211 | NCBI WGS metagenome assembly OFMD01 (sample SAMN04209231, study PRJEB22552) | human gut metagenome | biome: gut; material: feces | host: Homo sapiens | place: USA: Oklahoma | reverse complement strand
TTGACGGTAAAGACGGAAACGGAGTTAAAGACACCTCAATCAATGATAACGGTGAACTCGTTTTAACTTATACTGACGGTACAACTGTTAATCTTGGAACTGTAGTAGGCAAGGACGGAACAGACGGTAAGAATGGTACTGATGGAAAAGATGGTGTCAATGGTACAAACGGTATTGACGGTAAAGACGGAAACGGAGTTAAAGACACCTCAATCAATGATAACGGTGAACTCGTTTTAACTTATACTGACGGTACAACTGTTAATCTTGGAACTGTAGTAGGCAAGGACGGAACAGACGGTAAGAACGGTACTGATGGAAAAGATGGCGTCAACGGCACAAATGGTATTGATGGTAAGGATGGTACAAACGGAAAAGATGGTGTTGACGGTAAAGATGGTATAGGTGTAGCAAAATCCGAAATAAATTCAAAAGGTGAACTGGTAATTACTTATTCGGATAACACTTTCATCAACCTTGGTGTTGTTGTAGGTCAAAACGGTAAGGACGGAATTAACGGCAAAGATGGTATCAATGGTACAGATGGTGTAGACGGTAAAGATGGTATAGGTATCTCAGATGTAACAATTAATACGTCAGGTGAGCTTGAACTTACTTTTTCTGATTTATCAAGTATTAATCTTGGTTGTGTAGTAGGCAAGGATGGCACAAATGGAATTGATGGAAAAGACGGTCAGGATGGCGAAAATGGAAAAAATGGTATTGATGGCAAGGATGGTGTAGGAATATCGAATGTTTTAATATCTGATACAGGAATTCTTACAGTTGAACTTACGAGTGGTGTGAATCTTGAATTAGGTAACATTAAAGGTGCTGATGGACTCGGTATTACAAAATCTGAAATAAACACAAATGGCGAGTTAATACTTACATATACAAATGGTCAGTCAACCAACCTTGGAATTGTTAAAGGTACGGATGGTGTAGACGGCAGAAACGGTACTGATGGAAAAGATGGCACAAGTATTGCTAATGTAGTTGTATCTTCGGAGGGAGCTTTAAGTGTTGAACTCTCAAACGGAACAATTCTTAATCTTGGTAATATCAAAGGTACTGATGGAATCGGAATAACAAAATCTGAAATAAATTCAAATGGTGAGCTGATACTTACATACACAAACGGTAATACGGAAAATCTTGGTGTTGTTGTGGGTGTGAACGGTTCAAATGGTACTAACGGTAAAGACGGAACAGGTATTAAATCAGTTACTCTTTCATCAGACGGAAATCTTAGTATTCTTTTGACTGATAATACTGTATGTAATCTTGGAAATATCAAAGGCGAAAAAGGAGATAAGGGAGATAAAGGCGATAAAGGTGCTGACGGCAAGAATGGTAAAGATGGTAGAGGTATAGCCAAAACGGAACTTGTCAACGGAGAATTGATTATCACATATACAGACGGAACAAGTGATAATTTAGGAAGTATTGGCGGAGGAGTCCCCGAAGAGGATGAAGAAATATTAAAATTCACCTTGTTGGCAGATGATACATACAGCGTTTCAGCAGGTAATGGAGCAAAGAAAGTTGATAGTATAGAAATTCCATCAATATATAATGGTAAGGCTGTAACACAAATAGCAAACAAAGGTTTTATGGAATTGTCTACGCTTAAATCTATAACCATGCCCGACAGTATTACAAACATTGGTGAATATGCTTTTTATAATTGCATCTCAATTTCAAATATTACTTTACCAAACAATTTGCAATCGATACAAAAGTATGCTTTTTCTAAATGTACTTCTTTATTGGAGATAACAATTCCAAATGCAACTACATATATTGGCGAGTATGCTTTTTACGATTCTTCCCTAACATCGGCTACTTTTAAAAATACTGACAGTTGGGTTACTTCAAAATATCCTGATAAGGTAAGGAAAGATCAAATCCTATTATTTGAATATACCAATCATGATTGGTATCAGAATGACTATACTGATTATGAATATGCGTCTTTTTCTCAACCCAAAATTATAGCAGAGCTTTTATCAGGCGACTATTCAGCTTCATATTTTGTATATAACAATATACAATATCGTACGGTATCAATGTATAAATATGCGTGGTCACGCAGTTAAAAAACAATAAAAAGGAGAGAAGCCATAATGAAAATTTGGGAAATTGGAGCAAATCTTAGAGGAAATGTTGATATTTCTGATGATTTTATCAATAGAAATATCGCCTATCTTGGATACAAAAAAGAGGAAGCTCCCGTGTTTTATGAAATGTTAAAGGAGATTAAACTCGGAGATTTGGTGTACATAAAAACACTGCCAATAGGTGCAGGTAATCTTCATATAAAGAATGTGGGCATTGTCACAAGAGAGCTTTCTGATGTTGTACAGTATGTAAACAATGATACACAAAATGATACTCTTGGTGTGAAATGGCTGGATATACAAATGAATTTAGATATTGAAAAGTGTGATAAAAAATACACTGCTCGCTCAACAAGTATTTATCGTGAATACATTCCTTTTGTTATTAACGAAATTATGACTTGCATCAATCTGAATTAATAAAATATTTACAAAAAACCGTCTGAGTAATCATTCTTATGACTCAGACGGTTTTACATTTAAAGTATAAATCTAAAAATAAACATCAAGGGAGGGAAATTTGGGGGAAATATGTAAGAAAACAAATATTGAACATAAAAAGAAAAACGGCAAAACCTTAGCGGTTAAGCCGTTTTTAAGTGGTTGCGGGAGCCGGATTTGAACCGACGACCTTCGGGTTATGAGCCCGACGAGCTACCGAGCTGCTCTATCCCGCGATATTTATTGCCTGTATCTTTACAGCTATATTATAATACACCTTGTTATCAGATTTGTCAAGCCTTTTTATAATATATTTTTAAAAAATCAAAAATATATTTGCAAGCCGTAAATGTTTTGTAATATCGGCAATATTATTCGGGCTTTTTGCCGTTTAGTTTTACTTTGATTATTGCATTTTTTGTATGATATTGGTATAATAAAAGTACAGCTCATTTGCTGAAAAGGGAGGAATTTTTTATGTGTCAGAAAAAACCGTATTACATCACGACACCGATTTACTATCCGTCAGGCAATCCGCATATCGGACATTGCTATACAACTGTTGCTTGCGACTCTATCGCTCGTTACAGACGAATGCAGGGCTATGATGTAATGTTTCTTACGGGTACTGACGAGCATGGTCTTAAAATTGAGCAGAAAGCTGCCGAAAAGGGTGTGACTCCCAAGGAATATGTTGACGAAGTAGTTAAAACCTTCAAGAGCCTTTGGAACTTTATGAATGTTGACTATGACAGATATATAAGAACCACCGATGATTACCACATCAAGACTGTTCAGAAGATTTTTAAAGAACTTTACGATAAGGGATACATTTATAAGGGCGAGTATTCGGGTAAATACTGCACTCCTTGTGAGAGCTTCTGGACAGAAAGCCAGCTTGTTGACGGCAAATGTCCGGATTGCGGCAGAGAGGTTACAGAGGCTAAGGAAGAGGCTTATTTCTTCAAAATGGCACCTTTTGCCGACAGAATTGAAAAATTACTTACGGAAACCGACTATTTACAGCCGAAAACCCGTGCGACAGAGCTTGTAAACAACTTTATCAAGCCGGGTCTTGAGGACCTTTGCGTGTCGAGAACTACTTTTAAGTGGGGTATTCCTGTAACTTTTGACGATAAGCATGTTATATATGTGTGGATTGACGCACTTTCAAACTATATTTCTGCGCTTGGTTTTTATAACGACGCTTATAATGATTTTGATAAATTCTGGCCTGCCGATGTGCATATGGTTGCAAAGGATATTATGCGTTTCCACGCTATCATTTGGCCTGCAATGCTTATGGCTCTCGATTTGCCGCTTCCAAAGCACCTTGCGGTTCACGGTTGGATTACTTTTAACGGTCAGAAGATGAGTAAATCACTCGGCAATGTTGTAGACCCGTTTGTACTCGGCAAGAGATACGGCGCAGACGCTATCCGTTATCACATTCTTCGTGAAATGGCACTCGGCGCAGACAGCTCGTTCTCTAACGAAATTATGATAAACCGTATTAACTCCGACCTTGCAAACGGCTTTGGCAACCTTGTGTCAAGAACCGTTGCAATGGTTGAAAAATATTTTGGCGGCACACTTCCTACAGAGCGTGAAGGCGGAGAATTTGACGATGACCTCATCGCAACCGCTACCGCACTTAAGTCGAGCGTTGATGACTTTATTGATAAAACCCAGCTTAACAATGCGCTCGCCGAGATTTTCAAGGTAGTTTCCCGTGCTAACAAGTACATTGACGAAACAGCACCGTGGGTGATTGCAAAGGACGAAACAAAGAAAGCAAGACTTGCAACTGTTCTTTACAATTTGCTTGAAACTATCAGAATCACAGCCACACTTCTCTCTGCATTTATGCCGACTACAATGCCAAAGGCACTTGAGCAGATTGGCGCTTGCGAGAAGTGCGCTACTTACGAAAATGCCGATAAATTCGGTGTTCTTCCGCTTGATGTGACAGTCAAGAAAGGTGAGGCTCTGTTCCCGAGAATTGATGTTGAGAAAGAAATCGAAGAACTCAACGCAATTATCAAGAATAACGAAAAGGTTGACGAAAAGACAGAGAAACTCAAAGAAGAAATTGAGGGCGTTGCTCAAATCGGTATTGATGATTTCTGCAAGGTTGACCTCAGAGTTGCCGAAATTAAGGCTTGCGAGCCGATTAAGAAAGCTAAAAAGCTTTTGAAACTCACAATTTTTGACGGTGTAAAAGAGAGAACCGTTGCTTCGGGTATCGCAAAATTCTATACACCTGACGATCTTATCGGAAGAAAGATTATTCTTGTATCAAACCTCAAGCCTGCAAAGCTCTGCGGTGTTGAAAGCTGCGGAATGATTCTTGCCGCAACTTGCGGAGAAGAAATAAAGGTAATCTTTGTAGACGATATGGAACCCGGCTCAAAAATCAGCTGATTTGTTTTAAATTAAAATTGTTGCCCGATTACGGATTTTCCGTAGTCGGGCATTTTTGTGCATTTATATTCTAATGTTGGGGGTAATATTAACAAATTATAGTTTAACGAAATGTCTGTCGAGCATTGAAATTTAGCTAACGCTAAATTATCCTCCCAAAAGCAAAAAAGTTTACTCAATTTTTTCAAAAATTGCGGGTTTGGGCAGCGCCCATAATATCTTCCAATATTACATTTCATCAGGCGCAAACAGCGTAGCTGTTTGCGTGCTTGCACTTAGTTTGACAAAACAGGCGACAGCCCTTTATAAAAAATAATTAACTTTTTTATTATATAATAAATTTCTTTTCTTGTGCTATCGCATTTAAGGGCTAACGCCGTTGTATTTAAGCCGCCTAACAGCAAACTGTTAGGCTATCCGAAATTGCGTTAGCAAAAAGTATTTGTGGGCTTTGCCCACACCCACGACCTTTGAAAAGGTCGACCAAACTTTTATAATCGTTTTGTAAATCACTCCGCTAAACCATAATTTCCCGAATTTTTATTATAAAACCGAATTTTAAACTTTAACGAATCAAAACACCCGATTACGGTAAAAGTGTAATCGGGTGTTTTATCATATAATCTTATTAAAAATTACTTTTTAAATCCGTCTTTAAGTGACACACTGCGGTTAAATACAAGGTGTTCGGGTGAAGAATCCTTATTGTCTACGCAGAAGTAGCCTATTCTCATAAACTGGAAGCTCTGCGGAGCAACAGCGGTTTCAAGGTTTTTCTCTGCCTTACAGCCTGTAAGAACTTCAAGTGAATTTGGATTGAGGTAGTCAAGGAAGTTTCTGTCGCCTGTATCGGGATCGGGTACTGTAAAGAGGTTGTCATAAAGTCTTACCTCTGCATCTGCGCAGTTGTTTGCGTCAACCCAATGGATTGTACCTCTTACTTTTCTGCCGTCAGGTGTGTTGCCGCCTCTGGTTTCGGGGTCATACTCGGCATAAACCTCTACCACATTGCCGTCCTCGTCCTTTTTGCAGCCTGTGCATTTTACAATGTAAGTTGACTTAAGTCTTACTTCATTGCCCGGATAAAGGCGCTGGTACTTTTTAATCGGCTCTTCCATAAAGTCGTCTGCCTCAATAAAACATTCTCTTGAGAAAGTAACCGTTCTTGTACCGTCCTCCGGTCGGTTCGGGTTGTTTTCAACCTCAAACTCCTCAACCTTACCCTCTGGATAGTTTGTGATAACGAGCTTTATAGGGTGGAGTACGCACATTGCACGCTTTGCGTTCTCATTTAAATCGTCACGCAGGCAATGTTCAAGAAAACTGTACTCAACGATAGAATTTACCTTTGATACTCCGATCTGCTCCGTAAACGAACGGATAGACTTAGGGGTATAACCTCTTCTTCTAAGTCCGCAGAGAGTAGGCATTCTTGGGTCATCCCAACCGCTTACATAATTCTTTTCAACAAGTTCACGGAGTTTACGCTTTGACATAACTGTGTTGTTAATGCCAAGACGGGCAAACTCAATCTGACGAGGCTTGTTAGGAACGGAAATATTATTGATAACCCAATCGTAAAGCGGACGGTGGGCCTCAAACTCAAGTGAGCAAAGGCTGTGAGTGATTCCCTCGATAGCATCTTCAATCGGGTGCGCAAAATCGTACATAGGGTAGATGCACCACTTGTCGCCTGTGCGGTGGTGAGTTAGACGGTTAATTCTGTAAATAACAGGGTCACGCATATTGAAGTTGCCCGATGCAAGGTCAATTTTTGCACGAAGTGTCATTTTTCCGTCCTCAAATTCGCCTGCTTTCATTCTTGCAAAAAGGTCAAGGCTTTCTTCAATCGGTCTGTCACGATACGGGCTCTTTGCCGGTGTTTGTGTATCGCCTCTGTTTTCTCTCATCTGTTCGGGTGTGAGTTCGCATACATATGCAAGTCCCTTTTTAATAAGTTCGACAGCGTAATCGTACATTTGGTCAAAGTATTCCGATGCAAAGTAGAAACGGTCTTCCCAGTCAAAGCCGAGCCACTTGATGTCCTCTTTGATAGCGTCTACATACTCTACATCTTCCTTTGTAGGGTTTGTGTCGTCCATACGAAGATTGCAGATGCCGCCGAATTTCTCGGCTGTGCCAAAGTCAATGCAAATAGCCTTTGCGTGACCTATGTGGAGGTAGCCGTTTGGCTCGGGAGGAAAACGGGTGTGTACCTTTTTGCCCTCAAATCTGCCGCCCTCGGCAATATCCTCTTCAATAAATGTATGAATAAAGTTACCGTTCGGAACTTCGGTAGCTTCGGTATTCTTAATATCTTCTGCCATATAATATCCCTCTGTATTACTCAATTTTGCAAGATTTTTAATTAATCTGAAGCAAAAGTTGTTTTATTCTGCAAGTATTGCCATACCTTTTTCAAGTCTTGCAAGTGACTCATCTCTGCCGAGAATGTCAAGAATTTCAACAGCACCGCCCGGTGTAACGGTTTTGCCTGCGGCCGCAATTCTTACAGGCCACATTACCGTGCCGTTTTTAAGCTCTTTTTCGACAGCCATATTAATAAGGCAATCGTGAATTGAAGTTTCGTTCCATTCAGGCATAGCCTTTAATCTGTCATAAGCCTCTTTCAAAACTACGGGTGAATTTTCAAGATTTGTCTTGCTCTTTTTATTTACGAAAAGTTCCTTTGTATAACTCGGCAATTCTGCAAAGAAATCGAGCATTTCAGGAATCTGTGTAAGCTGTGTTGTACGCTTTTGGAGTATTGCCGCAAACTTTTCGTATGGCATCTGTTTGTCGCCAAATACCTTTTTATAGTAAGGCATTGCAACCTCGGTGAATTTTTCAGGGGTCATAGCCTTGATGTATTCGCCGTTAAACCAAGAGAGTTTATCGTAGTCAAATACAGCGGGTGACTTGCTGATGCCGCTTATGTCAAATGCCTTTTCAAGCTCCTTAAGAGTGAAAATTTCCTGATTGTCTTTCGGGCACCAACCGAGAAGTGCGATATAGTTAATGATAGCTTCCGGTAAGTAACCCTCGTCAATCAAATCATAAAAGCCTGTTGCACCGTGACGCTTTGAAAGTTTGGATACATTGCCGTCAGCGTCCTTACCCATAATGAGCGGGAGGTGAATATAAGTAGGAATTTCCCAACCGAATGCCTCGTAAAGGAGATTGTACTTAGGTGTTGAGCTAAGGTACTCACAGCCACGGACAACATGAGTAATGCCCATTGTGTGGTCGTCGATAACATTTGCAAAGTTGTATGTCGGGTAGCCGTCTGTTTTAATAAGAATTTGATCCTGTAACTCTGTATTTTCAACAGTGATTTCACCGAAAACAGCGTCGGTAAACGATGTACTGCCCTCAATCGGCATTTTCTGACGAATTACATAAGGAACGCCCTCGGCAAGGAGTCTGTCGATTTCTTCCTGCGGAAGATCACGGCAATGTCTGTCATAGCCGCCGCCGACTGTTTCTTTCTGGATTTTTTCAAGGCGCTCTTTTGAGCAGAAGCAACGGTAAGCCTTGCCCTCTTTTATAAGCTGTTCGGCGTAAGGAAGATACATATCCTTTCTCTCTGACTGAACATAAGGGCCAAAGTCGCCGCCGAGGTCAGGACCTTCGTCGTGTTGAAGTCCTGCAAGTTTTAAAGTATTATAAATAACATCAACCGCACCGTCAACAAGTCTTTCACGGTCGGTATCTTCGATTCTCAAAATAAATTTGCCGTTTTGGGATTTTGCAACAAGGTACTCGTAAAGAGCGGTACGCAGGTTGCCGACATGCATAAATCCTGTAGGACTTGGAGCATATCTTGTACGAACTGTAAGCTCAGGCATAGTTTTACCCTCTCTCTATAAAAATTAGCTTTATTCTTTATTATATCAATAATGGCGGTACTTTTCAATATTTTTAACCGCTTTTTTTGGTTGATGCATAAAAGTTATGTGTGTGGGCAATGCACGCTGACAGTTAAAAATTATACAGCCTTACTTAATATCTCGCAAAAACTCAATATTCTCATACGAATGTTCAACTTCTTTTGAGTACAAGCCGATTATTCTGTGTCTGTCATCAGCAGTCAAGCTGCCATTTTCGGCAAATTTATACATCTGTAAAATATATGCCGATTTAACCGCAAGTGCCGTTAAATCAAAACATTCCGTAACATCATAGCTGTCTATTGAGTTTAAAAAATATCTGAAAATATAGTAATAAATCAGGTTTTTATACTCGTATTCGTAATTGTGTATGTATTCTCTGAATTTCAGAATATCGTCTTTATTCGGCTTATATTTGCTTGCGCCTGTAAGCAGATGTTTCCATTCGGCGGTCATTATGTCAAGCTGTAACAGCAAATTTACAGTTTGACCGTACTCTTTTATAAAACTATCCTCTGTAATCACAGCGGATTTGTAACAGATTCCGTCAAATTCGGACTGAACCTTTAAGCAAATTTGATATATGCCGTTCAGGCAATCGAATATATCGTTATCTGTATTTTTCAGTATCGCAAATATTTTTTGCCTTGCACCCAATAACAATTGCATTACCGAAAAATCATAATCGCACGGCTCGGCATCTTCTCTGTTGTCTGCGGTAATTATTTTATCCATTGCACCGTTTTTCAGCATTAATCTTAGTGCTTCGGGACAGGCAAGCGAGAGTATTTTTTCCTGAAATTGCGAATAATCGAGCGTTATCCTCGGAAATCTTTTGCAGGTTTCGCAAAGTGCGTTTTCGCCCATATTTATATAAATATCGCAGAGCATATCTTTATTCCAGAACGGGCAACGGTTGTTGTTAAGAGTAAAAATTCTGTCGCCATCAGCGTCAATCGTCATTACACTTCTTAGCTTTTCTCCGAATGCCCCGTCTGCGTTTTTATATTTTATATAGCTGTCATCGTCAACCACAACATCCCATTCTTTGCAACAACTGTCGGGACATTTGTCAGCTATACATTTAAAATCTTTGTAAAATTCGTGGTAAGCGGTTTTCATAAATACAACCCCGTTGTAAATTGTCAGTTTATTTATAGTTTGGCAGAGTGTTTTATCGGATAATAATAAGAGTTTGGTCAAACTTTTATTATTACTCCCTATAGCACAACTCCCGACTGTAACTTTCGTTAAAGTCGGGAGTAAAAATTACATCTCTGTGATTATCTCATTTACAGTTTTTCCCGGAGGAATCATAGGAAGTACATTCTGGTCCGGACTGATTCTGCAATCAACGAGTACAGGCTTATTAAGAGCAAATGCCTTTTCAAGTACAGGCTTAATATCTTCTTTTGTGTTAATTCTCATACCGTCAATACCAAATGCATTGGCAAGTGCGACAAAGTCGGTTGCACGGTGCGGGTCGGTCTGTGAGAAACGGTTGCCGTAAAACAACTTCTGCCACTGACGAACCATACCGAGAACGGTGTTGTTCATAACAAGGATTACAACAGGCAAGTCGTATGATTTCATAGTAACAAGCTCGTTTAAGTTCATATGAAAACTTCCGTCGCCCGTAACAAGTACAACTCGCTTGTCGGGATAAGCTGTTTGTGCGCCGATTGCTGCGCCCATACCAAAGCCCATTGTGCCAAGTCCGCCCGAAGTAAGGAGTGTGCGTGGTGTCCGTGCTTTATTGAACTGCGCAACCCACATCTGATGCTGTCCTACATCGGTAGCAACAATGTCATCGTCACTCTTTATTTCATTGAGTGCGCCGAGAATTTCTTTCGGCTGCGGATACTTGTCGTCGGCAGGAATTTTATTATCAAGATAATGTTTCCATTCGCCGAGAGTTTCAAGCCATTCTGCGTGATTCTGCTGTTCCATACCGTCGCAGAGTGCCTCAAGTATATATTCAAGGTCACCGAGCACATACTCGCTTACCTTAACATTTTTATTGATTTCTTTTTCGTCAATTTCAAGCTGTACAATTTCAGCCTGTGCGCCGAATTTATCTCTGTCGCCCGCAACACGGTCAGAAAATCTTGCACCGCACGCAATAATAAGGTCGCACTTGTCGGTAGCCATACCTGTTTCATAGCCGCCGTGCATACCTATATTACCCATACAAAGCGGGTGGTCGGCAGGAATACAGCCAAGTCCCATAAGCGAACAGCAAACGGGAATATCTGTAAGCTCTGCAAATTTTTTGAAAATTTCCGTTGCGTTTGCGCTGATAATACCGCCGCCTGCATATATAATAGGCTGTTTGGCATTTCTTATCATATCCTGAACTTTTTTGATTTTTTCGGGATTTTTAATGCTTATTCTTTCAACTTCTTTAGGCTTTACAACCTCAAATTCGGTTTTGTTTGCGGTAACATCCTTTGGTACATCAACCAAAACAGGACCTTTTCTGCCTGATTGGGCAATTTCAAAAGCCTTACGGAGAGTAGGAGCAAGGTCTTCGACTTTTTCTACAAGGAAACTTGCTTTTGTGATTGGCTTTACAATGTTTACAATATCAACTTCCTGAAAACTGTCCCTGCCAAGCTGGTCGGTAGTAACATTACCTGTGATTGCAACAACAGGTATACTGTCGATATTTGCGGTAGCAATACCTGTAACAATATTAGTGGCACCCGGACCTGAAGTTGTAATTACAACACCTGTTTTGCCTGTAGCTCTTGCGTAACCGTCGGCAGCGTGTGACGCACCCTGCTCGTGAGCGGTAAGAACATGGTTGATTTTGTCGCTGTACTTATAAAGAGCGTCATATGTATTAAGAGCCGCACCGCCCGGATAACCGAATACGGTATCAACTCCTTGCTCTAACAAACACTCACAAATAATTTCTGCACCTGAAAGCTGCATTTAACCTCTCTCCAATCCTCTTTATATGGCTTACAAATCTATTATATCAAAATGCCATCAGATTTAAATTCTTTAAATATACGTTACCTTTTATTTTACATAATAACAGCAAAAAAGTCAATATTTTTATAATTATAAGATGTTTGTTGCAAAAAGTTATAAATGAATATTAATTTATAAAGACAAAAAGTTTGATGTTAAAATTCCGATAAAAATAATAGGCTTTAGGCTTTGCACGGGTTTATAAAATTCGATAATGGTATCAATCGTGTTTGTGTATCTGAGATTCTGTGGCACAGGTTTTTCAAGGTCAATCTTTTTGTCGCAGTCCCATATATTCATTTTCCGGTCATAATAGTCTGTTTCTTTAAACATAAAAGCTCTTTAAAAGTGATAATAAAAAAAGTGTATCATACAAAACAAAATAAAACAAATTAGTTTTTCACGAAAAAACGGGATAATTTGTTATTTTATGTAACAATCATATACTATAAATTGCTTAAAATTAGTAAAAACACCCACAAACAATTTTGTTTAATATTGACATAATGGTAAATATATGAGAAAATATTAATGCAAAATTTTACAAAGGAGTATTTAACAAATGAACAATAAGATGTTAAAAAAAGCAGTATCGGCATTGCTTGCGGTTGTTGCAGTTTCGTCTGTTGCAATCAGTGCGTCTGCGTATGACATAAATAAATACGATTTAAACAGTGACGGAATTCTTGATGTGCGAGATGTCACCTACCTGCAAAACGCCATTGCAAACGGCGATAATATTGACGGCAAAGCCGATTTTGATAAATCGGGCACTATAAATGTAAACGATGTTACCTATGCGCAGAATATTATAAACGGCAGTTTTTATGTAAAACCTGATTTTAAACTTCAGTCAAATTCAAAAAGCAAGCTGAATTTTAAGAGCGTATACAGCGGAGCAGACAGCAAGTATCCGAACAATGCTTACCATCCAAAGGTTGTGGATATGGGCAAAAAATGGAACGGATACCGCTATTGGCTGTCATACACACCGTATCCGAACGGAAACGATAAGTACGAAAATCCGACAATTGTCGGTTCAAACGACCTTATAAATTATTCGGAAATCAAATTTTGCGAGGGTATTCGAGATGATTACAAGGCAGGGGTAAGGTTTAATTCCGACTCCGAGCTTGTGTATAATCCCGACAAAAACCGTTTGGAACTTTTTTGGCGATATACAGATTACGAAAATAACTATATGGCTCTTTATATGCGTTACTCATATGACGGCAATAAATGGAGCGGCCGTACACCTGTGTATGAAACCGATAACCGCAAAAAATACGATATGGTAAGTCCTGCAATCGTTTACGAAAACGGGACTTACAAGCTGTGGTATGTAAACGGCTACAAGGTTTGGTACAAGGAGTATAAGGACGGTGTTTGGTCGGACAGTGCGGTGACTGCATTAACTTACCCGACAACGACATATACATGGCATATTGATGTTGAAAAAATTAACGGAAAATACGAACTCCTTGCTTGCTCGACCCAAAATAAATCAGACCGCAGGCATATGAGCCTTTACTACTCAACATCGTCAAACGGCTTTGATTGGAGCGAAGCGCAGGTTGTGCTCAAACCGTCGTCCGATCCGTCAAATTGGGACGGCGGCGGACTGTACCGTTCGGCTTTTATTTATACAAACGGTAACTATATAGTGCTGTACAGCGGAAGAAACGACAACGGCGATTTTGGCACGGGACTTGTATTCGGCGACAGTATGAATAAGTTGCAAGGTACAGACCTTGACTTTATCGGCAATCAGAAAACCTCGGCAGACAAGCTGTGGAAATATATAAATCAATAAAAGTGGGCGAATTTATGAAAAAATCATTAAAAATAATGTCCGTTTTTATGTCGGCAATGCTTACCTTAGGCTCACTCGGCGCAGTATCGCTGACAGCAGGCGCTCAAGAAAGCATTGGCACTGTCACAAAAATAACAAGCGGTGACTTTGTTTATACCGTAGAGGACAATGTCGCTACCATTGTGGATTACACAGGCTCGGCAAACGCACTTGTAATTCCGCAGACGATAGACGGCCGCAAAATCGTACGCATTGGCGATTATGCTTTATCTAAAAAAGCAAAATTAAACAGTGTTGTTGTGCCGGAGTCAGTCGAGAGCATCGGCTCAAGTGCTTTTGAGGATTCTGTTGACCTCAAAAAGGTTACTCTGCCCGACGGCGTAACCAAAATCGGACCTTCTGCATTTTACGGCTGTTCAAAATTAACAACGGTAAATATTCCTGCCAAATTAGAGGAAATTGATGATTACACATTCAGCGGCTGTACTCAGCTTACAGATATAAAACTCTCGGAGTCGGTTACTTATGTCGGTGAAAGCGCATTTGAAGGCTGTTCAAACCTAAATTCAGTAACGCTTTCCGAAAATACAGAAACAATCGGCGATTGTGCTTTTTATGAGTGCGACTCACTTTACAGTATAAATCTTGAAAATGTAAGTCAGATTGGCGCAGGCGCCTTTGTGTATTGTTCAAATCTCGATGATATTGACCTTACGAACTGCTCGCTTATAGGCGAAAATGCGTTTTCCGTATGTCAAAGCCTTATTAATATAAAATTTCCCGACTCTATATACTCAATTCCGCAAACTGCCTTTGAATACACTCTTTGGGAGCAGAGTGCTCCTGACGGTGTGCTTTATGCAGGCGACTTTGCATACAAGATAATCGGTGATTTTACAGACAGCACATTGACATTTAAAGATGATACATACGCAATTAATGACGATTTCCTTTCTTATAACGAATATGTTAAAAAAATCAATTTGCCCGACAGCCTTACAAGTATCGGTGTATCCGCTTTTGAGGGGTGTTCCGCACTTAAAACAGTAACAATCCCGGATTCCTGCGGAGTGCAGGCAATGGCATTTTACGGTTGTTCAAGTCTTACAGACATAAATTATAATGAAACTGCGGTATGGACAGCGCCGACTGCATTTGTAGAAACAGCTTGGTACAACAGCCAGCCCGACGGTATTGTATATCACGGCAAATCAGCTTGTGCATATAAGGGCGACTTTAAGGCAAACGAAACTATAAAAGACGGTACGGTTGTTGTGGCTGACGGTCTTTTCTACGGTGACGAGGAACTGACAAGCATTGATATAGCCGACAGTGTAGAGTATATAGGCAGTATGGCTTTTGAGGAATGTATAAATCTTAGAGAGGTAAAACTGCCGAAGAGTTTATATACAATTTGTGAAGAAACATTTTACGGCTGCGAAAGTCTTGAAAGTATCACTTTACCCGATGTTGTAAATATCGGTGAGTCGGCTTTTGCACATTGTATAAGCCTTAAGAATATCGTTATTCCGGAAAGCGTGGAATTCGGTATTGACGACAGTGCATTTTTAAACTGCACTTCACTTCAGAAAGTAACCGTTAACGGAAATATTCAGCAGATTGGTTCTGCAGTATTTATGAACTGCGAAAATCTTAAATCAATTAACATTCCGAAAAGCGTTGAATCAATCGGCAATGATGTGTTTGAATTTTGCGATAATGTAACAATCAAATGTTACGAAAATTCATATGCTCACGAATACGCAAAAACAAACGGCATTAATTATTCGTTGATTTTTGATGAGAGAGAATTCGGCGACATCAACAATGACGGCAAAGTAGATGTAAACGATGTAACTCATTTGCAGAGATATATTGCAGGCTTTACCGATGAGAGCGGTGCACCGATTATTCCTGACAGCGACCTTGGCTATGCGGATATAACAGATGAAGGCACAATTGATTCAAGAGATGTTACAGCTTTGCAGATGATACTTACGAATAAGTAATCGGATTAATTTTATTAGATTATGGTTTAGCGGAGTGTCGCTCGGGGATTGAAATTTAGCTAACGCTAAATTATCCGTCCAAAAACAAAAAAGTTTACTCAATTTTTTCAAAAATTGCGGGTTTGGGCAGCG
>OFMD01001338.1_pt1 | contig 15813 bp, 10 predicted proteins | sample 1541211 | NCBI WGS metagenome assembly OFMD01 (sample SAMN04209231, study PRJEB22552) | human gut metagenome | biome: gut; material: feces | host: Homo sapiens | place: USA: Oklahoma | reverse complement strand
CGCACCATGTCCTGTTCTCTTTGCACAGTGGATCCGCCGGTCCTCCACCACCTTATAGCCCGGACAGAAAAAACGATCCTCTGTTGACACCACTCCTTCCTCCAGCCCTGCTGCCATAGTGATGATCTTAAAAGTCGAGCCAGGTTCATAGGTATCATTCAGGCAGGGGTTTCTCCACATCCGGTTCAGAAGATCCTGCTTCTTTTCTCCCTCTGCTGCTGTTTCTTCTGTATTCAGAGTAAACGGATCGTTCAGATCAAATTCAGGCACATTGACACAGGCATAGATTTCTCCGTTCTGAGGGTTCATAAGCAGTATGGAAACTCTCTCCGCCTGTTTTTCTTCCATGACTTTACCTGCTGCCTGCTGCACATATTCCTGGATATTAACATCCAGACTGGTACGCAGAGTATTTCCTGACACCGGTTCCTTCCTCCGTTCTCCGGTTCCGTCGATCTCCACACCACGTGCATCCGTAACTGTGAGGATCTTTCCGGGCTCTCCTTTCAGGATCTCATCGTATTTCACTTCAAGACCAATGATCCCCTGATTATCACCTCCGGTAAATCCCAGTACTTTTGAAGCGAGAGATCCATAAGGATAATATCTCCGATAATCCTCATCTACCTTCACTCCCTCAAGGTCATATTCCCGGATCCTGTCTCCAATGCTTTTTTCCACGTTTGTCTGTATTCTTTCAATAGAAGAAATTTTTTCAACTTTTTTTCGGATTTCCTCTTCTTTTACAGACAATGCTCCGGACAGTACGCGGATCACTTTTTCAGGATCTTTGATCTGGCTGTGTATCACCGATACTGTGCAGACTGTCCGGTTATCCGCCAGAATATTTCCCCTGATGTCCAGGATCTTTCCCCTGGCCGCTTTTATGTCACGTTCCCGCTCATGAAGATCCTCCGCCTTTTTTGAATAATATTCTGCCCGGACGTTCATAAGATACCAGAGTCTTCCCACAAGTCCCAGAAGAAGCATTATGCAGATCAGAAAAACCACCCATATTTTTTTCCTGTGATAAACCATGGTCCGGATCATAAAAAAATCCCTCTCAGAGGTCGTCACTGTAATATATGACGTTCCCCTGAGAGGGTATTCTTTTTATCTATTCCAGACCGGCCTCCTCGTTGGTAAGACCTTCGCTCTGCATATCGTTATTATCTTCGGTATCACTGTCCTCCGACGCATCTTCCGGCGGACTTGGTACATTCTCATCGGAAATTGCCTCCTTCTGCCCGTCCGCGCCGGTTCCTGTTGCAGAATCGCTGATTCCCTTAAAAAGTTCCCACAGCTCTGTAGTCGGAACTTCTCCATCCTCTGCCTCATCCGGCTGTACATTCAGATACGGAAGTGCTTCGGAAAGGATTCCCTGTGCAATGTACTGTGCGTACGTACTGCTTGCCTGATCATCTACCTTCGGCTCATCCACAACTACATAGATCACAAGCGCCGGATCATCTACCGGTGCAAATCCGATAAAGGATACCAGATACTTGCCATTGCCTCGCGGAAGCTTCTCGGCAGTACCGGTTTTACCACCGGAGCTGTAGCCCTGCACCTTGGAGGTACGGCTGGTACCATGGTCTACGCTGGCAGCCATGTAAGAGCGAATATCTGCAGATATCTTCTCGGAAATCGTCTGCTTCATCAGTGTCGGAGAGATCGTTTTTACGATTCCGCCGCTGCTGTCCTTGATCTTCGTCACCAGATGAGGCTGATAGTAGTATCCTCCATTGATCACAGAACACATTGCATTGATCTCCTGTATCATGGTCAATGTATAGCCCTGTCCGAAAGCAGAGCATGCAAGCTCCGTTTCTCCCATGGTATCGCTGGTATGGATCACACCGCTTCCCTCATTGGGAAGATCGATACCGGTTCTTGTTCCGAAATTGAAAACGCTCTGTGTCTTAAGAAAATTATCTTTTCCCATCTTTGCTGCGATCTGCATCATACCATCGTTACAGGAATTGGCAATGACATCGGAAAGAGCTTCTGTCCCGTGAGCATCCGGCCATACCGCACATTTGATAAAAGTAGTCGCACCTTCCGCTCCAAAAGACTGTCCGCCGTCACAGACAAAATTATCGCTCTCGGAAATCGCTCCCATTTCAAGTGCGGAGCCCATAACGATAGGCTTTACAACCGATCCAGGCTCGTAGGCATCTGTCACACAGAAATTACTCCACATCCCGTTCAGCGCTTCCACGGTTTCCTCATCGTTCATGGCAGCGATCTCACTCTGGGAATACACATTTGAAAGATCTCTCGGGTTATTCAGGTCATAACGGTCACCGCCGTCCATTGCCAGGATCTCTCCTGTTTTCGGATCCTCGATGATCACGCCTACATTTTTGGCTCCCATCTTTTCTTCAAAGGTATTTACGTATTTTTCCACGATCTGCTGAAGTCCCAGATCCAGCGAGGTCTCAATGCTTTTGCCATCCGTCGGTTCGATGATCGTCTGTTCTACGTCGGAATTGTTGTTGATGTATCCGTACTGTCTTCCATCCACACCGGTAAGTGTCGCATTGTAATATCCTTCCAGTCCGGCATCCGCCACATCTCTGGAAAGTGTAAATCCAACGGTATCACAGGCAGTCTCATTAAACGGATAAGATCTGAGATAATCTTCCTCAAACCATACACCTGTGATCCTGGAACGTTCTTTCAGCTGCGTGGCAGTCAGTTCACTGTCGTCTCCCGGATCTTCATATTTTTCGAAGGCTTTTTTGTCGTCCATGGAGATCTGTTTCTTTACGATCTGATACTGACTTTTTTTTGTACTGCTGTCGGTGAGAAGCTTCCGCATCTCATCTTCATCCAATCCCAGGACTTCCACAAGAGCCTTTATGGTAGGCTCCACGGAATCCTGATCCTTATTGACCTCCAGACAGTCAAGGATCACATTATAGACCTTGTTGCTGGTTGCCAGGATATTCCCGTTCCGGTCATAGATATCTCCTCTTTTTGCCGGAAGTGTCTGATTTTCATATTTCTGCTGAGCCTGACTCAGCACCTGCTTTCGATATTTGCTTCCGCTGGTGGCATTGATATAGGTAATTCTTGCCACCAAACCGACTAAAGCCAGCAACACTAAGGAAAATAGTACTGCCAGCTTTTTCTTCATACTGTAATTTATTTTTTTTACCGGCCTGCGCCTTCTTGTACTCAATCGATCACCTGCTTAAAAACTGTACTTCTGTTACTTGTGTGTGTCCACATCCTGATATTGTCTCACATAACTGTTTCCTTCCGTGGTATAGGTCTGTATCTGATCCTCCGAAGGATATTTCATTCCAAGCTCGCCGATAGCTTTTTTCTTGATCTCGCTGATATCCACTGCAGAAGTGACCTGACTGTAATATGCATCGTTATCTTCTTTCAGCTGTGCAAGCTCAGATTCCAGATTTGCAACATTTTTCATACTCGCCGTGATTTCGGATTTTACCTGAAGATAATTGATACAGGTAAAAAGTACCGCGATGGAAACTGCCGTAAGAAACAGAACGAACCCCTTGTTCATGGCCATTGCCTTTTCCCGGTTCCGCTGTGCCTGTCTGCTTACCACCTGTTTTGCCGGTGTCACAGGTACTGCGGATTTCTGTTTTCTTTTCTGAGCCAGCCGTCGCCTTTCCTGTATCTCGGGCAGATCAGTCCTCTGAGGAACTTCCTGCAGCCGTTTTACCGCATTTCCCTGAACATACATTTCTCTGCTGTTCCTGACGGTATTTCGATTTCTTCTGGCTGTAGTCCCTCTTCCTGTCTTCGCCATTTGCCTACCTTCCATCTCTCAACTACATTTTCCGTTCAAAAATACGAAGCTTCGCACTTTTGGATCTCGGATTCTCTTCCATTTCCTCTTTTCCCGGTAAGATCGGTTTCCTTGTGATCACCTTACCCTTGGATTTCTTTCCGCATACGCAGACCGGAAAATCCGGCGGGCAGGTACAGGGATTTTCATTTTTTCGGAAAATGGTCTTAACGATCCTGTCTTCCAGAGAATGGAATGTAATGATACAGATCCTTCCTCCGTCATCCAGGAGATCGATCATGCCGTCCAGGGAATCCCGGAGCACGTCAAGCTCCCGGTTGAGCTCAATACGTATTGCCTGGAAAGTCCTCTTGGCCGGATGTCCTCCTGTAGCCTGTATTTTCATGGGGATCGCACCCCGTATGATCTCTGTCAGTTCTCCGGTTGTCCGGATCGGTGCCTGCTCTCTGGCAGCCACAATGTGTTTCGCTATATTTTTGGCAAATTTATCTTCGCCGTAATCGCGGATAATCCGATACAGCTCCCGTTCCTCATAACCGTTGACTATATCACCGGCTGTACGGCTCTGTCTTCTGTCCATTCGCATGTCCAGAGGAGAATCGTACCGATAGGAAAAACCTCTCTCTTCATTATCCAGCTGATAAGATGACACTCCCAAATCCAGCAGGATCCCGTCCACCTTCTCAATGCCACGGGATCTCAGCTCATCTGCCATGTAACAATAATTGCTGCGAATGATTGTCACCTGATTAAAGGCTGACAGCCGTTCACTCGCAGCAATTATCGCATCCTGGTCTTGATCTATGCCAATAAATCTCCCCTTGGCAGAAAGTTTCTTACACACCTCTGTGGCGTGTCCCGCTCCTCCTAAAGTGCCATCCACATAGATTCCATCCGGCTTTACCCTTAAGCCGTCAATGGTCTCATTGAGTAATACAGATTTATGCTTAAATTCCATATCCGTCTCCTGTGGGATTTCTACCTGCGTTATGCTCAAATGACGATTCCTATGTTCTGCATGCTTTCCGCAATGCTGTCCATATCATCATAATTGCAGTTCTCGCTCCACTTCTCTTTGCTCCAAACCTCGATCCGGTTCAGATTACCCGTAAGCACCACATCCTTATCCAGACCAGCAAACTGGCGCAGCGTCTGCGGCACCAGGATTCTTCCCTGCTTATCCAGCTGACATGTTGTAGCTCCGGCTACAAAGAAACGTGAAAAGGTTCTTGCGTCTTTATTTGTAAGTGGTAATGCTCGGAGTTTCTCTTCAAAAGCAACCCATTCATCCATCGGATAAATAGAAAGGCAACCATCCAACCCTCTTGTCAGTACGAACTCTTCCCCTAAGAGTTCCCTGAACCTGGAAGGGATGATCAGACGCCCCTTCGCGTCGATCGTATGATTATACTCGCCCATGAACATGAAACCCACCTACTCTCGTGAAACACGATTCTCCCCTTCGTGTTTCCAGGGTACAAATGGTGTGTTCTGCCACTCATCCCCATTCGCTACCACTATTCACCACTTTCTACCACTTATGTAATCATTCTAAACTATTTACCATGAAAAAACAAGTGCATATCCAAGTTTTTTTTCATTTCATGAAATATCCACAGGTTTTTTTTCAACCTGTTTATTTTCTGTGCATTATTATGAAATGAAAAAGCTTCCGGACAGTCGCCGGAAGCTTTTTTCTGACTTTATGTTCTGTTATTTTATGACATTTTAAAGACCTTTGAACGCAAAGGAAAATTTCATCTTTCCATTGGTATCCAGAAGGTATTCCGGATGGGTGCGGGCACCCCAGCTGTCATCTCCTCCAACTCCCATCTGCGCCTTTGCGGCACGGACAACGGTATAATGGATTGCCGGAAGCTCATAGGGATGCATGGCATTTTCCATTTCATGAGGAGTATATGGAAGTGCCGAGAACATCATCGGGCCGTTTTCTTTATCCATCTCAAAGAGCATTCCTCTGCCCTTTCTGTCTGTGATCTTTGCCCAGCGTACTTCCTCCTTGTTTCCGCATTCCTGCGGCACAAGATAGCGTGCCATATTGTCTGTCACGAGATTCTCATAAATACCCAGCTTTGCGCCATGCTTCCGGTCTGCATAAGTCTCTGCCGGTCCCAGGCCGTACCACTGAACATGATCATAATCTGCATTGAATTTAAAGAGTACTCCGAACTCCGGCATATCGCCCAGCTCTTTTACAGGATCATAGGTCAGCGTTGTCTTTACTCTTCCATCTCCGGTTACCTCATAGGCAAGACGGCATTCACTGGCAGGCGTAGTTGGCAGGATGTAGGTAAAAGCAACCTCCACGCTGTTTTCGTGAACCGTTGTCTCCGGAGCATTGGCTGGACCATACATGCCTTTTCGGTAATCCTTATGACTTGCGTACATACTGGCGATCTTCCACTGTGCATAGCGCATCTGCATCAGACTTCCGCAATCATTATCTGTAGGTGCTCTCCAGAAGTTGGGCTTCGGAATCGCTTCGATCATTTCTCTTCCTGCATATTTATACGAAACCAGACCACCATTGAGAACGGAGAACAGCACTTCGAAATTTTCCCCGCGGACACCGATGTTATGAAGGCTTCTCACAAGCTCCACGCCACACGCAGGAGCTTCCGGTGTTCCTTCCACCTGATAAACATACTGGCCGAAAGCAACCTCATGTCCTGCCTCTGCCCAAAGTGTTTTTTCTCTGAGAAGGAAGGCTACGGTTACCGTATATTCGCCCGGGCGCTGCTGTTTTCCAAATGGAAGTCTGTAGGTCTGTTGGCTTAAAGGCTCCACCGCTGTATCCAGTGTCTCTGTGCGGAGAACATGACCGTTCTTTGCAAGAGTTACTTCACATCGGAATGTGTCCGTATTTACAAAAAGATTTTTGTTGATGATCTTAACAGAATCCTCACTTACCTGCGCAGTGATATTCTGGTAGTTGAATTTTACCTCCTGCATCTTTGGTGAAGCATCTCTGTCTCCGCCGTATGCGATACCGTTTCCACTGAAATTATAATCTGTAGGACGTTCACCGAAGTCTCCGCCGTATGCCTGGAATTCTTTACCGTAACGGTCTTTTTTGTAAATAGACTGATCAATGTAATCCCAGATAAAGCCACCCTGATATTTCGGTTCTGTATCTGTAAGATCTGTATATTTATGCATTGCGCCGCAGGAATTTCCCATTGCATGGGTATACTCACAACAGATAAACGGCTTGCTGTCATCCTTTGCAAGGAACTCCCGGATCGCTTCTACGGAAGGATACATCTGGCTTTCCATGTCACTGGTGGCATTGTAGCTGCGGTCATGGAAAACCCCCTCATAATGTACCAGTCTTGTAGGATCATTCTTGTGGTAGAACTCAGACATCTCAAAGATATCTTTTCCACCAAAGGATTCATTTCCACAGGACCAGATCAGGATCGCCGGGTGGTTCTTGTCACGCTGATACATGGAATTTACACGGTCCAGCATCATGCCCAGCCATTCCGGTTTGTTGTGCGGAACGATATCCGTGTGATCTCCGGTAAATTCTGCTATATCCCAGGTTCCGTGAGATTCCAGATTGTTTTCTGCGATCATGTAAATACCATATTCATCACAGAGACGGTAGATCGGAGATGCATCCGGATAATGACAGGTACGGATCGCATTGATGTTGTTCTGTTTCATGGTCACGATGTCTTTGAGCAGTTCCTCCCGGGACACATGTCTTCCTGTGACAGAGCTGAACTCATGGCGGTTCACACCCTTGAATACGATACGTTTTCCGTTAAGGGTCATGATACCATCCTTCATTTCAAAACGGCGGAAACCGACTTTCTCCGGGATGATCTCCTGGAGCTTTCCGCTTTCATCACTGATTTCCAGCTCCAGATCATAGAGATTCGGCTCTTCTGCACTCCAGAGAAGGGGATCCTGAATCTCCCAGGTACAGGTATCCTCTCCGTTCAGAGATCTTTCCTCCTGCAAAAGGATCTCTCCCTTTCCGGAAAGTGTAAGCTTCATTTTTCCTTTTCCCCAGGTACTGGTTACGATCTCAAGCTCGGCTTTTTTGAGAGTTTCATCCGGAATGGCACGGATCCTGAGATCATATACATGGACATCCGGTACCGTAAACAGATAAACATCTCTGTAAATTCCGGAAAAACGGTAAAAATCCTGATCCTCGCACCAGCTGCTGGCTGTCCATTTAAACACCTGTGCCGCCAGCTTGTTCTCGCCGTCCTTCAGATATTCCGTAAGCTCGAATTCTGACGGAGTAAAAGAATCTTCACTGTATCCCACAAATTTTCCATTGAGCCACAGAGCCAGGCCGCTCTCTGCTCCCTGGAATGAAACAAATACTCTTTTTCCTTTCATGCTCTCCGGCACATGGAAATATCTCACATAGCTTGCCACCGGGTTAAAACGTTCCGGGATCTGTCCCGGATGAAGTTCTTCATGGCCTTCCCACGGATACTGGACATTGGCATACTGCGGTGCATCATATCCTTCCATCTGGATATGTGCCGGCACATAAATGTCCTCCCAGTCCTTACAGGAATATGCTTCTTCCTCAAAGCCTGGGATAGCAGATGCATAATTCCGTGCATAATGGAACTTCCAGAGACCATTCAGACTGTGACGGAAAGAAGTTTTCCCATCTTCTCTCTCTTCCTCACAGCGATAATATGTATGATCTGAGTGGGCATCCATTCTTCCGTCGCTGAAATACCGGGGATCTTTTAACAGAGAATGATCAAATTTTTTCATTTTTTCCTCCTGCCCGGCAGATTCTGTTTTTTCTGCCGGATCCTTCGTTTTTTATGCTATGATCATTATAGTATAATCCACCGGATTATGGTATAATATGTTTCGCCAAAATATATAACATTTAGAAACAGGTGAATATCATGTCGATCTATTTCAGAAACACTCCGGTCAGTGCTCCCTTCATGTTTGAATCTCTTGGGAACCACTGGAATCAGGTTAATATCTTCCGTCCGGACGGATATCCGTATTATCATTACCTCCAGACTGAAAAGGGTACCGGACGCATTGAAGTCCGTGGAAAATTTTATACTCTCGGAGCCAACGAGGGCATCCTCATCGCCCCCGGTGTCCCTCATTCCTATCACAGGGAGTCTACTTCCTGGACCACGATGTTTGCCACCTTCACAGGAACACTGGCAGGCAGCATTCCTTCCATGACAGACAACCAGGAAGTGATCCTTATCGAAAAGGAACAAGGAGCCAGTATCCGGAAAATGATTTCTTCTACCTTGCGTAAATATCATCAGCCCACACCGGATATGAAATCTCTTTCTTCCGACTGCTATAATTTTCTTATGAATTTTACAGACTGTGCAGCTTCTCCGAAGATACAGGATAATCCTCTCTACCAGAGATATGTGATCCCGGTAATAAAAGAAATCGAAACCGGTTATCAGCAGGATATCACTGCAGCGCAACTGAGCCGGAGCGTTTTTGTCTCTCCGCAGTATCTTTCCCGTCTGTTCCGCCGTTTTATGGGCTGCTCGGTTTACGAGTACGTTACCATGTACCGCATCAGCCGCGCCCGGGAGCTTCTGCTTTCCAGACCGGATATGAAGATCCAGGATGTTGCCGGCGCTTCCGGATTTTCCGATGCCAGCCACTTTATCGCCATGTTCCGTAAAGTCACAGGCACAACTCCTCTGGATTTCCGAAAGATGTACTGATATATTCCTACTGCACAGCACAAAAAACTGCCCTGCCGGAAACGTCGTAGAAGACGTTTTCCTGCAGGGCAGTTTTCTGCTGCTCTTATCAGCCAAATGCCGGTATCCTATCCTATATTCTGATCCATCAGACAAAAGCATCTGTATCCTATATCTGTTTGCTCTCAGTTTCCGTAATATAATTCCAGAATACGGTCAACTCTTTGGCTGGCCTCCAGATTCTTCAGAAGATCGCTCCTGCTCCTGATCTGGCTGTCCAGCTTCTTCCGTTCCTCCTGCAGCTGCTGCAAAAGTGACGCTTTCCGAAGAGCTTCCTCTTTCTTCTGTATCTCGTTCTGATCCATTTTTTTCTCCCTGTACAGTCTCTGTTTCCAGATTCTCTGCTACATTTTCCCGTTGCTGTTCCGCTTCTTTCTCTGCCTGCTGATCTTTCTCGATCCTTCTCATCCGTACTTTTGCCCGCTTTCTGGACATCACGCGTTTCACTGCAACTACCACGGTGCAAAGAACAAAAAGTATTACCGAGATCACCAGTGAAACATCCATGCCGGTTCCCGGAAACAGTATTTTATCTGTGCGGAACCACTGGAGCACTGCTCTTCCAAGACCATAGCCTGCCAGATATTTCAGAAAGATCTCTCCCTGAAATACTTTTTTGCGAAGCAGCATCATAAGCATCAAAAGCACAAGCAGACACCAGAGACTTTCATAGAAAAACAAGGGCTGTACCAAAATCCAGGTACCACCGTCCACGGTTTGAAGCTTTTCACGCATAGCCGTGGTGACCTCTCCTGCCCGTACCGCAGTCAACGGCAGCTGCATGTAAAAAATGTTGTCTGCATATTCCCCGAAAGATTCTCTGTTAAAAAAGCTCCCCCACTTTCCTATTATCTGCCCGATCAGAAGTCCCATGCAGGCAAGATCTGCCATCTGCCAGAAGGATTTCTTTCGGATCCTGCAGTAGACCGCACCACCCAGCACACCGCCCAAAAGTCCGCCATAAAACATAAGTCCTCCGGACCGTATATTCAGAAGCTGTCCCGGATCATTTTTATAAAGGCTCCAGGAAAAAGCCGCATAAAGCAGCCTTGCCCCTGCCACACCGGAAAGCAGCGTTATGATGGCCAGATCCAGATATGCATCCGGATCTTCATGATTTCTTCTGGCTTCCAGTACCACAAAAAAGATTCCCAGAAGCATTCCTATCGCGATCAGGACGCCATAGATCGTGATCTCAAAGCCAAAAATCTCAAAGGATCTCGGCACATGATCCAAAACCAGATTTAATCCGGGAAACCGAATTGACATATCCATAAAATCACCTGTTATAATTTTTCAGCTTACAGCCGGTATTTCACAGACGTTGGTGATCACACGTTAAATCTGAATAAGATCACATCTCCGTCCTGTACAACGTACTCTTTTCCTTCCATACGTACAAGGCCCTTCTCTCTGGCACCTGCATAGGAACCGCAATCCAGAAGATCCTGATAATTCACAACCTCTGCTTTGATAAATCCACGTTCAAAGTCTGTGTGGATCTTACCTGCTGCCTGCGGTGCCTTGGTTCCGATCTTGATGGTCCATGCTCTTGTCTCATCCTCTCCTGCTGTCAGGAAGCTCATAAGGCCAAGAAGGTGATAGCTTGCGCGCACCAGCTTCTCCAGGCCGGATTCTGTCAGTCCCAGATCCTCAAGGAACATCTTTCTCTCATCCTCATCCAGCTCGGAGATTTCCTCCTCGATCTGCGCACAGATCACAAATACCTCGCTGTTCTGTTTGGCAGCGTATTCACGTACTGCCTGTACATACTGATTGTTCGCCCCATCATCTGCGATATCATCCTCTGCAACGTTAGCCGCATAGATCACCGGTTTTGCAGTAAGAAGATTATAGGTTGCAAGCCATGCATCCTCATCTTCGTTCTCTGTTTCCAGAGTAATGGCAAGCTGTCCCTCTTCCAGATGCGCCTTTACTTTTTCAAGGAATGCAAGCTCTTTGGCAGCTTCCTTATCCATACGTGCAGTCTTGGTAACCTTGGCAATTCTTCTCTCGAGGATCTCAAGATCAGAGAAAACAAGCTCCAGATTAATAGTCTCGATATCGCGGAGCGGATCAATGCTTCCATCTACATGAACAACATTGGAATCCTCAAAGCAGCGTACCACGTGAACGATAGCATCTACCTCACGGATATTTGCAAGGAACTGGTTTCCAAGTCCCTCTCCCTTAGATGCGCCTTTTACAAGACCTGCAATATCGACGAATTCGATCACTGCCGGTGTTACTTTTTTTGATTTATAAAAATCTCCGAGAAGATTCAGTCTCTCATCCGGAACGGTTACAACACCCACATTGGGGTCGATAGTACAGAACGGATAGTTTGCGGATTCTGCTCCGGCTTTTGTCAGTGAATTGAATAATGTACTTTTTCCTACGTTAGGAAGACCTACGATTCCTAATTTCATCTCTCTATATACGTCCTTTCGATATATTTATTTACAGTATTTTTCAGATACTCTTTAAACAGGCCTTTCCGTTTTTCAGGCCATTCCTGTCCCATATTACCATACACAGCCTGAAATCGCAACTGTGAGGCATTTATTGTTACTGTCAGTCCCTGGACATGATCATCAGAAGCTGCCCGCTTTCATACAGGATCTCTGCGGTTTCTTCCGAAATCTCATTGCTGACGGTCAGGCCACTGTCTTCTACTGTCAGATGATATCCGTTCAGCGGATACTTAAATCCCCTCAGAGTGAGGCCTGTCACATCACCTCCCACAGTAAAGAATGAAACATATTTTCCAAACTGCTCCTCTCTGTGCAGTATGGTTCCGCTTTCTGCAAGTGTGATATAATTCCACTGATCTGCGATCGCAATACGAACGCCCTGTTCCTTACCCATGGAAAGCAGTCCCAGATTCGCCAGCACATGATCCAGCCTTGTGCCGGTAGCTCCCAGGATCAGGATATCCTTTGCACCCTTGCGGATCATCTGGTTTACCGCAGACTGTGTATCCGAATCATCCTTCTCTGGCTTCAGCCTGATGATCTCCGGTCCCTTCAGGCTTTCCATATATTTTTGGCCTTCTTCGGAAAGACTGTCAAAATCCCCAATTGCAAGATCCGGAATAAATTCCCGGTTTTTCATAAACCATTCCATCCCCTTATCTGCAGCAACAAGCGTGATTTTCTCTCCTCGGCTTTCTTCTATTCTTTTTTTTAAAAAATCGAGGGCAAAACCATTCTGGATATTGCCCCCGCTGATTATTATTGTATCGATCATTTTCAGTCCAGCTCTTTTTTGATATTGTGGATTTTTTCTGTAATGTGTCTTACATTGGCTGCCACATCGCCCTTAAATACCCAGGAACCTGCGACCATGAGGTTTGCACCGGCACGCATAACAGTCTCCAGTGTATCATCATTGATACCACCATCTACCTGGATATCAACATCCAGCTCTTCTTCATCAATAAGCTCACGAAGCTCCTGGATCTTCTCTGTGCATTCGTCCATGTATTTCTGTCCGCCAAATCCTGGCTGAACAGTCATTATCAGCACCATATCCACATCTTCAAGAAGATGGCTGATGTCATTTACCGGTGTGGATGGCTTGATCGAAACTGCCGCCTTTACCCCTGCTGCCCTGATCTGCTCCAGTGTACGCTCCAGATCCTCACATGCCTCCGCATGTACAGTAATGGAATCTGCTCCGCATTCTACAAAATCGCGGATATATCTTTCCGGTTCTGTTACCATCAAATGTACGTCGAAAAACATGTTGGATTCTTTCCGGATCGATTTGATCACCGGCATTCCAAAAGAAATGCTGGGAACAAAATCTCCATCCATAACATCAATATGCAGATATTCAACGCCTTCCTTTTCCAGAATTTTGATCTGTTCTCCCAGTCTGTTAAAATCTGCTGATAAGATCGACGGGCACAATCGGTATTCCATGACTCAGTATCTCCTTTTCTCTTTTAATTCCTGGTGCAGCTCCAGATAATCTTCATATCGGAGTCTGCTGATCTCATTGTTCTCAAGGGCTTCCTTAACAGCGCAGCCCGGTTCATGTATGTGACGGCACCCCTGAAAGCGGCACCGTCCTTCATATCTTCGGAACTCTGGAAAGTAATCCTTCAGTTCCTGCTCCTCCATATTTTCAATATATAAGGAGGAAAATCCCGGTGTATCCACAAGGAATGTATCCTGAGCCACCGGTATGATCTGTGCATGGCGCGTGGTATGTTTTCCCCGTTTCAGCTTACGGCTGATCTCACCGGTTTCCATCTCCACTTCTTCCTGAAGGGAATTTGTAAGAGAAGATTTTCCCACGCCGGATGGGCCGGCAACCACAGTTGTCATGCCCTGAAGCACTTCTTCGATCTCGTCGAGTCCTTCTCTCTTCAGGGCACTTGACAGGATCACCTGATAGCCGCAGCTCTGGTATGTTTCATAGAGAAATTCCAGCTCTTCCGTTGTTGCCAGATCTTTTTTGTTAAAACAGATGACTGCCGGAACACCTTCCCTCTCCATCATAATGAGGAAACGATCCAGAAGCATGAAGTTCGGCTTCGGATTATCCATGGCAAATATCACCAGTGCCTGATCTACATTGGCCACAGCCGGACGGATCAGAGAATTCTTCCGCTTGTGGATCTCCGTCACACTTCCCTCCAGTTCCTTTTCATCCAGAACTGTAATGTCCACATTGTCACCTACCAGAGGCTTGAATTTATCCTTACGGAAAATTCCCTTGGCTCTGCATTCATATGTATTACCGTCTTCTGCATATACGTAGTAGAATCCGGCAATACCTTTGATTATCTTTCCCTGCATGATCACTCAGCTTTCTTGAATGTAACCGTGTAGGTTCCAAGCTGCTGATAATCCCCGTCTACCTCTTCATAGAGATAGATGGTTCCTGAGGTAACGCCCTCAGCACCTGAGATATCAAGCTGATACGGGAAGCTGATATTCTGTCCATCAATGATGGTGGATGCCTTAGGCTCACCGTTTACGTCCTGGATCAATTCCAGACGGATCGCGCCTCCATTGTAGCCGGACGGAGTATCCAGTGTCTGTGTACATTTCCAGCCTGTGTTTGCATTGACATCTGCTGTAGATGTAGTTGTGGATACTGTGCTGTCCGCAGATGCTGTGCTGTCTGTAGATGCTGTACTGTCTGTAGATGCTGTACTATCTGCAGATGCTGCTCTGTCTGTGGATGGAGCCTTGTCACCGGAGCTGATGGTAATGCTGATCGGCTGATCCGGGTCTGCTGCCGCATAGGCTTCCGGATCCTGTGCGATAACTGTACCTGCAGCTTCTGTACTCTGCTGTTCTGTTATCTGGATATCAATAAATTTACCTAAAGTAGTAAGCGCATCATCCTTGGTCATTCCTACAACACTCGGAACCTCAGCATTATCGCCATAATCAACCCCTCGACTGACTGTCAGTGTTACAGAAGAGCTTGCCTGCACAGAAGTACCTGCTGCCGGTTCGACATTGTAAACATATCCCGGATCTACCAGCGCATATCCGTTGTCATCTGTGTCGCTGTATTCTTTCTGGACATTTACCTGAAGTCCAAGATCTTCCAGAGTCTGCTGTGCATCGATTCCTGTACGTCCATCCAGATCTGGGATCGTAACCTGTGCTGTTCCGGTGCTTACCCAGTATTTCACAGTTGTATTGGCTTCAACCTGTGTTCCCGCAGCTGTCTCCTGACGGGAGATCCTGCCTTTTTCCTGATCGGATGCCTCCTCACCGGCCATCTGGACACCCAGATGCGCATCGTTTGCAAGTGTTTTAGCCTCTTCCTCTGTCTTGCCTACAAGATCAGGAACAGTTGCCAGACCGTCAGCTGCTGATTCCTGCTTCGCTTCTGCCTTGCTGCTGTCTGCAGCTCCGCTGCTGCCGGTTCCAAACAGTCCTGCGGCACGTCCAAGCACTACCACAAGAACGATCAGAAGGACTGCACCTCCGATCAGTGCCGCAATCGTCAGGCCTCTTCCGGAACCATGATGCTTCTTTTTCTTTCCGGATCTATGCTCGGATCTCGGTCTGTATTCTTCCTCTGCATCATCGTAATCGTTATCGTCGTATTTTTCTTCCTCAAGTGCGGTGATCTCCGGTTTTGTGATCTGCTTCGGTGTATGTTTGATCTCACCAAGCTCTTCTTCTGAGATCACAACCGTCTTGGCATCGTTGTCAACTGTAGTAAGCTTTACAAAATCACCCTGGGGATCGATCAGAGAATGCTTCAGATCTGCGATCACATCCTCCATACGGC
>OFMD01001333.1_pt1 | contig 15882 bp, 35 predicted proteins | sample 1541211 | NCBI WGS metagenome assembly OFMD01 (sample SAMN04209231, study PRJEB22552) | human gut metagenome | biome: gut; material: feces | host: Homo sapiens | place: USA: Oklahoma | reverse complement strand
GCTGCTTGAACAATTTTTACTTCGAAATATTGTCTAACTTTTTGGGGGCACTTCATGCGGGGGCGGTGGGGACTATATGAAATAATCTTCTATGGCGTTCACTTAATCCCCAATAGCTTGCCGACTTTTCTTTGCCGCCCCGCCTTTGTTGTAGGAATTCCCGTTGCTTTTGCAATCTTGCGTTTTGCGCTGGTAATTCCAAGCGCACGTTTCCAGCTAAAGGAAAGCCCTGGTATTTTAAAGGAAGATTTTTTAGCCATTTCTAATTATGCTCCTTCTTAAAAAATTTTTTGTATTGTTGCCCTAAACTGTGCAACAAATGCCATATTTTGACTATAGGTAGATAAACCGAAAGGAGAAATAATGTGGATTGGAAGCAGAAAAGTATAAAGATGGAAATTGTAAGCTGTGAAACGAAAAATAAATGTGGTATAATAAGGGAAAGGCTCAAAGAAGAAATCCTCACGCTTACCGATACACAGGCGGAATATGTGCTAAGGAGGTTACAATGTTTACTGCACGAAAAGAATTAAATGATCTGCGGGAAGAAAACCGCAAACTCAAAGAGGAGCTTGCGGAAGCGAGAGAAGATACACTCCGATCCGCAATCATTAACAATGCGGCACTGCCCCAGTGCAAAAGCGCGGCCTGCGCCGGATGCAAGCATGTTGTGGTGCGTTACACTACATGGGGCGGGTGGTATGTCCTCGGCTGCGGAAAAGATAATCCCTGCAAGGACTACGAGCAAACCGACATTACCCCCGAAAAGGCAGAAGCCATCAAGGAAGCGTTACATATTCAGTGGCAATATAATAATTAGCCGGATAACAGGCAATTCAGCAGGAAACCGCAAAGAGCGCCTATTGCTGCGACAATACAATCTCTCGCTGTGATAGACCACTCTTTCTGCCCTTGCTTTTTTGCATACGCAACATAATTGTTTCCTCTTGGCCTGGCTATGATTCCGTGCTTATCATCTTTTGCAAGCATAAAAACAAAGCGATGATCGCAAAGCACGGCAATGTCATTTTCGTTTTCTGCCGTTACAATTACCGCGTCCTTTTGCGATTCCTTCAGGATCTTATATTGACTTCTTGTAAGCGCGATATAGGGGAAATCGTCCTTCTTGTTTTCCATTTCCCGCTCCCATTGCTGGCGCTCGACTTCCGCCAAGTGCTTGTCGTTGGGGCTGGACGGTCTAAAAGTATATCTCATAGTATTGCCTTTGCACTCAAAATAATCGGCAGCAGTTTCTCGCACTGCTCGTCCGTCAAATCATTAAGAGCATCCATCAAAGCCTTTTTTGCTTGGCTCCCGCCCTCGATCTCCGGATCGGGGGCTTTTTTTGCGCCCTCCGAAGCTGCGGGGGCGGCTACATCGTCCGGCATAATGTCCTCTACGGAAACGCCGAGATATTCGGCAATAGCGGGAAGGCGAGCATTTGACGGCTTAGTTTTCCGCGTGTTCCATTGGCTATAAATGCTATTTGATAGCCCTAATGCGCGGCTTAAATCGGCTCCATTTTTGCCCTTTTTGCTCAAGTAAAAGTTGATTTTGTCTATAGCGTCCATTTGCACCTCGTGGATATTGTGCAGTTCGCCAAAACTAATAAAAACTAATAGAAAGTGGTTGACTTATAATTTCTAATTAGGTATAATAAGAATCGGCGGGAGGCAATACAAAACCAAGCCCCCCTGCACTTAGCGGACTGCGGAAAATATTAAGGGTTGTTGGCACTTCCATAATACCACAGTTTGCTAAGTTGTCAAGAAAAACTTAGTTTTTGTTGATTTCGGAGAGGAGGAAAAGGCGAAAAGAAAAACACCCGCAGTCCGTTTGCGGGCGTTTTCCTCCCAGATTTGTTACCAGAGTGCGCTGCACAGACTGTTCACCGGCAATCCTTAGCCGATGGCCAAGCCGTCATTCTTGCGGCTCGGAAATGCCAGTCTGACGAAAAACGGACTTCCGTTTCTGTGACGCACCGCTCACTTTGGCAGTTCTGGGGCAGCCTGACCCTATCGCATTGCGCCGGTACTTCGGTCTGGAACGGGCAAAGTCAAAAGGTTGGTCAAAAAGTCCACCTCCTTAAATTTGCCGCAAGGGCTAAAGGCAGTATAACAAATTCCCCCGCCACAGTCAACGAAAACTAAGTAAATGCAAACTGGAGGTGAAAGAATGAGTTTTCGCAGCGCTCGATTGGCCGCTGGTCTGAGTGTCAAGCAGGTAATCGAGAAACTAAAGGTGACGGATGCGGCGGTTTACATGTGGGAGACCGGCACGCAGGCACCGAGAGCCAGCCGCTTGCCGGAGATCGCCGAGCTGTACGGCTGCACGGTGGACGAGCTGTTGAAGAAGGAGGCTGACAAATGATCGAAACCATGACGCTGCACCAGGCATCGAAGTATCTTAGAGATAAAGGCTTGAGCCTTTGTTCTGACACCCTGGCCGACGGCCTGGAGCAGGGCGTGTACCCCTTCGGCGTGTGCATCCGCACCGACCGCAGCCGGGTATTTCAGATTTTCAAAAAGAAGCTGGATGCGTGGATCTCGGACGTAGAGGTGGACGAATGATTTTTGCGAAGAGGAGGACATGATGGATACTTACACATTGACGCTGGTCATCATCGGGGTCTCAACGGTCAGCTATTGGTTTGTGCGGCTGGTGGACAAGCTGGATAGACCAGGCAAGTGAGAATTTGGGAGGAATGAAGATGCAAAGACATTACTACGCCATCGTAGCTGAAAGGTGCGGCATCCGGGTAGCTATGCGGTCGGAGTGCGATGTGGCCGAGGTGGGCGACCTGGTTAGCGGCAGCAACAAGGCAACCGTATATTCCGGGTACAAGGTCATTACAGAGCCCCACTTTGTTCTGTGCGGAACCAGTGAGGACGATTTCCTGAACGCCCTGTATGCGGGGGATATCCCCCAGGTTTCCAAGGTCACACGGGATGTGTGGAAGCTGGAGCCGGAAAAGGAGGATGCATCCGATGTGGACATCTGACCCGGTATGGGACGCGGAGTGCTACGCCGCAGAGCAGGACAGGCAGACCGACCGGCGCCCCGTGTGCGACTGCTGCGGGGAGCCGATCCAGGAGGATTGTGCATTGCATTACAAGGGCTTTTGGCTCTGTGGCGAGTGCGTCAGCAACAATGAGGAGTATATCGAGGAGGCGTGGGAATGAGCGATAACGGAGGAAAAGGAATGCTTAAATCATTTGATGAACTTGTAAAACTGGATGTGCGTCCTTACTGCGATGTGCGGGATGCAAAGGACGAAAGTGGGAAATTAATTAAGGTCCCCTATCTGAGCTGGGCAAAGTGCGTGAAACTGCTGCACGAAAACGGCGCAGAATCCGTTTGGTATGCGCCCGTTGAATGCCCGGAAACAAAGACCTATCTTTGGCCGCAGGCAAAAGTAGTCACGAGTAAGGGGCGGGAAACCGAGTGCTGGTTTGTACGGGTGCTGATCCACATTGACGGCATGGAATACACCTATGACACCCCGCTGCTGAACGGATCGCTTGTTGTATACACTGATACGCTGAACCAGCTCCGCATAAACAATGCCCTGGCGAGAGCATTTGTGAAGGGCGTGGCCGTCCGCACGGGGCTTGGATTTGACTTGTGGGCAGAGGGAGATACTGACGATGGCGAGGACGATTTGAGCCGCCATAGCATTTGGGCAATAAAAGAGCGGCTGGAAAGGCTCATCACTATCAAGGAAAAGAACGGCCTTGACCACCGAGATTTGCTGGCCAGTGTTGGCATTAGCGACAAGCAGCTAAATAACCTTATGGGATATTTCGCGACGATTGACAAGCTTGAAAAGGCGGTCAGCAAACTATGATACGGAACCACGATAGGAGCGGATGGTTTGGAGCGTCGGACACGGCTACGATTATGGGATCGTGGGACACAGAAACATTCCGCAGATGGTGGGCTGTAAAGCTTGGTATTCGGAAAGACCATTTTGCCAGTGCGGCGATGCAGGCCGGAACGGCATACGAACACAAGATACTGGATGCCGCGAATGTCCAAACGAGAGATAGGCAGATAAAAGTGCGCCGTTTGCGGCTACGCGTGAATTACGACGGGGAAACCCGCGACATGATACACGAGGTCAAAACGCACAGCAAGCCCGTTTTTAAGGTCACAAAGGGATATTGGATGCAGTGCCAAGTGGAGATGTACGCCAGCGGTTGCGGAATCTTTAGAAAACGGAAAGCCTGCCAAATCATCGCATATAGGATGACACCGGCGGAATATGAGAATTTTTTCCTTCCGATCGACATGAACAGGCTTTCCGCTCACAAGGTCGAGTATGACAGCGAGTGGGTAGAATCGCAGTATCTCCCACGCCTGCGATATTTGGCAAAATGCTTAAAGCGCGGGAAGTGGCCGCAGTCAGAGGAGGTAATATGCAGCAAGTAACCGTTGATGCCGCCCGGTGGCAGCAGGACAGCGATGGAGCGTGGCTGTGCCTTCGGGTGCAGTCCCCCCGGGCGGCAATGGCCGTGTGCGACGAGCTGCAGTCCGGCAAGGAGTACACGGCGCAGATTAAACGCAGGGGCCGGAGCCTGGATGCCAACGCCTATGCGTGGGTGCTGATGGATAAGCTGGCGGCGCACTACGGGTTAAACCCGGAGGATATTTATCGGGAGAAGATAAAACAAATTCCCGGGGTCAGCGATGTGGTGTGCATCCCCGAAAAGTCAGCCGATTTCTTCTGTAAGAGCTGGTCAGCAAAGGGCATCGGCTGGATGGCAGAGCGGTTTCCCTCAAAGCTCGACGGATGCGTATGCGTTACGGTGTGGTACGGATCCAGCACCTATGACACCTTGCAGATGTCACGACTGATAGACGCGATCGCCGAGGACTGCCGGGAGGCCGGGATCGAGACCATGACACCCCAGCAGCTGGATGCGCTGAAATCTCGATGGGAGGAGGCGCAGGGCATTGGATGAGAAACGGTGCTTCCTTTGCGGCAGAAACGGCGCACAGGACCCACTGGACCGGCACCACATATTCCCGGGCCCTTACCGCAAGAAAAGTGAGAGATACGGCCTTGTGGTGTATCTGTGCCACAGCAGATGCCATATCTTCGCGAAAACCGCCGTACACAACAACGCCTTAAAAATGCGGCAGCTGCAAAGATACGGTCAATTAAAGGCCATGCGGGAGCAGGGCTGGACGGAAGATGACTTCCGGCGAGAATTCGGAAAAAGCTATTTGTAAGGAGGAAAAAGATGGTAAACAGAATGATTTTGCAGGGGCGGCTTTGCTCTGACCCCGAACGCAGAGCCACACAGAACGGGACAACGGTGTGCAGCTTCCGCGTGGCGTGGAGCGAGAAGGTAAAGGACAGAGAGACAAAGCTGTTCCTCCCCTGTGTGGCATGGCAGGGAACGGCAGAGCTGATCTGCACCCACTTTACCAAAGGCAAGGAGATCATCGTGGAGGGCAAGCTCTCCAGCCGGGACTATGAGGACAAGGCCGGCAACAAGCGCACCGTTGTGGAGCTGACTGCCGACAAGGTGCATTTCTGCGGCAGCAAGGACGCTACGCAGAAACCCACGCAGAGCTTCACGGAGATTTCCGAGGACGACGACGGCGACCTTCCGTTTTAAGGCGGTGTCACAATGGCAAGAAACTATGCTGCACTCCCCTATGATTATTTAGAGGAGATGGAAGCACTCAACGATGCAGAGTTCGGTCGGCTAACGCGGGCATTGCTGGCATACAGCATGACGGGAGAGCAGATAGCGCTCTGTGGCAATGAGAGATTTTATGCCAAGCGCGTGATGGCACAGGAAGATCGCTTTAAGGCAAGCTATGATGGTATCTCTGCCACCCGGAGTGAAGCGGGCAAGGCCGGGGCCGTTGCGAGATGGCAAAATAGCAAACGCATTTTTGCTAATGGCAAAAATAGCAAAGCCACATTTGCTAATGACAAAAATGGCAATACCGAAACCAAAACCGATACCGAAACCAATACCCCGCTATCTGACGATAGCAAGGGGGATAAACGCGCGAAGCGCTTCGTTCCCCCAACGCTGGAGGAAGTTCGTGCCTATGTGGCTGAGCGCCATTCTCCGGTAGACCCGCAGAGATTTATCGATTTCTATGCGTCAAAGGGCTGGATGGTCGGGAAAAACAAAATGAAAGACTGGAAAGCAGCCTGTCGGAATGCCGAAAAGTGGGACGAGTGGGAATACTCTGCGCAGAAATCGACAAAATCAATGCCGACCGCCACGAATTCCGAGCAGATGAAGCGCAGCGTGGAAGAATACATGGACTGGTAAGAGGGGGGAACGGAGATGAAGCACCTCGGCGATATTACGAAAATCAACGGTGCAGAAATTGAAATCGTGGATGTTATAACGGGCGGCTCGCCGTGCCAGGATTATGCCGAATTCGGAATAATCAAGATTTGAGCATTGCGGGAAAACGCGCAGGATTGGCCGGCGCAAGGAGCGGATTGTTCATGCCGCAAATCCGCATCGTAAAGGAGATGAGAGAACATGATAGAGCGAACGGAAGACGGACAGGTGACATGGTCAGACCTCGGTATATGGTCTGGGAAAATGTGCCCGGAGCATTCAGCAGCAACAAAGGGCGAGACTTCGCGGCAGTCCTCGAAGAGATCATCCGCATCGCAGAGCCGGAAGCCCCCGATATTGAAGTGCCTGAAAAAGGATGGCCAACTTGGGGGGGCTACCACGATGAAGTGGGAGGACGATGGAGCGTGGCTTGGCGAGTGCATGACGCGCAACACTGGGGAGTCCCCCAACGCCGCCGTCGTATCTCGGTTGTCGCAGATTTTGGAGGTGACACCGCAGGAGAAATACTCTTTGAGCGCAAAAGCGTGTCAAGGCATCCTGCGGAGAGCGGAGCGGCGGGGGAAGGATTTGCCGAAGCTGCTGAAGCAGGTGCTTCTTATGCAGTCCTCCCCGCGCCCATAAACCTGATGGTGGCTACGCGCTGTGAAGCGTTGGGGCGCGGAACAGGGTTTGGCGTAGGAGAACCGGGGGACCCGGCGAACACCATCTCTGCCGCACATTCGCACGGCGTATTTGCAACGGCTATCCCCATCAACGACAAAGCTACAAGATGGCAGGGCGGCGGTGAAAGCCGCAACCACGATGGCAGCGGCAACGGTCTTGGCATCGGAAAAGAGGGAGACCCGTCTCCTACGCTGACTGCCGGCGACCGCCACGGGGTAATGTGCATGACACCTTGGGACGCACAGAGCCAGCGCGTATACGATGGTAACGGCGTTTCGCCTACGCTCAGTTCCCGTGAAAACAGCGGTCTGAACCGCGAAGCTGTGCTATGCGCCGGGTTTAAGCTCGGCAACAGCGAACAGGCGCGAAGCATCGGTTATGCAGAAGAGCAATCGCCAACACTGAATGCGGAGTGCGGCGGCAACAAGTCTGCGGTGGTTGCACTGGATATGTCTCACGCCTGCGACGTAATCCGCGACTGCGGCGAGGTCGTTCCCAGTCTGCAAGCAAGGATGGCACGGGCGGTAATCAAGTGCCTCTGACGTATCAATACGTAACTGGAACGCTTTCCCCCGGCGCTCATGCAGGGAGCTACAACGGGCAGGACGCATACAACGATATGCTGGTGTGCGGAGCAACACCGGATGTGGCTCACGCGCTGCGGGCAAAGGCTGCCTGTGCGTACCGGGAGGACGCAGAGACATACCCCGTGCAGAACATGGTGGTGCGCCGTCTGACTCCGATGGAGTGCGAACGGTTGCAAGGTTTCCCGGACGGATGGACCGACATCGGCGAGTGGCGCGACAGTAAGGGCAAGCTGCGCAAGCCAAGCGACAGCCCGCGCTACAAGGCACTGGGTAACTCCATAGCCCTGCCCTTCTGGGACTTCCTGGCAAAGCGTATCAGTGCGCAATATCTTCGCCCTGTTACGATGGGTAGTCTGTTTGACGGTATCGGCGGCTTTCCGCTGGTGTTTGAGCGGCACAACGGCAAGGGAACGGCACGCTGGGCAAGCGAGATCGAGGAATTTCCTATCGCCGTGACGAAACTGAGATTTGGGGAGGAATGACATTGCGGAACGAAGCTTTGTTTTCCAGCGATAAGAATTTCTGGGAAACGCCGCAAAAGTTGTTTGACGAACTGGACGCGGAGTTTCATTTCACGCTGGACGCTGCCGCCAGTGACGAAAACCACAAGTGCGCGCGGTATTTCACGCAAAACGATGATGGTTTGCGGCAAAATTGGGCGGGCGAAACGGTGTTTTGTAACCCGCCCTATGGGAACAAGGAAACCGGACTGTGGACGGAAAAATGCTACCGCGAGGGACAGAAGCCGTGGACAACGGTTGTTCTACTGATTCCGGCGCGGACAGACAGAGCCAGCTTTCACGACTATGTTTTGGGTAAGGCGGAAATTCGATTCCTGCGAGGTAGGCTGAAATTTGAGCTGGACGGAAAGCCGATGGGAACGGCGCCGTTTCCCAGCATGATTGCCATTTGGCGAGGAGGAATGACATGACCACATTACGCATGGTTCCCGGCATTACATACACCCGGAAAAACCTTGAAGCATTGACCGGGATGCCGGACAGAGAGAACCGGCGAATGATCCGGGCGCAGCGGCGGCAAGGGGTGCCCATTGTGGCGCTGAAGGACGGCGGATACCGCCTTGCCGAGACCGACGAGGACAAGAAGGCGCTGCTGAACATGTACCGCAAGCGGGCTCTGGACGAGCTGGCCACATACAGCATGCTTGCAAAGGCCATGCAGGTGCCGGGACAGATGACCGTGGAGGAGCTGCTAGAGAGAGCGAGGGGCGTATGACGGTATACATGCGCGTAAGCCGGGACAAGTACGAGCTTCCGGATGCCGTTTCGGAATCTATCATAGAGCTGGCCAACATTTGCGGCGTCAGCTGGCGGACGATCTACCGGGCCGTGTACCGCTGCAAGCGTACCAAAGGACGGCCCAAGTATGTGGCCGTACCAATAGGGGAGGGAGACGATGATTGAGATCACGGTGCCGCTGGCACCCGTCACAAAGAAAAACTCTATGCGGATCATGCACAGCAGCAAAACGGGGAAGCCGTTTATCATGCCGTCCAAGCAGTACCAGGACTACGAGGCGGAAGCTGTATGGCACTGCAAAAAGGCCAGAGTGCAGCGTCCCATTGAGGAGCCTGTGGAGGTCAAATGCCTGTTTTATATGCCTACCCGGCGGCGAGTGGATTTGACAAATCTGCTGGAATCCATCGACGATGTGCTGGTAAGGGCCGGTGTGCTCAAAGACGACCACAGTGGCATTATAGTTAGCCACGACGGGAGCCGGGTGCTGTACGACAAGGATAACCCCCGGACGGAGGTGTACATAGCAGACTATGAATGATTTTGATTACGACTGCATGCAGAAAAAACGCATAGCGATGGGTGCATTTGCTCACATCAACAGAAAACGCGGTGGGTGCTCGCTCCCCAGCGATACCCTCACCGAAAAGCAGAGGAAGGAGAAAAACGGAGAAGTGAAAAGCTATAATATCACGCGGCCTATGCCGTGGTCTGAATTTAAGGCTATGCCGGAGGATCTGAAACGCGAGTTTTCCGCAACATGCAATCTTTCGGTGGAACGGCTAAATGGCTTGCGGAGGAAATGGGCGCATCCGCTCACACCATTATAGCCTACGCCGAAAGGGTAGGCGCACCTTTCCGGCGCGGCGGAAGAAACGCGGGGATGTGGCAGCGTAAAATCATGGAGTGGGCTAACGCGGATGCGGTGGACATACATACGGCGGATGCGCAGAGCGAGGAGCACGCTGCCAACGATGCACCGCCGAAAGCAGACAAGCCGCAGATGGGCGCAAAGCTGTTGCACGCACGGCTGGAGATGAGCGGCAATAGGGAGTCCCTGCTGGCAAAATCTGCGGGGGCTGCTTCCGGACTATGGACAGGTGACGGTGGAATGGTGAAAAGAAGCGTGTTAATCGCGGCGCTGCTTGTAGCAATCTTGGGGGCCTTGGGCATTGCGTCTGCCACAGAGGACAGCGGGCAAACGCCGGAGACTGTAGTTGTGCCGCCGGAGGTGGTTATGCCCCGCGATGAGCCGCAGGAGACCCAGGAGACGCGGATGTGCGTATTTACCGTCACTGCGTACTGCCCCTGTGAAAAATGCTGTGGGGCGTACGCAAATGGCTACACAGCTACCGGCGCAAAAGCCACCCAGGGCGTGACGATCGCCGCAGACCCAGATGTGCTGCCGATGGGTACGGAAATCGAACTGGACGGTCACACATACACCGTGCAGGACACCGGCGGAGCCATTGCCGGGAATCGGCTGGATCTGTATTTTGACAGCCACGAGGACGCCTTGCGGTGGGGCGTGCGGGAAAAGATCGTGAGGTGGGCCGGATGAAAAGCCCCTGTGTGAAAGAGTGCCCGGACAGGCTCCCATGCGGGGTCTGCCGGAAGAGCTGCGAGGCGTTCCGGGCGTATGAGGCCCAGCGGCTGAAGGAAAAGCCTTGGGTGGATCGGTCCAACACCGCCGCACGGGAGCGCTATGTGCGGCAGAGCGCGAGGTTTGCAAAGGCCGGAAAACGACATATGAGATAGGGGGTTGACAATGAGTTGTATGACGAACTGAAAGGGGATGGGAACGAATGAGCAAGGCCGTTATGATAAGCATCCGCCCGAAGTGGTGCGAGAAGATTTGTGGCGGCGAAAAGAACATTGAGGTGCGAAAAACCAGACCGAAGCTGGACGCGCCGTTCAAATGCTACATCTACTGCACGCAGAGCGGTGTTGCGCTCGGTGCGTGGGGAAAGCACGGCAAAGTCATCGGGGAGTTTACCTGTGACCGGATTTACAAGATTGACAAGGGAGATAGTACGGGTTTTCTTTTTAAGGCCGGGGGACTATCCGTTTACAAGCAAGCTGCCGAAGAAAAGTGTGGCCTGCGTGTGGCTATGACAGACGATGAGTTGCACGGATATCTTGGACATTGTCAGGGCTACGGATGGCATATCTCCAACCTGAAAATCTACGATACGCCGAAGGAACTGATAGAATTTCACACTTGGGAAAAATGCAAATCATGCATCAAAAGTGGGTACGAAAGCACAGCCTGTATCTATGATGAAAATTGCATGATTCCAGCGTCGATTACTAAAGCACCGCAAAGCTGGTGCTATGTGGAGGAAATGTGAATGAAAAAAATTACTTTTGACGACTTGCGCCAGCTTTTGCTTTACCGGCGCATTGTGAAGTGGAACGACGACCGCATTGAACTGGACAACGGCGTAAAAATCCACATTGAAATGACGGACTACGACTGTTGCGCTTATGCGTCCGGTGTATTTAAGAATGTGGTGCTGGATGCCGCTATCACCAGCGTTTCGGAAATAGAACGCGAAAAATGGGAGGATAGTGACACCTACGGCTGCCGCGCAAGGGTGACGATCATGCACAACATGAACCCTATTTGCGAGGCATACGCAAACGCAGACGCTGGGAACGGCGGTTATTACTACTCCATTGCATCGTTTATCGTGACGATGCCCGGTGTAGACGAGGAGGGCGCGTGCGAGTTCGCAAATAGCGAATTTGAGTTTCAGGAACAGGACGGCGCTACTTTTGACAGGAGGATTTTGTGATGACTGAATTGAAACCATGCCCGTTCTGTGGCAATACAAAAATTGGCGTTGTCAGGTCAAAGTACAATGGTGTCCCCTCTGGTGATGACGGTTGGCGTGCTGAGATCAAGTGCAAGTGCGGAGCCGATATGAAATTTTGGGCACTTAAAAAGTATTGGGCAGAAGAAACCGTAACCGAAGCATGGAACAGGAGGGCTGACAATGCTTGATTACGAAAAGATCGAACAGCACTTGATTTCTGTTGCAGGGGAAAAACGAGACAAGAAAATCCTTCAGGCGAAAGCAGAAATGGATACTATACAGCGGGAATATGTAGCATATATGGACGGCGTTGTTGATGCTATCAGATATATTACGGGAGTAGCAAAGGTGGATGATGACAATGGCTGAATACATTGAGCGCCGCACGGCAATTGAGCATTTGAACATTTGGTGCGGCGGGTGTGGAAGCGCGGTGGAATGCATCCTCGCAGAGCCCGCTGCTGATGTTATCACGGTGGTGCATGGGCGGTGGGAATGGCTTGGGCCAAATAGATTAGTTACAGATTGTATGTGTGGAACTTGTTCCGCGTGCAAGGTCAGAAGCAAATACATTGTGAACACGATGCTCTGCCCCAACTGCGGCGCGAAAATGGACGGAGGTAAGGGCGATGCGGCTGATTGACGCTGACAAACTGCAACAGTTTCCCATTCGGGCGAACCGTTGTGACAAAGAACACGCCAACAAGCATTTTCTCAATGGCATTGAGACGGTGTTGGAGTATGCGGAGCAGCTCCACACTGTAGACGCAGAGGTCGTGGTGAGGTGTAAGGACTGCAAGTACAGCTATGCGGATTTGGAAGGATTGTGCTGCACATACGGCCCACCGATTGACTGCATCGTACCGGGCGATTATGGCTGCGTATATGGCAAATGGAGGGCAAGCGATGGCGAATAAGGACGCAATGCTGGAAGCCTTAGAGGAAATCGAGAACGGTATGTGCCGCATTAAGGAGCGGCGGAGCATTTGGCAGAATAGCCTTATATATGCGCTCTGTCAAGCGGTACGGCTGCTGCTGATAGATAAGATCAAGGAGAAGCAAAGATGAACGGAGGGATTGAAAATGCGGTTGGTTGACATCGAAGCAGAAGTGTGCGCAGATTGCGTTTGCAGAGATAAATGCGACAGGCAAACGTATTGCTTTGTAAAAGCAATGCAAACCGTGGACGCTGTGCCCGTGGTACGGTGCCGCGATTGCCGGAAGTTCAAAACATACGGTTGCCGGATGGTTGCCGGCGGATATGACGAATTCTGCTCCTACGGCGAACGGAAGGAAGGTGCGGAATGTTAATTTGCACTTGCCCTAACGAGCTGGAATGCCCCGCATTATTATCAGATGTGGTGTGTTTTCCGTGGTGCGAATATCTGGAGGACGGTGACGGCGATGAATGATGAATGCAAGTGGATGCAAGACGAGGTTTGCGTCAACGCAGATTGCCCGGCGTGTGCGGATTATTGTCCAGTGCCAGAAACACCGGGCGTATGCAAATACGAGGAAAGGGGTAATAGCAATGCTCAAAAGAACAAACGGCAGACCGGTGCCAAATAATCCGGCTAAGGCATACGAGCTGGGCCGCCTGGATGGCACCAAACAATGCATGGACAATGTTTCCTGCGTGCTGCTGGACAAGCTAGGATTCCATGTGCTGGAGGAAACGCCGGACGAGCACGACACCCGTAGCCTGGAATACCTCCAGCAATGTCTTGTGGAGCTGGTGGAGGCCAAAAACAACGGATATATCAAGATGGCGGACATTGAAAAGGCCCTGCGGGGCGAATATAAGATGGTAAACAGTGCGGAGTAAAGGAGGGCAAATGAGCAAAAAGGCGACACTGCCTTATGATGTGCGGTTGGAGTGCATTGCTTATGTGCGTGGGTATCCGCGCCGGGTGCGGGCGTATTGCGAGGCCCGGGAGGAGATCCTGGGCGGGACGCATAGCGCTACGGAGGGCATGCCAACTGGATCGGGCGCTGGTAGGCCCGCCGAGAGCAAGGCGGAGCAGCTTGCAGCCATAGAGCGATGGCCGGAGACGCAGAAGATGCTGGCGGTGGAATACGCTATAGACCGATGCGGCAGAGATATCGGCAGCGATACAATCCGGCGGCAGCTAATATATGGCATTATGCGCAACTGCCAGGGCAAGCACAAATACTCTCGCAACAAGATCGTGATTCCTGGGATTAGCGAGGCAACTTTCAGCCGGAGGAAGGAAAGATTTCTGCATGATATAGCGAAATATGCAGGGTTACTCGTGAAAGGTGATACAGATTCCGCCTAATGATGTGCTACAATAGGTACAGTGGATGATAGGACAGTGGCATCCACGCATTTTCCCAATCATCACTTTTCCTCCCTTCTATGCGCCGCCGGTATTGGGCGCACCGCGCAAGCGGCCCCGGGAACGGGCGTACCGGCACAAACAGCCTGTAGGGAAACCTATGGGCTGTTGTTATATGCAGGCGTAGCTCAGTCGGTAGAGCTTTATCGCGCAAATGGATATGCGATTGAATGCCATTGGTCGCTGGTTCGAGTCCAGCCGTCTGCACCAAGACCCAAAGCTGACAGCGTACAGGGGCTCAAAGCCGGGAAGCCATTACCGGCAGGATGCGTCCAGATTTGTCCCGTCAGCAGGGCGTGGCTCCGCGAAGGGCCGTTCGATTTGCCCGCGTTGAATCGAGCGTTACTTAGAACGCGGAGGAGGCTCCGTGACGAATCCGTAAACGCGGGATACAGGGGCGAATGTTCCAAGGCTGGCGAGGCGGTCTCCAAAACCGCTTGGGTGGGTTCGATTCCCAACCGTCCCTGCCAGAGGCCGGGTAGCGCCCGGACAATGTGAGACCGTTGTCGTTATGGCTCACATGGAAATGAAAATGGTCGCTGAAAACTGCGCCAGAGTTCCGCAACCGGGGCCGATACGCGGCGTGTGACAATCTAAGCGGCAAGACGACCACATATGCGGCATAGGTGCCCCGTAAGGGGAGACCACAGCGAGTGACGGGGACTTTCCCTGAAGCGCTAAAGCAGGGCAGGACTGCAATGCCGCACAATAAAAAGGAAAAGAGCGGAAGCTCCGCTCTTTTTCTCCAGCATACTGTTTTTAGTATTTCAATCCACAGGAAATAGGATCGAATTTCCCGCCGATGCAAGCGCCTCCTGCATCCGACAAGTCAATCATATACTATCCGATGCATTCTGTCAATAGAAAATATCAAAAATAGTGTGTAGCCCATGTTTGAGAGGCCCAAGAGGCCCGCATGGGCGGGGAAAGACTGTTACTGTAGCCAAGGGGTGGGGGCTGGTAGCAAAACAGGAGGAAAGCATGGAAATCACAAAACGGCGGCTTGCGGACATTGTGCCGTATGCCGCCAACGCAAAAAAGCATGATAAACGGCAAATCAACAATGTTGCGGAGAGCATCAAGCAGTACGGCTTTGTGCAGCCGATTGTGATTGACTGCGACGGCGTGATTGTAATCGGCCACTGCCGCGCTCTGGCGGCAAAAAAGCTGGGCATGGAAGAAGTGCCCTGTGTCTGCGTGGACGATCTGACACCGGAGCAGGTGAACGCTCTGCGGCTGGTAGATAACAAGAGCAACGAGAGCGACTGGGACTTTGACCTGCTGGCTGATGAACTGCCGGGGCTTGACTTGTCTGCTTTTGACTTTGATTGGGGTCTGCGTGATGAACTCGACACGTCAGTGGTAGAGGACAACGACGATCCTGTTTTACCGGCAGAGCCAAAGAGCAAATTGGGCGATGTGTACCAGCTCGGAGACCATCGCCTTATGTGCGGAGACAGTACGTCTTTGACAGACGTACAGAAGCTCGTGGGGGGGGCACAAATGGATTTGCTGCTCACAGACCCCCCGTACAATGTGGACTATCAGGGCACCGCCGGGAAGATTAAGAACGACAATATGGAGGATACGGCCTTCAGGCGTTTCCTGACGGATGCTTTCTCCAATGCGGCGATGGTCATGAAGCCCGGTGCTCCGTTCTACATCTGGCATGCAGACAGCGAGGGGTATAACTTCCGAGGCGCGTGCAGAGATGCGATGCTGCGTGTCCGGCAGTGTCTGATCTGGGTGAAGAACTCCCTTGTGATGGGGAGACAGGATTTCCAGTGGAAACATGAGCCTTGCCTGTACGGATGGACGGAAGGCAAGAAGCACTACTTCTTCAAGAACCGCAGGCA
>OFMD01001310.1_pt1 | contig 16125 bp, 8 predicted proteins | sample 1541211 | NCBI WGS metagenome assembly OFMD01 (sample SAMN04209231, study PRJEB22552) | human gut metagenome | biome: gut; material: feces | host: Homo sapiens | place: USA: Oklahoma | reverse complement strand
CGAATTTTTCAAGTACATAAGCCTTGATTTCATCGTAAGTGGCTTTACTCTCCGCTGCCGTCAAATCCAACTCATCCATCGTGATTTCCACCTCAATATGATGCTTGACATTTAGTTTGGACAATAAACATACCGTCTCGATATGCTCCGTATGCGGGAACATATCGACCGGCTGGATGCGCTCGACGCGGTAGCCGTGGCGGGTGAGATAGCCAAGGTCGCGCGCGAGCGTCTCCGGGTTGCACGACACGTATATCACGCGCTCCGGCGCTACGGTCGTGACGGCGGAGAGAAAGCGCTCGTCGCTGCCGGCGCGCGGCGGGTCGAGGATGACGACGTCGGCGTGCTCGCCGGCCTTGGCCATGCCCTGCAGGAAGTCGCTTGCATCGGCGGTGTAGAAGCGGACATTGTCCGCGCGGTTTGCCTTCGCGTTGCTGATCGCGTCGCGCACGGCGTCGCGGTTATTTTCCACGCCGATCACGCGCGCGGCATCCCGGCTGGCGAAAATACCGATCGTGCCGGTGCCGCAGTAGGCGTCCACGACGGTCTCCGTGCCGGTCAGCCCCGCGTATTCGAGCGCCGTGCGGTAGAGCACCTCCGTCTGGACGGGGTTGATCTGATAAAATGCGCGCGGCGAGATGCGGAACGTGAAATCACCGAGCTGCTCGCGGATATATCCCGGTCCGTAGAGCACCTCACTGTGCGCCCCGAGCACGAGACTCGTCTGCCCGGCGTTGATGTTCTGCACCACGGTCGTGATGTCCGGATGCTGCTGCAGCAGCGCGCGCACGAAGTTGCGCTTGCCGGGCAGCATACCGTGCGCGGTCACGAGCACGACAAGGATCTCCCCGCTGCGCCAGCCGCGCCGCACGAGCACGTGCCGCAGCGTGCCGCGGCCGGTGTCCTCATCGTAGGGGCGGATCTTGAAGCTTTTGAGCAGCTTGCGGATCGTGACGATGATCTGGTCGGCGACCTTATCCTCGATCAGGCAGTCGCTGACCGGGACGATGCGGTGCGAGGCCGACTGATACACGCCCGAGATGATCTGTCCTTGCCGGTTGACGCCGAAGGCGGCCTGCACCTTGTTGCGGTAGTGATAGGGGTCGTCCATGCCGAGGATCTCCTCCACATGACCGAAGCGGCCGAGCAGCCGGATGGCCGTCGCCTGTTTGAGGTGCAGCTGCTCGGGGTAGGAGAGGTTTTGCAGCTGGCAGCCGCCGCACTTTTTTGCAAGCGGGCATACGGTCGTGTTGGGCATGGGGAAGACCTCCGGTTTCGTAAAATTCTCTGCTTAGTGTATCACATCATTCGCCGCTTTTCCACACGGTTTTTGCGCGCGGCAGATTCCACTCAAAGTGCGCCGCGGCGCAGCGGATGCCGACCACGACGAGCACGCCGGTCAGGATCGCGCCCGGCCCCTGCCACACCTGCCGCAGGAGCAGATAGAGGACGCCGCCCGCGATGGAGGCGCTGGCGTAGATATGCTTGCGCAGAATGTAGGGCATATCCCCGGCGAGCACGTCGCGCAGCACGCCGCCGCCCGTGCCGGTCAGCAGACCGACAAAGACCAGCAGCAGCGGGTCGGTGCAGTCGGCGAGGGTGATGGCGGTGTTGATGCCCGTGATCGTGAAGATACCGAGCCCGGTCGCGTCCATGAGCAGCATGAGCGCGTCAAACACGCGCTTGCTGCGCCCGATGAGGCGGCGCACAAACGGGAAAAACAGCACGACCGATACGCCCAGCGCCACGAGCAGGTACATCGGGTCCTGAAACGCGCGCGGCGGGGTCAGCCCCACGACGAGATCGCGCAGGATGCCGCCGCCGACGGCTGTCGTGATGCCCAGCAGCCCCACGCCGAAAATGTCCATGTGCTTTTCGATGCCGAGTACCGCGCCGCTGACGGCGAACGCGACCGTTCCGGCCAGCTCGAGCAGAAAGAGGAACGTTTGCATGGCCATGACCTCCAAAAAAAGAGTACACCCCCGCCGGCAAGCAGGTGTGCACTCTGTCCTTTTACCTGAAAGATTGGCCGTGCGGCCTTGCTTCTTCGGTGCAAAATCGTCTCTCCAGAGCTCCGTCCGCCGCCGGTCCTTTTGCCTGAGAGTGTGACTCCTTCGGCGGCCGCAGCGCTCTCCCGGTGGCTTCATACGGCATATATCTGCCGCCAGTATAGCAGATGCGGCGAAATTTGCAATGCCGAACTGTTTCGTGTACACTGTTTTTAAAACATGACGGGAGGTGTGCGCATGAAACGTATTTTATTGTGCCTGCTGTGCGCGGCGCTGCTGACAGGCTGCGGAAAAGCGACCGACCCCGCCGTCGCGGCGGCGCAGCGGTATCAGCCCATTGTGCAGGCGGTCGGTGACGGCACGGCTGTGGGCGTCAATCTTACGGATGCGCAGATCGCGCAGGCCGTGGCGGAGCTTGACGCGGCGGGGCTGACGGCTGTGCACGTGGACGCAGCCGACCCGGTCACGCACCCGGAGACGGTGGCGGCGTTCTGGGCTGCGCGCGCAGCGGGGGAGAAGGCATCGCTCACGCTCTATGAGGTCTGCCGCGACGGCGGACTGCTGTGCCACGCGCTGCTGCATGCGGACGGAGCGGATACCGTCACACGCACGCGCGTCGTCTGGCGTGACGGGGCGTTCTGCGTCGGCTATGCCGATACCTATGCCGTCACGGCGCTGACGTATGACGGCGGCATGCTGACCTATGTCTATGATATGCCCGACAACCCGCCGGGCACGGATCATGACGGACACATCGACACGCAGGAGACATTCACGGTCGGATAAACCGCGGCTGCGCGCCCCAAGTGGGGCGCGCAGCCGTGCAGCTATCTTATGCGCGGCGGGCGTCGGATGCCGCGGCGCTCTGCTGCAGCGCGGCCTGCGCCAGCAGCTCCATGCCGTCGGCCGCCTGCGGATAGCGTGCGGCGAGCCTGAAGTGCGCAAACGCGGCGCATAGCTGTGCACTGTCAAGCACGACGCAGTCATTGCCGCGGGCAAGCTCCAGCTCGATGATTGAGCGCAGCACCTGCTCACTGCACGCTTTCTCCGGCTGCACACAGCCGAGCAGCGCCTGCACGGACGCGTCGGGATAGCTGCAGTGCAGCCCATAGCGCCGCGCGGCGAGACCGTAGACATTGGCGGCGCGCACGCCGGGCGTACACAGCACGCTCGCGCGCTGCCGGAGCTTGCCGACGAGCTGTGGCAGTGCGGCGCCCGCGGTGCTCAGCACCGGGACGCCGGCCGCTGCTGTAAGCTGCTCGCAGAAAATGCCCGCGCTGTCCGGCACGGCGATGACCGTGCAGCCGGAGGCGGCCAGCACCTCCGCCGCTGCGCGCAGCTTCGGCAGGGGCGGCTGTGTGGACGCTCCGCACAGATACGGTTCGCAGTCCGGCACGGCCGCCGGGCTCAGCGGCAGCAGGACGGCGTGTTCTCCGCCCAGCGCCTGCACGCGGCGCAGGAACTGTGTGATGGCGGCCGGGTCTGCGCCGAGCACGCCGATGTGAGGCTGATCCTGTATCTGCATGATGGACATCTCCTGACGAAAAAAGTCTCCGCGAAGCGGGTATGACCCCATCTTAGCGGAGACTGTGATCCGTCCGGCAACGCTTTGGCATCGAAACGGCATCATTGTGCGTTGAAATACAAAGTATTTTCCACGCGCCACGCCGGCAGGGAAAAGGCCGTGTCGGCGTCCGGGTCATAAAACTGCAGGTAGTCGGTGATGCTGCTGTCCATGCCGTCGTTGTAACTGCCCTCGTTTCCGGCGTTGAGCAGCTGCATGGGAACGGTGTTTCCACCGCTTGCGCGCAGACCGAGCATTTTTTTCGCCGCTTCCGGCATCGGGATCTGCACCTCGTCGTACGGCACGCCGAGCGCGGCCGCGACCGTGGCGCCGACGCGGTTTTCAAACACGCACAGCAGGTAATCCCACAGGTCGTTCTGCCGGATCTGGAAGGCAAAGCTGTCGGAAAATGTATAACTGAGCGCCAGCACGCAGCCGGTCGCATCGTCGAGCAGGAAGGACGCCGTGTCGCCGCGCGGATTGCTCAGCGCGATGCCCCAGAGGACGAAGCCGCTGCCGTAGCTCGCGTACTGGACGGTCGCGCCCTCCTCCACGGAAAAGCCGCCGCCGAACAGCGCACTGTCCTTTTCCAGCGCGCCCAGAAGGTCCTGCGCGTACTGCGTCATCTCGGCCAGCGTGTGCGCCGCGGCGCTCTCGTCGAGCTCGACGGGATCTTCTGCGCCGTAAAACAGGTTCTGCATGCCGTCGGTCAGTTTCCGGCGCAAAACGGTGGCCGGACCCTGCTCGTCGCCGGTGCTGAGGGAAAACGCCGTGTCCTGATCCGCGCGGTCGAGCCGCGCGGCCACAAGGTTTGGCAGGAAAAATCCGCCCGCCGCGATCGCCAGCACGAGCACGACCGCCAGTGCGGTGCGCATCCACGGCTTCATATGCGGCCTCCTTTCAGCTCCACGGTCACGACCGTGCCGTTGCCGACGCGGCTCTCAAACTGCATCGTGCCGCCGTGCAGCTGCACGATCTCATTGCACAGCGACAGGCCGAGGCCCGCGCCGCCCTGTGCGCGCGAGCGCGACTTGTCCACGCGGTAAAACGCCTCCGTCAGGTGCGCGAGCGCCTCCGGCGGGATGCCGCGGCCGTTGTCGAGCACACGCACGCGGCAGCCGTCGGGCAGCATCTCCTGCCAGACATAGATGTTGCCGCCGTTGTCGAGCGCCTTGCGGGCGTTGTCCATGAGGTTGACGAGCAGCGTTTTGAATAAGTCCGGCTCCAGAAAGCACGCGCCCTCCTCGGTGCGGTACTGCAGGGCAATGCCTTTTTGTGCGTACAGGCGCTTGAGGTGCTCGAGCAGCCCCGCCACGAGATCGGCAGGATGCGCGGGCACGAGCTGGAGCTTTGACTGGTCGAGCGAGAGCATATCCAGCAGCTTCAGCCCCAGCGCCTCGAGCCGCTTGCCCTCGGAGAAGATATAGTTTGCCGCGTCCATCTGTTCGTCGGGCGTGAGCACCTGACTGCGCAGCAGGTCAGCATAGCCGATGATGGAGGTCATCGGCGTTTTCATCTCGTGCGAGAAGTCGGCCATGAACCGCTCCTGCAGCGCCATGCTCTCCTGAATGCGGTTGACGTTCTGCTCGAGCTGCCCGGCCATACGGTTGAAGTCGGATGCCAGCTGCCCCACCTCGTCGCGCGAGCGCACGGGCGCCCGGTAGCTGAGGTTGCCGCGCGCCAGCTCCCGCGACGCGCGGGAAAGCGTGCCGAGCGGGCGCGTTAGCAGATAGGACGTGACCCACGACACGGCCGCGCCGATGGCGATGAGGATCACGAACGTCGTGTGGTACGCGCGCTGCTGCGTCTGGCGCACGGTATAGGTCTCCGTCACGTCGAACGCGAGCTGGACGGTCGTGCCGTCGGCCGTGGCGCCGAGCATGAGGTAGTGCCGGCCGTTGCCGGCGCTCACGATGCGCGTGACGCCTGTGCCGTCGTCTGCCGGCTCCGGCGCGGCGTCGAGCAGCGCGGTGTCGCCCGTTGTGGTCATCTGTGCGCCGGATCGGATGCGCGCTGCCGTGCTCGACCCGCCGCTGCCGAGCTTGTGCAGCACGAGCGCGACGGTGTTGGCCGCCGTGCCGGGCGAGGCGTTGTCGCCGAGCAGATCCAGCACGTCCACGACCATGCGGTAGGTCTGCACGGCGGCGTCGCGTTCACGGGCGATGGAGCTGGAAAACGACTGCGCGATCATGAGGCTGCCGCCGATGCCGTAGGTCAGCGACAGCAGCAGCACCATGGCGATCGTGAGCTTTGCGCGAAATCTCATCCGCTCACACCTCCAGCCGGTAGCCGACCTTGTTCACGGCCAGCAGCCGGTTTTCCCAGCCGACCTTTTTGCGCAGCCGCTGAATGTGCAGATCCACGGTCTTGCTGCCGTAGCTGTACTCGCCGCCCCAGACGTGCTCGTAGATCGTCTCGCGGTAGAGTGCGGTTCCGGGGTTGCGGGCAAAAAACAGCAGCAGGTCATATTCCTTGTGCGTGAGCGCGATCTCCTCCGCGCCGCGCCAGACCTGCATGGCGCGCGTGTCGATGCGCAGCCCGCCAATCTCGATGACGGCGTCGGTCTTGTTGTAGCGCCGCAGCACGACGTCCACGCGCGCAAGCAGCTCGAGCACCTCAAAGGGCTTGACGATGTAATCCTCCGCGCCCATGCGCAGACCGCGCACCCGGTCGTCGACCGAGCCGCGCGCGGTCAGGAAAATGACCGGGATGCCCAGCGGGCGGATGTATTCCATGAGCTCAAAGCCGTCGGCGTTCGGCAGCATCACATCGAGCAGGATGAGGTCAAAGACATTGTGCTCGAGAATGTCCGCCGCGGCCAGACCGTCGTACACGCACGTGCACCGGTAGCCCGCGCGGGTCAGGCTCATCTGGATCAGGTCGCAGATCGGCTTTTCGTCGTCTACGATCAGGATCTGGATCATGCTACCGCCTCCTTCGGGTCAAAATTACATCGTTCCGGCATCAAAACGGCATCGCCGCCGCGCGTCTGGACGATGCCGTGGTTTATTATAAGTGTATGCGCATCCGTGTGTCAAACCAAATCGGCAGGAGCGGCGGTGCGCGTGTTCTGGGCTATGCGGGGGGCTTGAGAGCGCCGGGCGCGGCGGAGGGACACCCGCATGCACAAACCGGTACAAAAACCGGATGTTTTGTCCGAAATGGGCTTGAAATATGGAAGACCTTGTGATACGACGACAGTGTTGAATTCTAACTCGTCTGGAAGCATGGAATTCCGGCATCCAATGACAGGAATTTGCAATTATTTTTAAACGGAGGAAAAAAGCATGTCCAAGAAAAAAATCCTGACAGTCGTATTGACGCTTTTGGTGGCAGTCTGCCTGCTCGCCACGACTGCTCTTGCGGGCGTGGCCCCGTCCGCCCCGTCGATGCCGTCGGCACCGTCCGGCACGACCGCGCCGTCCACCCCGAGCCAGCCGTCCCAGCCGAGTCAGCCGTCTCAGCCGTCTCAGCCGAGCCAGCCGTCTCAGCCGTCTCAGCCGAGCCAGCCGAGCCAGCCGTCTCAGCCGTCCCAGCCGTCTCAGCCGTCTCAGCCGAGCCAGCCGTCCCAGCCGTCTCAGCCGAGCCAGCCGTCCCAGCCGAGCCAGCCGAGCCAGCCGTCCCAGCCGAGCCAGCCGTCCCAGCCGGTCGAGCCTGAAATGAAGTTCGTCGATGTGGCAGAGGGCGCCTGGTACTATGACGCCGTGATGTGGGCCGTCAAGAACGGTGTGACTGTCGGCATAACCCCGACGGTGTTTGCGCCGCTTGAAGCCTGCAACCGCGCGCAGATGGTCGAGTTCCTGTGGAACGCCGCCGGCAAGCCGGCCGCGACCATCAAGGCTGTTCCGTTCACCGACGTTCCGGGCGCTGCCTGGTACGAGGATGCGCTCCTGTGGGCCTATGAGGCGGGCATCGTTGCCGGCACGACCAGCACCACGTTCAGCCCGGCTAAGGAATGCACCCGTGCCGAGATGGTCTGCTTCCTCGTGCGTCTGCTGTCGGACGGCGCAACGGACAATATGCCGTTTGTTGACGTTCCGGCCAGCGCCTGGTACTACAACGAAGTGCAGTGGGCATGGGCCAACGGCCTGACTGTCGGCACCAGCGCTACCACGTTCAGCCCGGACAAGGTCTGCAACCGTGCCGAGGCTGTTGAGTTCCTGTACAACGCGTTCGCGAAGTAAGGAGCTCACTGAAAATTACATGTTTTTCTATCAGGACTTCGGTTGCTAATAGACAAATCATAGACCCCAAAGCACAAAGAAGAGATGGGAAAACCTCATCTCTTCTTTTTTCACACATCGAGCTGACAAATTTAGAGAGGAAACTACAGAAAAGGAGCTGATGTGAGTCGTGAAAGCGACCCGATTCGCGAACAGAGCGTGGGCTTTTGTGTTGGCCGTCCTGATGACGCTGACGCTCATTGCCCCGCAGGCGCTGGCTGCGAACACCGTCGACCCCGTCGAACCTGCCAGCGGTAAGATCCTTGTGAGTCAGACGGATTACACGCTGATCGACGGCGTGACGGAATCTGACATCTTCCTGAATACGAAGGAAGGCAATGCGCAGATCGCCGGCTTTATGACGACGATCGCACCGGGTGCGAAGGCGACATTCAAGGCCTCGTACAACGGTTACTATACAGAAGGCAGCACGCCCGCGTCCCGCAAGGACAAGGCGGCCAATCTGGCCTGGAGCATGGAAAAGACCACGCTGCAGGCTGCCAACTACACCAAGGCTACCGGCGGCAACGTTATCATGGCCATGAATGGCGACTACTATAATATGCAGACGGCACAGCCGCTCGGTTACCTCATCATGGAGGGCAACCTCATTCAGAAGAACAACGGTGTTGCCAACGAGCCGTATTTTGCGGTTTTGAAGGACGGCACCTATGCCATCCGTGACGCCGGGGCGGACTGCTCCGACGTTCTGGAAGCGATTTCCGGCCCGTTTTATCTGATCAAGGATGGACAGCCCTGCTACAACGGGAATCCGGACCTCATGCCGCGCAACTGCATCGGCATCAAGGCGGACGGCACGGTCGTGACCTTCTTGGCCGACGGCCGCCAGCGCCCGTACTCGGTCGGCATGACGATCGATGAGGAGATTTCGTTCCTGTATGCGCAGGGCGTGGTGAATGCGATCTTCCTCGACGGCGGCGGTTCCGCCACCTGCGCCACCAAGCGCGAGGGCACCACGGACCTCCAGATCCGCAACCGCCCGTCCGACGGTGTGGAGCGCACGGTCTCGAGTGCTCTACTGCTGGTCTCCACGGCGGAGAGCGACGGCGTGTTCGATCATGCCTCCCTCTCCCCCAACAATACGATCTACACGCCCGACAGCCAGATCCAGTTCTCGGCCATCGGTGTGGATCAAAACGGCGGCGAGGCCGCGCTCCCGGAGAATGTGACCTGGACGGTCGCGGACGCCAAGAGCGGCACGATCGACGCCAACGGTATGTTCACGCCCGCGAAGAACTATAAGGGCGATGTGACGGCCCGCCTGCTTGTGGACGGCACCGTCAAGGGCACGACGACCGCGAAGATCGCGGACATCACGGACCTGTATTTCAGCAGCTCGTCCGTGTCGCTCGACTTTGGCGCGACATCCGATCTCGGCCTTGTTGCGAAATGTGACGGTGTGGACATCGCCTATAAGCCCGGTGACTTCAAATGGACGATCAAGTCCAAAACGGCCGGTGTGCCGGATAAGGACGTCGGCCATATGGACGGCAACACATTCGTGGCCGGTTCCGGCAGCGGTACGATGAACGCGACCGTCACGGTCACTTACGCAAACGATCGCTCCAAGTCGGCGGAGGTCGGTGTGGAGATCGGCAAGCTGCCGGTGACGCTCATGGACTTTGAGCCCATCAACGGCCAGCGCCAGACCTGCGCACACTACCACTGGGGCTGCTCGAAGGCGTATGTACAAAGTGGCTATGGTGCCTGGGATCGCAATGTACCAAATGACGGCCCGGGCTATACCGGCAATGTGTCATCGATTACGGTTTTTACCAGCGGCACCTACACGGATAATCCGCAGACGGCGGAAATCTCCGCACCCTACAGCTTTACGGGCAACTGGGACAGCAGCGTTCCGGCTTCGGATATTTTCCATGCGAATGGGTATTCCTACTACCTTTGGCCGAACAAGTCTCTGATGGACTATAACTGCGGCAATCTGAAGATGACGACCGCAGCGGAAGGCGGTCAGGTGCGTTTCGGCGAATATGCCATGGAGTTGGACTATGACTATGCATCGTTCAATCAGGCGAGTAACTCCAACTTCTATATTCGCTACAGTGGTGACCGGATCAAGATCGATGGTATGCCCACGGAGATCGGCGTCTGGATCTATGCACCGGAAAATACGCCGGGTTATGCGGTCTATGCCGATCTTATGTTCTGGAACGGCAGTGACTACAAGACGAAAAACTACCGCCTTTCGCACAAAAATGCGAATGGTGAGGAATCCACAGTTATTGACTGGTCCGGCTGGATGTACTGTTCGGCGAGCATAGAGGATCTCTGGCAGTATCAGAATGCCGAACACCCGCTGAGTATCATCCCTGGTCAGGGCGTGTTCTGGCTGTCGTATCAGCCGGGCGGCCCGCTCGGTGAGGCCGGCCGGAAAAACGGCACCATCTACTTCGATAACTATCGCGCCGTCTACGGCACGAACCTGGACGACCTGGACAACCCGGTCATCCACGACATGACGGTCAACGGCCAGACGCTCGCGGACGACGGCTCCACCGTCATCAACGCCAATGCAATCGAAGCGGTCGCCTCGTATGACGATGTGGACGGTCAGAACCGCTCCGGCATCAATGCCAAGGCAACGGTCATCAAGATCGACGGCGAGGAACTCCAGTCGGACAATTCCGACACGAATGCGACCGTCCGTCTGACGCTCCAGAACGGCAAGCACACCATGACGGTCTCCGTGTCCGATGCGTTCGGCAACACGGTCGAAAAGACCACGGCCTTTGTCGTTGCCGGCGACATGCAGGACACGGCAACGGTCAGCGTCAGCGGCTCGGACTTCGTCCCGCTCGGCAGCGACTATACGCTGACGGTCGCGGCGGACGGCAAGGTCCGCTCCGCGGACATCACGATGCTCAATCTCAACGATGACATCGGTCAGCCGGCGGTGACCTATGCCAACGGCGTGACCGGAAAACTGACGTACACCAAGACCGGCTTTAAGAAGGCCATGCTGACGCTGCATCTCGAGGCGGCCGCCCCGGTCGAGGGCGAGCTGGCCACATTGACCTTCAAGATCGACGCCGGCCTGGACACGACGGTCAACCAGTTCACGTACACGGTGTCCAACATCGCGCTCACCGCGGCGAACGGCGAGGCCTATACGGCGGCCCAGGCGGCGGTGCGTCTGCCGCTGTCGGCGTACTACAGCATCCAGCCCGGCCCGCAGGCGGTCGGCATGTCCAGCGTGATCGCAGTCTATGAAAAGGACGGCAGTCCCGCCGCCGGTGTGACCGTGTCGCTCGACGGCGCGGAGATCGGCAAGACCGATGCCAACGGCCTGCTCGAGACCGATGCCATGAAGACCAAGGACGCCGGCACGGTCTGCGTGCTCACGGCTGTTGGCACGAAGGGCGTCGCCGAGGCGACGAAGGTCACCGTTCTGGCGGACGCCGCCGGCACGGAGTATACCGCCGTCCATCTCAACGCCGTTCAGGGCAGCAGCACGAGACAGAACATCAGCTGGCTGTCCGGCCTCAGCACGGGCGGCAAGGCGGTCGTGCAGTACCGCGTCAAGGGCACGGATGCCTGGCAGACGGCCGATGGCACCTCTACGCTCACCGGTTTCTCCACCTCCAAGGATGCGGCTTATATCAACACCATTCAGCTTACGGGCCTGACGGCCGGCACGGACTATGAGTTCCAGGTCGGCGACGGCAGCACATGGTCCGAACTGCACACCTTCCGCACGAACGCGGCGCAGCAGGATACCACGGCCTTCGTCGTCATGGGCGACACGCAGATGTCCGGTGACCGTGAGGCGGATGCCGAGAGCATCGCGATCCTCGACGCGCTCGGTGATCTCGTCAAGGACAAGCAGGTCGACTTCGGCCTCCAGACGGGCGACTATGTCGACAACGGCACCAACTACGCCATGTGGGCCGAGATGCAGGAGGCGTTTAACCACACGTTCCCGAACGTGGACTTCATCCACACGCTCGGCAACCATGAGTACTACGGCGACTTCAGCGGCAGCACTGCCAGCAATATCCTTCAGCTCCCGAGCAAGGACTACTACTCCATGGAGTACGGCGATGTCTACGTCGCCGTCATCAACAACGGCGCCGACCTGAGCGCAGCCTGCGAATGGCTCAAGCAGGACGCGGCGCAGAGCACCTGCATGTGGAAGGTCCTGTCCATCCACCAGCCGCCGTATTACACGAACGCCAAGGGCGGCAGCGAGCGGTTCCATGAGCAGATCCCGGCCGCGGCAGAGGCTGCCGGCATCGACGTGGTCTTCTCCGGCCATGACCACTCTTATGCGCGCATCATGGCCAAGGACGGCGCGGCCGTTACCGAAAACGGCGTGACCTATTTCATTTGCGGCGATCTGGGCGAGAAGTCCAAAAACGTCAACTATGCGATGAGCTCCGATTTCTCGTTCGCGTACAAAGAGCAGGACTACGCGGGCCTGATCCTGTACGTCACGGCAAACGGCAAGGAAATGACGATCACCGCTTACGACAGCAAGGACGGCCGTGTGGTCGATTCCACGACGCTGCAGTCCCGCTGCTCGAAGGGCCACCAGCTGACGACCTACCAGAATGGCAAGTCTGCCTGTGCGGTCTGCGGCAAGCTGATCGACGTCAAGGACGCGCAGTACACCGGCTGGATGACCGTTGAGGGCACCGAAAAGCAGATGTACTTCCTGGCCGGCGACTATGTCACCGGCTGGCAGCAGATCGGCGAGAAGATGTACCACTTCGGCGATGACGGCATCGCCCACGTGACCGAGACGGTCGACACTCGTACCTGCACGAAGTACGGTTGGCTGGAGACCACCTGCAAGACCTGCGGCGCCGTTCATCACAGTGCATCTCTCTGGCCGGAGGGCCACAAGTGGGATGACAACCATGTCTGCACGAAGTGCGGCTTCGTGGGCAGGGACATCTCCAAGGCAACGGTCAAGACGTGGCCGGCCACGTATAAGGGCGGCAGCACACCGTGCTATGTGGAGGCTACCTACGAGGGACAGAAGCTGACAGTCAAGACCAGCGACGCGGGTGTTGACGGCTATGTTTCCTATTCCAACAACACCAAGGTCGGCTATGGCGTCGTGACGATCCGCGGCATGGGCGATTACTATGGCATCGTGTCCGCACAGTATGAGATCGTTCCGCCGGTCGTCTCCGGTGTTGCGGTGACGGATGTCGGTCAGAAGCGTCTGACCGTCGGCTGGAATCCGGCTCCCGGTGCTGAGAACTACCGCGTGGAGATCAGCAGCGACGGCGGGAATACCTGGGAGGTCTTGGAGGTGACCTCGCAGACCAGCTGCGTGGCCACGGGCCTGAACCCGTCGACGGCGTACAGCTTCCGCGTATACGGCTGCACGAAGGTCGGCGACACATGGTTCAATTCTCGGCATTATTCCGATGTCGTCAGCGCAACGACACTCAACGCCGACCAGTTCGCGCCGTCCGAACAGTTCAAGGACATCTGTGCGACGGTCGACGGACAGACGATCTCCGGCCTGCAGTCCGGTGCGGATCAGTATCTGTTCCTGCCGGCCAGTGCGAAGCTGAGCAAGCTCGCCCTGACGGTCACGACGCAGAACAGCGACGCACTCAAGATCGAGCTGCAGGGCACGAAGGGCACGCAGACGCTCGACGGTGCTGCCGTGAATGTCACCAAGCTGGCGGATGCGCAGGATGGCCTGTATGATCTTGCGGTTCTTGTCAACGGCCAGAAGGCTGCGGTCGTGCACATCGCACAGTCGGCCAATATCAACGCGCTCTACATCACGAGTGACGATCCGGCCACACAGGGCAGAGACTTTGTCGATGCCAGCAAGTCCAACATCGCGACCGGCAAGCTGCTCGTCGTAGACAAGGACGGCAAGGCCGTGTATGACGGTGCGCTCACGCAGCTCAAGGCGCGCGGCAACACCACCTTCACCAACGCCGAGAAGAAGTCCTACCAGATCAAACTCGACGGCAAGTCCGACCTGATCGCCTGCGGCGAGAAGGTCAAGACCTGGACGCTGCTCGCCGGCTCCCACGACGCAACGCTCATGCGCGACAAGATGTTCAAGGATCTTGCCAAGTCGCTCGGCATGCCGTACACGGCCAGCACCGACTGGGTGGATCTGTACTATGACGGCGTGTATCGCGGCACATACATCGTCAGTGAGAAAAACTCCGTCAACAAGACGGGCGTCAATATCACTGACATGGAAAAAGCCTACGAGGCGTGCAACCCCAGCTACGGTGAGAACGCTTCCACGGCACTGGCCGAGAACAAGTACGGCCAGACTTACCAGTACACCACCGGCCTGACCGAGCCGGAGAACATCACCGGCGGCTACCTGCTGGAGCTCAACGGCACGAAGCTCGACGACAGCTACAATCCGAAGTATGACGAGGCCAGCGGCTTCATCACCGGCAAGGGCTCCGCGATGAATGTCAAGAGCCCCGAGTGGTGCGGCAAGGACGCTATGGCCTACATCAGCGAGTACTATCAGGAGTTTGAAGACGCCGTCTACGCGCAGGACGCCGACGGCAACTATACCGGCTACAACGCGCAGACCGGCAAGTACTACTATGAGTACTGCGATCTGAACTCGCTGGTTCAGGCTTACCTGATCCAGTACCTTTCCGGCAACTCCGACGCGTTCTACTCCTCGTTCTTCTTCTATAAGGACGTGGACGGCCTCATGTACGCCGGCCCTGTCTGGGACATGGAGCTGACCGGCGGCGGCGGCTGGTCCGGCGTGATCACGTCGGACAACACCTTCATCAATGGCCGCTATCTTGTCCAGGCACTCACCCAGATCCCCGGCTTCCGCGCTGCGGTGAACAACTACTATCACAACACCTTCCTTGCACAGGCGCAGGCGCTTGTCGGCGACAACGGCAAGGTTCAGGGGTATTACGATCACATCTCGGCCAGCGCCGCGATGAACTACCGCCAGTGGCCGCTGGTCCGCGTCGGCAAGCCGAGCTCGGACAATCACTTCTGGCCCGACGGAACGACCTACGGCGACACCGTCAAGGATCTTAACACGTGGCTGAGCGCGCGCATCGCAAAGATGAGCGCAGAGTTCAACGATACGTGGGACGATGGCGTCGTGACCAAGGAGCCGACCTGCACCGAGAGCGGCGTGCGTACCTACACCTGTGAAAACGGCAACATCATGTACGAGAGCATCCCGGCGCTCGGCCACAAGGAAGTGATCGACCCGGCGAAGGATGCGACCTGCACGCAGACCGGCCTGACGGAAGGCAAGCACTGCTCCGTCTGCGGCGAGACGCTCGTTGCGCAGACAGAGGTTCCGATGAAGCCGCATACGCCGAAGGCGACGGAGATCGTTCCGGCGACCTGCACGGAGGATGGCACGGCGGGCGGCATCGTCTGCGCTGTGTGCGGCACGACGCTGGAAGGTTCGAAGCGCATCCCGGCAAGGCATCACTATGTCGGCGGCTACTGCACGGTCTGTGAGCGGCAGGATCCGCTGCGCATCCCGTGCTCCGGCGATCAGCATTGCCCGGGCCACATCTTCAGCGACATGCCGTCGACCGACTACTGGTCACACGGCGCGATCGACTATGTCGTTGCGCACAAGCTCTTCTTCGGCACGAGCGCGACGACCTTTGAGCCCATGACCAAGCTTTCCCGCGCAATGATCGTCAAGATCCTTTATACGCTCGAGGGTGAGCCCGCCGTCACCGGGGAGAATCCGTTCCGTGACGTTGCGGACAACAGATGGTACACCAACGCGGTGATCTGGGCGGCGGAGAACAAGATCGTGGCCGGCATCGGCGACGGCAAGTTTGACCCGGACGGCGATGCAACGCGCGAGCAGGTCGCAAAGATCCTGTATGAGTACGCAGCGTTCAAGGGCTGTGACATGAATGTGTATGGTGATCTGTCGGCCTTTGCAGACATGGGCAAGGTTTCCAATTTCGCGAAAGAGCCCATGACATGGGCGGTCGCCGAGGGCCTGATCTCTGGTGTCGCAGTCGGCCGCGAGGCGCTGCTCGATCCGCAGGGCGCGGCGACGCGCGAGCAGTTTGCGATGATGATGGCGGAGTACATGATGCAGGTGCTCCCGCTGACGCCGGACGAGCCGGACGAGCCGGATGCACCGGATGTACCGAGTGCGCCGAGCGCTCCGGTCGAGCCCAGTGTCTCACCCGAGGAACCCAGCGCTTCGCCCGAGGAAACCAGCGCTTCCCCTGCGCCCAGCGCGCAGCCGGCTGAAACGGTGAAGCCAGAAACGGTGCAAACGCCCGCAGAAGGCGAAACGCCGTAATCACGGCGCGGGCGCACAACCCCCCAAGCC
>OFMD01001305.1_pt1 | contig 16163 bp, 14 predicted proteins | sample 1541211 | NCBI WGS metagenome assembly OFMD01 (sample SAMN04209231, study PRJEB22552) | human gut metagenome | biome: gut; material: feces | host: Homo sapiens | place: USA: Oklahoma | reverse complement strand
AGGCCTTTGCCAAGACCGCCGGTATGCGCGAGGAGCAGATGGGTCTGGGCCACGCGTTCGAGATGGATCCCGCCGTGGAGGATACGTTCCTGTACGAGCTGGCGCAGGCCCAGATGGCCCGCGAGATCTTCCCCAACGCGCCCCTGAAGTATATGCCTCCCACGAAGTTCATGACCGGCAACATCTTCCGCGGTCACATTCAGGACGCCCTGTTCAACATGGTGACCATCCTGACCAACCAGAAGCTGCATCTGCTGGGCATGATGACCGAGGCCATCCACACCCCGTTCATGTCCGACCGTGCTCTGTCCATCGAGAACGCCCAGTACATCTTCCGCACCATGAAGGATCTGGGCGACGAGCTGACCTACAAAGAGAACGGCATCATTCGCAACCGCGCCAACGAGGTGCTGACCAAGGCCACCGACCTGCTGAAGGAGATCGAGAAGCTGGGTCTGTTCACCACCATCGAGAAGGGCATCTTCGCCGATGTCAAGCGTCCCAAGGACGGCGGCAAGGGTCTGGCTGGTGTTGTGGTCAAGGACGACAAGTACTTCAATCCCTTCATTGAAGCGATGAAAGGTAAGGTGGGAGCATGAGCAGCGGACTGTATAATACCCATAAAATCGATTTCGATACCACGCTGGATCTGACCCGTCTGAAGCCCTACGGCGACACCATGAACGACGGTAAGGTACAGACCAGCTTCACCCTGCCCATCAAGGATGATGAGCGCGGTGAGGAGGCTGCCCGCCAGATCGCCAAGAAGATGGGTCTTGAGGAGCCCAACGTGGCCTATCACACCGCACTGGACAAGGAGTTCACCTTCTATGTGGTCTATGGCAGCTGCGTACACTCCGTGAACTACGAGGATATCCATGTTATTACTGTGGAGTCCGACGTGATGAGCATGGAGGATACCAATGAGTACATCAAAGAGCACATCGGCCGCAAGGTCGTGATGGTGGGTGCCTCCACCGGCACCGACGCTCACACCGTGGGTATCGACGCTATCATGAACCGCAAGGGCTTCGCCGGCCACTACGGCCTGGAGCGTTACGAGATGATCGAGGCCTATAACCTGGGCTCTCAGGTCCCCAACGAGGAATTCATCAAGAAGGCGTTGGAGCTGCACGCGGACGTGCTGCTGGTCAGCCAGACCGTTACCCAGAAGGATGTACACATCCAGAACCTGACCAACCTCATCGAGCTGCTGGAGGCCGAGGGCCTGCGCGACAAGTTCGTCGTATGCTGCGGTGGTCCCCGCATCACCCATGAGCTGGCCAAGGAGCTGGGCTTTGACGCCGGTTTCGGCGCCGGCAAGTATGCCGACGACGTGGCGTCCTTCGCCGTGACCGAAATGGTCAAGCGCGGCATGAAGTAAAACCATACGGCACCACTGGGTCAACTGCATAGGCAGATGGCCCAGTGGTTGCTGTCATAAAAAAGTAGGAGGAACAGAAATGGCAAAGAAACCTGTATTGACTGCCAAGGAAGCGGCGGCCATGATCCCCGACGGCGCCACGATTATGTGCGGCGGCTTCCTGGCTTGCGGCCAGGCCCGCGCTATCGTCAAGGAGCTGGTGGCCCTGGGCACGAAGGACCTGACCCTGATCGCCAACGATATGGGCCGCGCGACTGGCCCCATGGGCGAGGAGTTCTTCGGCATCGCGGAGCTGATCCACAACCATCAGGTCAAGCGCGTCATCGCCACCCATGTGGGCATGACCCCCGAGGTCGGTCAGCAGAACACCGAGGGTACGCTGGAGGTCAATCTGCTGCCCCAGGGCACCCTGGCTGAGTGCATCCGCGCCGGCGGCGCCGGTCTGGGCGGCGTGCTGACCCCCGTGGGCATCGACACGCTGGTGGAGGAGTCCCCCTTCTGCCTGGGCCGCCACACTGTGGACGGCAAGGATTATCTGCTGATGAAGCCCATCCACGCCGATTTCGCCCTGCTGGGCGCCTATAAGTGCGATGAGTACGGCAACTGCTGGTACAAGGGCACCATGCGTAACTTCAACGTGGTGATGGCCACTGCCGCAGACACCGTGATCGCCGAGTGCGAGTATATCGTTCCCGTGGGCGATATTGAGCCGGAGAACGTCCATACCTACGGTATGTGCGTGAACTACATCGTGGAAGGAGACAGAAAGTAATGGAAAAGTCTGAGATCAAGGGCTTTATTGCCAAGCGCTGCGCCAAAGAGCTGAAAGATGGCGACGTCGTGAATCTGGGCATCGGTCTGCCCACCCTGATCCCCCACTACCTGCCCGAGGGCGTTGAGGTAATCATCCACGCTGAGCTGGGTATCGTCTCCGCAGGCAAGGCGCCCAAGGAGGGCGACGAGAACTATGATCCGTACCACGTTGTGGACGCCGGCGGCAGTCCCGCCTCCGTGGCCTATGGCGGCGGCTTCATCGACTCCGCCAGCAACTTCGGCCTGATCCGCGGCGGCCATGTGGACGCCTGCTTCCTGGGCGCGCTTGAGGTCGATGCTGAGGGCAACCTGGCCAACTGGATCATCCCCGGCAAGAAGATGCCCGGCATGGGTGGCGCCATGGACCTGTGCGTGGGCGCCAAGCACTGCATTGTGTGCATGGAGCACACCGCCAAGGGCAACCCCAAGATCTTTGAGAAGTGCCGTCTGCCCCTGACCGCCTCTCACTGCGTGAACAAGATCATCACTGAGATGTGCGTGTTTGAGGTCACTGACAAGGGCCTGCTGATGACCGAGATCAACCCCGAGTTCACTGTCGATCAGATCAAGGAAGCCACGGCCGCTCCCTTCGAGGTCGCCGTTGACCTGAAGAGTATGCTGGACTAAGTGAAAATGCGTATGACTCCCCCGGCGAAGCCGGGGGAGTTGTTTTTTGGGGGGAGCGGTGAGTGCACGATGATACCTCATCCGTCAACGCTCCGCGTTGCCACCTGTCTCCCTGCGGGTCGGTCGGTTCACGGGTCTGACACGCCACCGACGTGTCATTCAACACCGTGAACCCCTCGAGGGGAAGGCAAGGGGCTGGGCGGACCGATGCGGGAATATTTCCAAAATGTGGAAAAATGCAAGAAATTTGTTACCGGGAATGGTGGTTTTAGGGGGAAATGCTGAAATTGGGGTGGACAAATGGGGAGAGTGTGGTATAATCTGTGTATCCGCAGGAGTACTCCTGCTTTAGCGTTTTAACAGAGATTAAAACGAAGTGTCCTGCGGAAATATTTAAAACAAGGGGAATATACAATGAAGAAGTTATTGGCAATGGCGCTGGCGCTGGTCATGGCACTTAGCGTCACCACCATCTCGTGGGCGGATGATAAGGCTGCAGAATTCAACGGTCAGCAGTATGACACACTGCTGGCGGCTGTTCAGGCGGCTGTTCAGGAAAACACCACGGCGGGCAAGACCATAAAGTTGCTTGGTGATGTGACTGAAGATGTGGCGGATATTGAGGGGCTGAGTAATTTCATGCTGACCATCGATTTGAATGGCCGCAGCTATACCGGCATGATTAGGAAGTATCATGATTTGGTTGTCACAGATACCAGCGAAAGCAAAACCGGCACAGCGCATTTCAGCTATGTGATGTGCAATGTCCTGAAATTGCAGGGCGGTACTATTGTCATTGACGATGCGGAGATTTTCCATGGGACCTATCTGGAAGGTGCAGCCGTGACTATCAACGGCGGTGAGTATCAATATTCCGGCGCGGCAAACCATACGAAGGCTATCAATTTTCAGGAAGGCAGCAGCCTGACCATCAACAGCGGTGTGTTTTGGACAAAAGACAATCTCGAAAAGGGTGGCAACACCGTTGTCCAGTATGGGGATCATTTCGTCGTTGGAAGAACGGAACAGGGCAGCTACACTATCCAGAAGACTTCTGCGAATGGCACTACGCTGTATTTCTATGACCTGAGTACCGCTGCGAAAGCGGCTGCGGATGGGGATACGATCACCCTGCTGGCGGACCAGACCATCGACAGAAAGGTGGAGGTCAAGAACTCCGTTACCATTGACGGCAACGGAAAGAGCATCGTTCTGGCCGAGACGGTAAAGGACCTTCCAGTCGGTCCTACCCGGTATGCACAGGGTGTGTTTGAGTTCTCCGGCGATAACAAGACTGCCAAGATTGAGGGTGTGATGTTTAAGGATATTGATCGTCAGACGGTCATGATCCGCGCGTATAACAGTGGGAGCAACTCCACCATTACTGTGGATAGCTGTACCTTTGACAATGTCAGAGCCTTGAACATTGTGCGCGCCGCCTCCGAGAGTGCACAGAAGTCCAAGCTGGTAGTTACCAATTCTACTTTCAAGGGCTGCACAGCGTCTTTGAATGGCATTATCCAGATCGACAACAACAGCACCGGCAATGCCGCCAGCGAGATCAAGAACAACGATTTCATCGGCAACGAGGTCGGTCCTGCTGACAATGTGGCGGTCATTTATCTGTCCGCGCCCGCAACGGTACAGAACAACTATTTCGATGGAAATACGACCACGGCAAACACCGACAAGAAGAACGGTGTCGTTGTGACCGGTTCCAACGCGGTAGGCTCCAAGGTCGAGAGCAACGCCTTTGTCAGCCATACCTTCGATGGCGGTGATGCACAGGGCGCGGTCTATGGTGCCAAGGGCGCTACCACGGTCAGCAACAACTATTATGGCGCAGGCATCGACCATCTGGCCAAGGCAGGGGACGGCTTTAGCGAAAGCTCCGTCGCTACGGGATATACCAATATGGGCAGCGGCAACCATTCCTACACTGCTCCCCGCTACTACTATTATAACTCCACCACCACGACTACCAAGGATGGCAGCAAGACCAGCCCCAAGACCTTTGACGCGGGCGTGGGCATCTACGCCGTGACGGCGGTGCTGTCCGTGACCGGTATGGCGTGGGTCGGCAAGAAGCGGCACTAAGTCAACAAAAAAGAAAGCCCGTGAGGGCTTTCTTTTTTTGACATTTGCGGGGGCGAGGGCTGTGCCTGCGGGCGGCTGCGCTTTTATTTTTCACCCTTGGTCAGGTTGGTCAGGACGGTCTTGACGCCCTCCAGCCCCTCGCCGGCGGCCTTTTTTACGCCTTCAAACCCCTCGCCGGCGGCCTTTTTCAGCTCGTCCTTCACGTCCACGGCCAGGCGGCGGAATATCTCGGCGATGATCTTCTTTTTCTCCTCGTCCGCGCCGACGTACTGCTTCAGCAGCGCCGCGCCGCCGGCCAGACCGCCGCTGCGGAGGTCGTCCAGCGTCCTGGCTTTGCCGGACAGAGAGAGTACGTCAAACAGCGCGTCGGTGAACTGCTCACGCTCGGCGGGGGTCATGGAGCCAATCCACTCCCGGAGCACATCGTCGGAGAGCCTGCCCATCTGGGAACGCTGGCCCAGGTGGACAAAGCGGGTGCCCACCACGCTCCAGGACAGGGGCTCGTGCTGCATGATGGAACGGTTGGCGCTGTCGATAACGGCGTAGTCCTCGGTGTGCTCCAGCAGGACGCCTACGATGGAGGACTCGGGGATATAGGTGTGCAGCTTATCGGCCACCCGGCGGTATTCCGGGGTGTCCAGCATATCCCGGGCGAAGCCGGGGCCATCGTTGTTATAGGCGGACAGCAGGCGGTCCTTCTGCAGCTCGGCAGGCAGATAGATTGCCGCCCAGGCGGCCAGATTGCCGCCCTTGCTGTGGCCGCCGATACGCAGGGGTAGGGCGGGGCAGAGGGATGCCATCTCTGTAGCGTAGGACACGGCGCGCGTCTGGGCGGGGATGGCGGAGAGAAAGCTCATGTTGAAGTCCTCTTTCCAGCCGGCCAGAGAGGTGTCGGTGCCCATGAAGGCGACGAACAATGTGCCGTCGGGCACCAGGAAGGAGAGCGCGTCGAACTGCTTGGCGCTCTGTTCGTCGTATTCGTGGGTATAGCCGAATAGGCGCAGGTCCCGGAAGCGTTCGGTCTGTGCCGCCAGACGCAGCAGGGGGAGATAGCTGAGCTCGGAGAGGCCCAGCTGGTCATCCTCGTCGGTGAGCAGGGGTGCGACCTGGGCCAGGGTGGGCGCCGCGGCGTGGTCCTTGGTATGGACCGCGTCGATGCGGCGGAAGTTGATATAGGAGAGGATGCACAGCACCAGGTTGTCCACCTCGTTGAAGCCGTCACGGGCAAAGGTCAGGTCGCCGCGCCAGCGGAGGTAATCAAAGGGGGTGCCGTTGACGGGGGCCAGCTGTTTGGGTGTGTTCTTTTCCATATAGACCTCCTTGCGTATGGTATATGCAGTATACCATATTTTGCCCGCGACCACAACGGGCAGCGCGGCAAAAAATGTTTGGCGAAAAATGTTTACAGTTGCGGCGTTGACGATGGGGGACTTCTATTGTATAATAAACTGATTTATTATGGGGAGGGTCCGTCTGTATGTGGATCGCGAAGGATTGGAAGGATTATGAGCTGCTGGACTGCGGTGGCGGCGAAAAGCTGGAGCGCTGGGACCGACAGGTATTGGTGCGCCCCGATCCCCAGGCGATCTGGGAGACGGATAAGACCACGCGGCTGTGGCGCGGCGCAACAGGACGCTATTCCCGGTCTTCTACCGGCGGCGGTCATTGGGATAAAGGCAAGCTGCCCGAAAGCTGGCAGGTGCATTACAAAGACCTGACATTTCAGGTGAAGCCTATGAACTTCAAGCATACGGGATTGTTCCCGGAGCAGGCGGTAAATTGGGACTTCGCCATGGACAAGATACGGCATGCCGGAAGGCCTGTCCGGGTGCTGAACCTGTTTGCCTATACCGGTGGGGCTACGGTAGCCTGTGCGAGGGCCGGCGCTTCTGTGTGCCATGTGGACGCGGCCAAGGGTATGGTGGCCTGGGGTAAGGAGAACGCCCGGCTATCCGGCCTGGGCGAAGCGCCCATCCGCTGGATCGTGGACGACTGCGCCAAGTTCGTGGAGCGTGAGATACGCCGGGGTAAGACCTATGATGCCATTATCATGGATCCGCCCTCCTACGGGCGCGGGCCCGGCGGCGAGGTGTGGAAGTTAGAAGACAATCTGTATCCCTTTCTGGAGCTGTGCAGCCGGGTGCTGTCGGACAAGCCGCTGTTCGTGGTATTGAACAGCTATACCACGGGGTTGGCGCCGTCGGTGCTGGGGTACATATTGCAGCTGCTGGTAGGGCGGAAATTCGGCGGCACGGTCACATGGGACGAGCTGGGCCTGCCCTGCACGGAAAGCGGTATGGCGCTGCCCTGCGGCGCCACGGGAAGATGGTTTTCCGAGTAAACGAGAACGGAAGTAATTGCGTATGGCAGTGATGATAGAGACAAAGGATCTCACCTATATCTATCCCGCGCCGGAGGGGGAGACGAATCCCCCGGCGCTGCGGGGCGTGTCGGTGACGATCGAAAAGGGCAGCTTCACGGTGGTGCTGGGCCACAACGGCTCCGGCAAGTCCACCTTTGCCAAGCACCTGAACGCGGTGCTGCTGCCGTGCGGCGGTGCCGTGTATGTGGACGGAATGGACACGCGGGACGAGAAGCTGCTGCTGGAGATCCGGCGGCGGACGGGTATGGTGTTCCAGAACCCGGACAACCAGATCGTGGCCAATGTGGTGGAGGAGGATGTAGCCTTCGGCCCGGAGAACCTGGGTGTGCCTACGGCGGAGATACGCCGGCGGGTGGACGACGCGCTGGCGGCGGTGGGCATGGAGCAATTCGCCAGCCACGCACCGCACCTGCTCTCCGGCGGGCAGAAGCAGCGCATCGCCATTGCGGGTATTCTGGCCATGGAGCCGGAGTGCATCGTGCTGGACGAGGCCACGGCTATGCTGGACCCGGCGGGACGGTGTGAGGTCATCGACACCGTGCTGCGGCTGAACCGGGAGCAGGGCATTACCGTGGTGCTTATCACCCATCACATGGTCGAGGCGGAGCGTGCAGACCGAGTGATCGTGATGTACGACGGCGAGGTAGCGATGGACGGTATGCCGCGGCAGGTGTTCTCACAGGTGGAGCGCCTGCATGAGCTGGGCCTGGCGGCACCGGATACGGTGGAATTGCTGTATCGGCTGCGGCGGGACGGAGTAGATGTGCCGCTGGAAAACCTGACGGTAGACGAGTGCGCCGATACCATTTGCCGCGCTTTCGGCGAGGCGGAAGGGAAGTAACATTGGAACCGATTTTGCAGATAGAGGACCTGACCCACACCTATTCAGCGGGGACACCGTTCCAGCGCAGCGCCGTGGAGGGGCTGAGCATGACTGTGGGCGCAGGGGAGTTTTTGGGCGTGATCGGACACACCGGGTCCGGTAAATCCACGCTGATACAGCATCTGAACGGGCTTTTGCAGCCCACGTCCGGTCGTATTCTCCTGGAGGGGAAGGATATCTGGGCGGATCCGAAGAAAATACGGGACGTACGCTTCAAGGTGGGGTTGGTGTTCCAGTACCCGGAATACCAGCTGTTCGAGGAGACGGTGTATAAGGACATCGCCTTCGGACCGAAGAACATGGGACTGGACGCGGAGGAGATCGACCGGCGGGTGCGGGACGCGGCGGCCTTTGTGGGACTGCACGAGACGCTGCTGGACAAGTCGCCCTTTGAGCTCTCCGGTGGACAGAAGCGCCGTGTGGCTATCGCGGGCGTCATCGCCATGGAACCGAAGGTGTTGGTGCTGGACGAGCCCACGGCGGGGCTGGATCCCCAGGGGCGGGACGCCATACTGGCACAGATACAGGCCTATCACCGCGCCAAGGGCGCGGCGGTGGTGCTGGTGAGTCACAGCATGGAGGAGATCGCCAGAAATGTGGACCGCATCGTTGTGCTGTCCGACGGAAAGGTATATATGGAGGGCACGCCGAAGCAGGTGTTTGCCCGGGCTCATGAACTGGAGCAGGTGGGGCTGGACGTGCCTCAGGTGACGAAGGTGGCCGCCGCGCTGAAGGCACGGGGGTTGGATATTGACACGGCGGTGTACACCGTGGAGGCGCTGGAGCAGAAGCTGCTGACGCTGAGGGGGGGTGCGTCTCCGTGCTGAAGGATATCACACTGGGACAGTTCTTCCCGGCGGATACGCCGGTACACCGACTGGACCCCAGGACAAAGCTGCTGTGCGTCATCCTCTACATCGTGGCGCTGTTCAGCGCCAAAAGCGTACTGACCTATGGAATCATGATCACGGTGCTGGCGGTGTCGGTGCTGGTGTCGCGGGTGCCGTTCAAGTCGTTGACAAAGGGCTTGAAGCCCGTCTATTTTGTGGTGGCCTTCACGGCCGTTATGAATATGTTTTTCACCGCCGGTACGCCGGTGGCGGATGTTTGGCTGCTGCGGAGCATCACCTGGGAGGGTGTTGTAGCCGCCGTGCAGATGGTGCTGCGGATCGTGATGCTCATCATGGGCACATTTTTGATGACGTATACCACCAGTCCCATCGCCCTGACGGACGGCATGGAGAGCCTGCTGGGGCCGCTGAAAAAGCTGCGCCTGCCGATCCACGAGCTGGCTATGATGATGTCTATCGCGCTGCGCTTCATTCCCACGCTGATCGAGGAGACAGACAAGATCATGTCGGCACAGAAGGCCCGCGGCGCGGACTTTGAGACAGGCAATATCTTCCGGCGTGCCAAAGCGTTGGTTCCCATTTTGGTGCCGCTGTTCATCAGTGCGTTCCGCCGTGCCGATGAACTGGCTACGGCTATGGAATGCCGCTGCTACCACGGCGGCGAAGGGCGCACGGCGCTGCGGGTACTGCGGTACAAGGCGGCGGACTGGCTTGTGCTGGTGGCGTTCCTGGCGCTGACGGCAGGCATTATCGTTTTGAAAAAGCTTGGCTTTTGAGTGAGAGGAGGCGGGGCCTATGCGGAATATCGCGCTGGTATTGATGTACAACGGCACCGCCTATCACGGCTGGCAGGTGCAGAAGACGGAGACCTCTGTGGCGCAGACGCTGGAAAAGGGCTTGTCTATGGTGTGCGGCCATCCGGTGAAGGTCATCGGCTGCGGGCGCACAGATGCCGGCGTCCACGCGGAGCACTATGTGGCCAATTTCCGTACAGAGTCGCGGATACCGGTGGATCGCCTGCCCTTTGCGGTGAATACCCATATCCCGGAGGATATCGTGGTAAAGGCGGCCTATGAGGTAGCCGATGACTTTAACGCCATCGGGTCGTGCATCCAAAAGGAGTATACCTACCGTATCTACAACTCCCGGATCAAAAACCCCTTTTACGTTCACCGGGCGTATTTCTATCCCAAGAAATTGGATGAGGACTTGATGGACCGGGCAGCCCGGATGTTCGAGGGGACCCACGATTTCGCCGCTGTGCGGAGTGTGGGGACCAACGTGCGGAGCACCGTGCGGACTATCCACTACTGCCGTGTGACGCGGAATGGGGAACTGCTGGAGCTGAAGGTATGCGCGGACGGTTTCTTGTATAATATGGTACGTGCCATTACCGGCACGGTACTGTACGCGGCGGAGGGAAAGCTGATGCCGGAGGACATCCCGGAGATACTGAATTCGGGCAACCGGACGCTGGCGGGGCCCACGGCGCCGCCGGGAGGGTTGTATCTCACGCGAGTATGGTATGAGGATGAACGGTTGAATGGATAACAACACCAACAACTGGAAAGAGTTTACCCTGGGCGACGTCCAGGAGGAGCATCCCCGGCGTGTGGCCAAGCGCAGCCGGAAGCCGCTGCTGGTACTGCTGATCGTGGCGGTACTGGCGGTAGCGGCGGTGACGGCGGCGGTACTGCTGGACCGCAGCGGTTTTGATGGCCTGCGCCGCAAGGTCATCTACGCCAAGGCTGTGAAGGATGAAAACGGCTGCGCCCAGCTGTATCGTTACAGCAGCGACCAGTCGGGTCATTTTGCTTCGCTGGAGGGCAGCCTCGTGTCTGTGTCCATGCACCAACTGACGGTGCTGGATGAGCAGAACAAGACGCTGTATGACGAGGCGGTGAAGTTCCAGTCACCGGCGTTGTCCGTCGGCGGCGGACGTGCCGCAGCCTATGACGTGGGCGGCACGGCGGTATACGTCCTGTCGGATAAGGGCCTGATGTACACATTGGACTGCGCCGGAGAGGTGCTCAGTGCATCGCTGAATGCCAAGGGCTGGCTGACTGTGGTGTGCAGTGAAAGCGGCTGCAAGGCCGCGGTACGGGTCTATGACGGCAACGGAGAAGCGGTGTTCGCTTTCAAGTCGTCGGACCGCTTTGTGATGACGGCGGCGCTGTCCGCCGACAGCCGTACCTTGGCGGCGGTGACCATGGGGCAGGAAAACGGCACGTTTGCCAGCTATGTGATCTTCTACCGAGTGAACAGTGATCAGGAGGCCGGACGCTGCACCCTGCGGGGCAGCGTGGTCTATGATCTGATGGCTGCGGGAACCGGATTCTGCGCCGTGACGGAGGAGCAGTTGTGCTTCATTGACGGCAGCGGCGTGATGACTGCCGCCTATGATTACGGCGGAGACTATCTGCGGCGGGTCAGCATCAGCGGTGACGGCTATGCCGCTCTGCTGCTGGGTCGGTACCGTACCGGCACGCAGCACCGAGTGGTGACGGTGAACAGTGACGGCCAGGAGCTGGCCTCGCTAGAGCTGGACGCGGAGGTCAGCAGCCTGTCCGCCGCGGGACGATATGTGGCCGTGCTGTGCAGCGACCATCTGACGATCTATGATAAGCAGCTGCTTCCCGTGGCGGAGCTGGAGGAAGTTAGCCAGGCACGGGAGGTGCTGATGCGGAGCGACGGCTCGGCTGTGCTGGCGGGGAGCACCGCCGCAAGCCTGTATCTGCCGTAAGGTGTGACGGGGCGAGGCCCTATGTGAGGTGATCACCAATGAGTGGAAATGTTGGAATATTTGTGGATCTGATTTTACTGGCGCTGCTGCTGATCGGCTTGGTACTGGGTTGGCGGCAGGGGCTCGTGCAGGCGCTGACGCGTATCATCGTAGTGGTGGCGGCACTGCTGCTGGCCAGCTGGATCGCCGGAAAGCTGGCGGAGCCGGCGGCCAGATGGCTGGAACCGATCCTTTCGGAGAAGCTGGAGCAGCGGCTGACGGCCCAGGGCAACACCGACGACGCCGGCGAGATGCTGGCGGCCTTCGGCTTTGAGGGCGATACACTGTCAGAGCTGGTGGACAACGCTGTGGAGAAGGCCCAGCAGGCGGGCGAGACGCTGCTGAGCGCTGTGGTGTCCACCGCGCTGAAGTCTGCGGCCTACGCGGTGGTGTATGTGGTGTCGTTTTTGCTGCTGCTGCTTTTGCTGCGGCTGGTACTGACACCGCTGCATCTGTTCACAAAACTGCCGGTGGTACATGGCGTCAACGCCCTGCTGGGCGGTGTGCTGGGCTTGGTGAAATGCGCGCTGCTGCTGTTCCTGGCGGTGTGGGTGCTGCAGAAGCTGCAGCTGCTGGTGACGCCGGAGCTGGTGAACAAAACGGTGCTGCTCAAATTTTTCGCCCAGAACAGCCCCATCGATCTGATCGCTAAGCTGTGAAAGCGGCTATAATGGATATGCTTTTTTGATAAGAGATAACGGAGGAAAACCATGCAACCGACTCTTTGTTCCAAATGTAAGAAGAATGTGGCCGTTGTGTTCATCTCCCGGATGAATGAGAAGAATGAGATGGTCAACGAGGGCCTGTGCCTTAAGTGTGCCGCCCAGCTGGGTCTGCCCCAGGTGGAGGACATGATGAAGCGTATGGGTATCACGCCGGAGGACCTGGAGAACATCAACAGTGAGATGATGCAGGCCTTCGGCGGTGCGGAGGAGCTGGATGCGCCGGTGGACGAGGGCGAGGAAGATGATGAGGAAAGCGGCAAGACCGCTACGTTCCCGTTTCTGAACCGCCTGTTCAACAACGGCAGCAATCCGCCGGCCGAGCAGCAGCCGCCCCAGAACGGCGGTGCCGGACAGCAAGGGACCGGCCGCAAGACGGAGAAAAAACGCAAATTTCTGGATAACTACTGCATCAACCTGAGCCAACGTGCCCGGGAGGGCAAGTTGGACGCCGTTATTGGCCGGGAGCAGGAGATCGAGCGCGTGGTGCAGATTTTGAACCGCCGCCAGAAGAACAATCCCTGCCTGATCGGCGAGCCGGGCGTGGGCAAGACCGCCATCGCCGAGGGCCTGGCCCAGCGGATCGTCAAGGGCGAGGTGCCGTTCAAGCTGCGGCAGAAGGAGGTCTATCTGCTGGATCTGACGGCGCTGGTGGCAGGCACGCAGTTCCGCGGTCAGTTCGAGAGCCGGATGAAGGGCCTGATCGAGGAGATACGCAAGGCCGGCAACGTGATCCTGGTCATCGACGAGGTCCACAACATCGTGGGTGCCGGCGATGCCGAGGGCAGTATGAACGCCGCCAATATCCTTAAGCCTGCCCTTAGCCGGGGCGAGATACAGGTTATCGGTGCCACCACGTTCAACGAGTACCGTAAGCACATCGAAAAGGACACGGCGCTGGAGCGCCGCTTCCAGCCCGTTACCGTCAGCGAACCCAATGTAGAGGATACGCTGAAGATACTGCAGGGCATTGCCCACTACTATGAGCAGTTCCACGGTGTGTCCATCCCGCAGGGGGTGCTGCGCCAGGCGGTGCTGCTGTCCGAGCGCTATATCACGGACCGCTATCTGCCGGATAAGGCCATCGACCTGATCGATGAGGCCTGCTCCGACCGGAACCTCCATGATCCGGAGATCAACCGCCGGATGGAGCTGGAACAGGAGTTGTCCAATTTGACCTTTGAGCGCGAGAACCTGATGTCCGCCCAGCCGGCGGATGGTCAGCAGTTCACGGAGCAGGAACTGGACCAGCGGTACGAGCGCATCGCGGAGCTTCGCAGCCAGGAGCTGCGGGTGACGGATGAGCTGAATGCCATCAGGGCCAAGGGGATGCCGGAGCTGACCATGGAGAACATTGCCCGGGTCATCGAGATGTGGACAAAGATCCCCGCCAGCAAGATCAAGGAAGAAGAGTTCAAGCGTTTGGCGGAGCTTGATCAGCGGCTGCGCGCCCATGTGGTGGGCCAGGACGAGGCGATCGCCGCCGTGTCCGCCGCGATCCGCCGCAACCGCGTGGGTATTTCCCCCAAGCACAAGCCGGTGAGCTTCATCTTCGTGGGTCCTACCGGTGTGGGCAAGACGGAACTGGTGAAGCAGCTGGCTGACGATCTGTTCAATGCGCCGGAGAGCCTGATCCGCCTGGATATGTCCGAGTTTATGGAGAAGCACTCTGTCTCCCGTATTGTGGGCAGTCCTCCGGGCTATGTAGGCTACGACGAGGCGGGGCAGTTGACGGAGAAGATACGCCGCAAGCCCTACTCCGTTGTGCTGTTCGATGAGATCGAAAAAGCGCACCCGGATGTGCTGAATGTGTTGCTGCAGATTTTGGACGACGGACAGATCACAGACGCCCACGGACGGAAGGTGAATTTTGAGAACACCGTCATCGTGATGACCTCAAATGCAGGGTCCGACACTAAATCCGCCGGTGCAGTGGGCTTCGGCGGCAGCGCTGATGACCAGGGCAGGGAGCGAATCATGAAGGCGCTGCAGGACTTCCTGCGGCCGGAGTTCCTGAACCGCGTGGATGAGATCGTGTGCTTCAACCACCTGACAAAAGAGAACTTTGCCGGGATCGCCCGTATCATGCTGGATGAGCTGAAAGCCTCTCTGGGCGATAAGGGCTATACCCTCCGCTATGACGAGGCACTGGTGGACTATTTGGTAGAGAAATCCTACTCTTTGACCTACGGCGCCCGAAACCTGCGGCGCCTGATCCAAAAGGAGCTGGAGGACCCCATGGCCGCCCGTATCATCGATGCATTCGAGCATCCCATTACGCAGATCAGCGCCACCGTACGCGACGGCGCGGTACAGCTGTACACATTGTGAGGTGAGTCTATGCTGTTTCGCAAGGATATGGACCCCCGGTGCGCATACTGCGCCAAAGGAAGCCGCATCGGCGAGGACAAGGTAGCCTGCGTCAAGCGGGGTGTCGTGGCGCCGGAGGACCACTGCGGCGCATTTAAGTACGATCCCCTGAAGCGGGTGCCGCCCCGGCCGATGAAGCTGGATACAGACAAGCTGCGGGAAGAGGATTTTCAACTGTAAGCACAATAGGTAGCCGCCTCTGGGCGGCTGCCCGTGCAGTGAAAGGAGAATGGCATGACTGTTAAAAAAGTATGGGCTGTGTACTTCAGCGGGACCGGCACCACGAAGAAAACAGTCGATCGCATCGCCCGCCGTCTGGCAGAAGCGTTGGGTACAGACTGCGAAGTGTATGACTACACGCTGCCTGCCGCACGCCGACAGGAGCTGACCATTCCGTCCGGTGATGTGGCCGTAGTGGGTTGTCCCACCTACGCTGGGCGCGTTCCAAATCTGCTGATGCCGTACCTGCGGGATATGGTGCACGGCAAGGGTGCTTTGGCGGTGCCTGTGGTGCTGTTCGGCAACCGCAATTACGATGACGCGTTGATGGAGCTGTCGCGGCTGCTGACGGCTGACGGCTTTTCCTGCGTGGCCGGAGGGGCCTTCGTGGGGGAACACAGCTTTTCCCGTACCTTAGGCGCGGGTCGGCCCAGTAGGGCGGATATGGCGGAGATGGATGTCTTTGCCGACCATGTGGCCACCAAGCTGGTAGCGGGAGATACTGCGCCTGTTACTGTGGGCGGCTGCGACCCCATACGGCCCTACTACACCCCCCGTGACCGTCATGGAGAACCCATCAATATCCTGAAGGTCAAGCCCAAAACGGATGTGACAAAATGCGGGGGCTGCGGTCTATGTGCTGCCCGGTGTCCCATGGGAAGTATCGACCCGGCGGACGTGTCCCGGATCAATGGAGTGTGCATCAAGTGCGGTGCCTGTGTCAAGGGATGTCCCACCGGCGCCAAGTATTTCGATGACCCCGGGTATCTATACCACAAGAGCGAACTGGAGGAGATCTACGCCCGGCCAGCAAAGAACGAGACGTTCCTATAAGTATCAAAGAGGCGGGAGATGGGAATAATACATAAGCTGTGCTGATGACGTGAAGCCTTCCATTCCAAGTGGACAAAATGTGGAATTGACCGTTGACAAACGGCACAGTGTATGGTAGTCTAACAAAGCTGTCCGGGAGGGCAGAGCGCGTGTAAAGCGAGTCAATGAAAAATGTCTAAAAAAGGTAAAATAGTAGTT
>OFMD01001302.1_pt1 | contig 16176 bp, 21 predicted proteins | sample 1541211 | NCBI WGS metagenome assembly OFMD01 (sample SAMN04209231, study PRJEB22552) | human gut metagenome | biome: gut; material: feces | host: Homo sapiens | place: USA: Oklahoma | reverse complement strand
ACCCCATTCAACTCAAGGGGGTATCTCATTTTCCTGTTGTATCATATTTTCTTGTACTTGTCAAGTAGAAGACGCTGTACTTTATTTAGTTTGCCCCTTTAAACTTAAACCCCTTCTCCATTTGCACTTGTAGGCAGTACAACATTTAACCAAGTTGTACTGCCTACTTTGTTCTAAATCAAGTTGTAGGAATAAACCACATTCCGTAAAAGTCTGAACCATTATTGAAGATAACTTTGTTCATGCTTCTAGCAATTAGTTTTCCCATATAGAGGTATGCACTAGCGTCATAATGTCCGCCAACTCTTGAACTAGCTATAAATCCCGGCTGATTGTATTCTGATGCGTAATCTTTTGCAAGGTCAAGCAGATAACACTTTTCAAAATGATCGGCAATTTTTCGTACCGCATCATTATACTGTAATCTTAAACCAGTTTCGTTATAAGGGTTGGTCATAAGGAAGAAACGTGCGTTAGGAACTAGTGCTTTCATTTTCTGAATTATCTTACCATAGTTTCCATAATAAGTGTCACCATTTGCGTCTGGATTACTGTCGTTAATATCACTGATAGAACCAAGATAACTTTCACCAAGTCTATTAACGTCATTTTCACCAAGTCCAATTAAATAACACTGGCAAAAATTTGTACTTTGTTCAGCTAATGTATAACCATTAGAGGAACTAAGCCATGTTCTAGTAGTTAAACCATCCTCGCTAAAATATTTTACCTCTCTTCCGCTATCTTGTTTTAAATACTGCCCCCATCTTGTTTCTACTGGAAATTTCCATGTATTTGAATTATATGGGTCTTGCTCTGCTCCACTGGCAAGACTGTCACCAATTATACCAAAACTCTTAAAACACCAGTACAAGTTTGACGGCTCTTCTGGCACGTTTTCCCAATTATCAAGTGTATCTTGATTAACGTGAACCCATGGTAACCATGAACTACCCCAATGATTTCTTATCCAAATATCTCCTTTTGCTGTTGCCCATATCTGAATGGTTGCGTCATTTTTATTACTAATATGGTTCATTGTAAGTAGCGCGCCATAATAAAAATTAGTTGGGGCATCTGGTATACTTTCGGTACTATCATATATTCCAATTAAGTACATAGTGTTTGGCTCAGCGTCAGCTAAACTAGCCAACTGCTTTGTACTTGTAATTGTAGGACCAGTATGCACAGCATATTTGTTGCTAATGTCATACCACTCATTCCACTTATTCTCCCAATGATTTCTAGCAAACATTCTGCCATTACAATCAAACCAGAACTGAACCATAGCGTCATTACTTGCTACATGGTTAAACGTAATTAAGTTACCATACTGGGCAGCACCTATCGGAAAATCTGGTAACGTATCTGGTGAATTTATACCAATAAGATATGTTCTGTTTGGTAACGCATCACCAAGGCTACTAAGCTGGCTTGAACTTGTTACAGTAGTACCTGCTTGAAAGAATAAGTTATTTGTACCATACACATAACCTGAGTCAGTCCATGCACCATTTTTATAACTATAAACATGACCATTTGTGGTTAAAACATATACTTTTGTTGTGTCTGTCATTTCACTTACAGAATTAACAAAAGTAGGCATACTGAACCCTTGCACAAGAGGTGCTAATAAATTACTTAATGTGCCATTTGTAGCCATCACATCAAGTTTATTGTTAATCTCCTGTTGAACATCAAGTGTGCTGAAATATGTGTTTACATAGTTTTGCAACTGTTCATAAGCTGTGTGAAGATTAGTTACATCGTCGTGTAATGTTTCAACATCTTCCATTGTTTTATTCAGATAGTCAACGACTTTACAAAGAAGTTCGTAATAGCTTAAACTATCATCATAAACAAGCGGTAACACTTTCTGGCACCAGTATCTAAACGGTTGCAAAGTCTTATAACCCCCCAACTGTGGTGTAAAATCAGCTGGCGCATTAGGATTTATCGTTCTTTCATCTTTCATACTTTCTCTCCTTTACCAAAGTCCGAAAAATAAATCATCAAATTCAGCAATAACCATTCTGTCAATATTAATGAAAGTATCGCGGTATTCTTTCAGCATTCCGCTATAACTTCCACTACCCTGTTTACCGCTAACTGTTTCTAAATATTCCTCAGTATTATTCAGTGTTCCAGTATTACTGTTACTACCATTTTTTGTATTTGTTCTATCACTTGTATCACTATACTTAACGTTTCCAGTATCTTTATATTCACCACTACCACTATTACTACTTTCACTTGTACTGCTATCAGTATTACTAATCTTTCTAGCATTAGTCAAATACGTTTCAGTTTCAACACCAGTTAAAGCTCCCTGTGGAGTATCACTGTACAAGTCTTTACTATTACTAGACCCACTATCACTAACACTGCTTGTACCACTATTTTTATTAGTACCACTTGCAGTATTATCCCTAGTCCAACTCCCTGTATTTTTATCTGTGTTTGTTTCAGTGCTAGTTCCATTTTCTGTTTTATTTTCGTCAATAGTTCTATTATGCGTTCTTGTAATATTCACATCATACAACGGATTAAATTCTAACAGTGCGCTTTTGTAAAGTTGATTATAATATGGTAAAATTTCTTCTAACCTTGTATTTAACCACAACTTCCAAACGCCAACAGTTTCAGAGCAAATTTCTCTTAAATAATAATGTTTTAAAATTTTCTTGCAAATAACAGCCCTGTAATTTTCGTCGAAAATTTCAGCTTTTGTTGTAAAAATTTTATTCCAGCTATTATTTAAAACTTCATCAACATCATCGCACCCTTTAGAATTTTCAAGTCCCGACTTACTTTCACAGATAAAACGAACCTCAGTTGTATACTTACTCATTTAACACAACCTCACTTTCTCCCTCTGTGGTATCAGCACCTTGTCCCTCATAGATACTCATGAAATCTTCTCTATAATTGACTTCAATATTAGTGCCAAACATAGCATTGATTTTTTCAACAGCTTCTCTTCTACTCTGTAATCTGGAATACCTACTTGAAATAGTTCCGCCCTGTGCCTGTGAACTTTCTATAGCTAACATACGTTCACGCTTTTGTGCTCCAGTGTTATTAATGCCTAAATAGGTCAACGCTTCATTCCAATACATTTGTTTCAAATTATACAATTTATCACAAACATATGGCGCGCCAGTTTGTAAGCACTTTAAAGAATTTAAGTCAAGGTTTTTATCGCCAAAAATGAAAGGTGAATTACCATCAAATTCTTTATATAAATTCTTTAAGGTCAATCTCTGTTGTTCTGTACCCTGTATCAGCACTGGTGTTTTCTGGGCATTAGCGTTTACATCTATAATTCTATCCAGGTTATACAATCTTCTTGCAAACATTTTCACCTCTAAAATTGAATTAGTGTGCAAATAGTTATTCCAGATAATTACACTGTTGCTTTCTTTTAACAATTTCTGGTAGTTATTATATCCAGAATAAGCACGCCTTATCACTGGATTTCCGTAAACGTCTAATCTTCCACCCGGTAAACAGTCTAAACAAAGATTGCCTATCACTTCATCATTAAAATAGACCATACTACCAGTCTCAAATAAATGTAATTCCAGATACCTTGCATCTACTGTAGGTGGCAAATTTTTCCATTCAAACATTGATACGCTTAACTCTGTTAATCTATTCAAATACTGCATATATGTTAGATTATTCACAGTAGCACTTTCACCAAACAGTGTTTTTTCTCTTTTTCTATTTCCCATTTATTCACCCCATTTGTGGACTGTTGTCTAAACTATAATTCCCTATTTCAGAACCATTCTTCCAGAATGTAATACCGCTATTATAAATATCACATATGGTTTTAGCATCATCTCCCGGAATACTACCAGTAATAGTGCAACCCAATGTTTTAACGTAATTCCAGTGTGGTCTACTATTTCTATTAGGTATTTTTACCCTTTTTACTGCATACCCATAAACGGTGAAATAATCATCAATCATTCTGGCGTATTGGGAAGTGATTGAACATCTACCACCATAAAATGATTGTAACCCACTAGCCACATTGTTATTTCCGTTGTTAATATTGCCTTTTACAATATCAGCTTGAATAGAAGCTTCATACCCTTGTGAAAGTGCCGACATGACGGTATTAGCTACATTTAGTGCTGACCCAGCTACTCCACCTCCTAAATACCCACTAACCATCTTAACGCCAGCTTCTGTGACTAATGGGATAGTGTTTTGTGCTAACCATGCCCGAAAAGCATCTGTGCTCCATGAGCACATAGGGTAATTAGATAATGTTAATGTTTCGTTTAAATTTAGTTCAGCCCCCTTGTAATTACGTGGTCTTAATACGCATTGTATAGGCATGGTTATTGGTACTGTTATATTCCACGCTGGCGTAAGGTTTTCAAAAAATTCATATCTTAAATTTAGTGAAGAAGCCCCAGCATTTGTAATGCAATAAAAATTATACGGATATGTGTATAGTTTTTTATTTTTCGGCTTATATCCATCTATTTTCATTTCATCACTTACTGCGCCACTTGAGCTATTAAATGAATATGCATTTTTTGAAAAAACGATTGTCATTCCCTCATCTGGTATAACAGTACCAGTAGCTATAGCTGGTGCAATATACATAGCTACAATTGCATCTGGTTTTTGTGTGTATTTAGTTAAAAGAGTGTTTATTGATTCTGGTTTATCTAGTGGGTACGCATGTAATGTGCATCCACCGTATATACCATCATACACAGTACCGCTTGGCTGGCTATCAGTATCAACTACGGCTACATATACTGCAAGTTTATTTAGCGCAACAGATAAATCTTTGTAATCGTTAAACACATACTCACCTAAATTCACGTTTTCTGGCTCAATGTGAATTCCAATATTATCTGTTACTGTGTGCTCTCTTTCAACAAAGCACTGGTCTAAACTGTAATCAAAAAACCACGTCTGCATTACGTCAATTTCAAATTCAATCTGTGAGCATTCATTGTTTAAATACTCAACAGAAGTGATAAATGCATAAAACCACTTATTACCATATGATGTGTTTTGAAACATCATATAATTACAGGCATACAAATTATCCGCTTTTATTCCAACTCTAGCATAACCACGCTTAACTCTCTGGTACGTGTAATTATTCAAGTTGTATTTCTGCAAACTTATGAAATAACTAGCTTGTGCACTAGCGTTTTCAAAATATATGGTGTGGTCGAACGTTTTATCTAAAGGCACGTCTTTTAAAATACGAATATTGGTATTAGGCTCGATATACATATATTAACCTCTTTCAAAACTCTAGGGTAAGTTATTAACTCACCCTAGATTGACTATTTACGCTTTATTCATTGTTACAGTATCACCGACATTGTTAGCACTTGAAATTGTTGTAGCTCCATTATATGTGTGCCCGCCAACCTCTGCCACTAAAGTTATTTCGGTAGCCGCTTTTGAAGCTGGAATAATAACAGCACCATACTTCTGAATTGCAATTCCATTTGTAGTGGTACTTTCGTCCTGTACAAAATGAACACTATTCGGTTCAAGACTTGCACCGTCTGTATCAGCACTTAACGCAAACACGGTAGCATCTTCACTGTTGTCTTTGCTGATAATTTCGACTGTTAGTGTATCTGGCAACGTAATTGTTGCGGTGCTCTGAACGAATACAACAGCGTTCGCAAATGGCGAGTAAGAAACAGTTTTCCATGTGTGGTAGAAATAGTTCCAATACAAGCCACTAGCTACATACTTTTCTGTGAACTTGTTATTGTTGTCGTAAACCTGGAACCAATTTTCATCAAGCAATACCGCTTTTACGTCTTTCATCAGATTTAATTCGGCTGTTGTGATTTCTTCAATACCGTCTGAATTTTCTCGGATAACGTCAAAGCGTTCGTTGTCAAACTCTGACCAACTATCAATAAGAAACAGCCGACCCATAAAATCAGCCTTTTCCATGTTGAATGCAGAAGCAAGGACAGATACGTCAAATTCTGCATTGAAAGTTGCATCCATGAAAATAACCTGTCGGTCTTTTGGTGTGTTTGTTTTAACACCAGACTCGTTATAGTTTGATGACATAAACGGCAAAAGATTTGATGCACCTCTAAATTTTACCGCCGCATCTGTTAAATCGTTCGCCTGTCCGGTAGAAATAGGAAACATTTTTCCATGGCTGATTGCTTTAATTAACAGATACTTAAACAACAAAAATTCGTCATATTCACTGGCAGTGTAAACAGCATCCACGATTTTTGCAATAAGGTTCTGCACGCCCTCAATTGAAAGAAAAGCTTGTCTTAAATCTTCATCCTGTATGGTAACAGGGTAGACAACACGCCAGTTCATTGTATGAAATACGCTTCTCACGTCTGGGAGTGTTCTCTTAAATTCTCTTTTTGGTGCTTTTTCAACGTCAAAATCTACCGCTTTTGCAATTGAAACGAAAATATCTTCCACACTTTCGCCAAATTCAAGATAACCCTTTTTTAAAATTGCATATGGATTGTTAAAAGTTGCACTCTGCATTCGTACAATTGCGATACGATTTACAAGTGCGTTGATAAACTGATTTGCAAAAGCTGGTGTACCATAAATTACTTCACCTACTTTCGGAATATCAGTTGTCTTTGTAACTTCTGGTACATTCTGCTGATAATCATAACTTGCGTTCTGTCTGATAACGTTTAAAATGTCCATTGTTGTTGCGTTTAATGTACTTACAGCAACTCTTCTAGCCATATATTTAACCCTCCTTAAATAAATCAGAAAATGTTTTTTTCACTTCTGGCTCTGGTTCTGGCTCTGGTTTAGGGTCTGGTTCTGGTTCTTTACTGAAAAAACGGTTCGTATAACGTTCTCGCCACGATTTATCGTTTTCTTCGTATTTTGTTTTCCAGTCCTCACCGTCACCATTTGCCCTTGTTTCTAAGTCGGTGAACGTGTCACTAACATCTTCAAGAAGTGAAATCGTTTCGTCATCTGTGTTATCTCCTACTCTTGTTTTGATTGCTTCTAAAATTTCCTCTTTATTTTTTACACCCATATTATAACCCCCCTACTCAACTTTTGTCCACTTGTTTTTATCGAAAATTTCCGATAATCTTAAAGAAAGCGGATGGTCTGGTGAAATAAGAATATCACCGTTTTCTGTTACCATAATTTCAAAACCAGTTTCATGTTTGTACTTCCCTTTCGTAAATAACATATTATCGTCTCCTTTTTCTTATAAAATTGTTTCACGTGAAACATTTAAAAATAACGTATCATCATATAAAGTGGTAATTTTGTTTTTCTTTTTGATGGTAACCCACCTCCACCTCCACCAGCACTGAAATAGCGGTATAACATCACAGCGTTATTAAATATTTCTGCTTCTGTTAAATAAGCGTCTTTTGTTACCCAATTAGTGATTGTAGTGCTATTTGCATTTGCTGATATAAATTCATAACACGCTTTTGCTCGCTCCACTCTGTAATCCCATGACGAATCGTGAATACCCTCCCAACACATATTCCAATAATGTGTTAGACTTTCAATATCAGTGCTAGTTGACTTTAAAAAATCTTCCAGTGTAGCGTAATCTTGAAACCCGGTTTTCGGCATCCACACATTTTCGTGTACGATATACGCACATTGTCCGTTTCCGTCATCATCTGCATAGCCATTTGTTTGCAACCAGTCATGTAACTGATAAAGTCTTCCGTGAGTGTCGCCACCAGTGTTCGTCCATTGACCTAACCCATACCCAACATTTAACGCTGTCCAGTCGTGCGGTTCTTTTTCCCAAACTCCAGGGTTAATGTTTGATTCTTGCCAAAAATTACCGCACATAGCTGATACAACATAAATGCTTGCACCATACCCAGTTACACCACCATCACCATACCGAAACAACCTCTGAAATGATGATGTATAAGGACTGATATTTACTTGGTCTGCCAGCGGTCTTTTGTCTGTGTGTGCGCCCATGAAAATACCAGAACCTTGTCCACCTTGATAGCACATTTCTGTGTGCGTTGGGTTTAAACCTATGTCACCGGGCAAATACTCTCCAGTTGCAGATACTTCTGTAAAACCTAGCGACAATAACACTTCTGCTTCATCATAGGTTGTAAATGAGTTGTGGTTTGGTGCGTAATTAGGAGTTTCAAACCCACCAGCTAGTAACGCATAGTTTATAAATGAACTGCAATCATAATATGTGATTCCACCGACTGTTTGTTGGTTTCGATATGCATTACTATATCCTACGTTTGGTGCGTTGCATGTTTCAATAGCCCACGAATAAGATTTATTAATGTCTGGCATGTTATCCCTCTACAATATAACAGTTGTACCCCTTATCACTCAATTCTTTTTTCAGCTTTTCTGCGTTTTTTCTAATATGGAACGCACCAACTTGCACTTTATAAATTTTCCGTGGTTTTGCCATTTCTTCAAACTTGATTTTCCCATCTGCAATGCAAACGCCTTTTGCAATCGCTCTACCTAGTTCTTTTTCGTGTTCATCAATCCATTTTTCGGTAACTTCATTGTCGTGAAATTCACATTCAATGTAAGCGGTAACACACTTTGTGTCGTTAATTTCATACAGATTAGCTGTCTGGATTCCTTTATCTTCTGTTGGGGTAAGTTCTGAAACTTCATTGTAAATACTTCTTACATATTTATTGTTTACTCTAGTAGGATAACACAGCATTAAAGTTCCATGGCCACCACCAGCATTCGTGTGAATAGGAATATGTAAATCCGCCCCCCATTCGTTACTTTCTTTTACTCGGTCTTTATAGGTATTTTCTTTAACTGATGAACCTACTTTAACTTCATACCCATTCAACTCTAAATAGGCTCTAGCGTACTCTGCAATCTTTATACAATGAAAAGCTTCTGAATGTTTCCCACCAGCAACAATATTGCTCCACTGGTCAGAGGGTGAAAGATACACTTTCATAAAATCACTCCTTGTTAATGTCTGAAATATGAAATAGTTCTATCAATTTTTCTGGTAAAATATCTGGGTTAATTTTACTGATATTTTCCAGAATTGAAACTAATTCTGTTGTGCACACGTAAAGAATTATAATAGGTAAGATTGCAACGTCAATGTGAAACCCAACGTATTTTCCTTGTGTGTCAATCAACCACGCCACAAGGTAACAAAGAATAAATCCAACCTTTTTAAATAATCCATCACGTAGTTTTGCTGATTTAATGTCTTTTGATTTTACAGCGGAAATAATACCAGTGACTAAATCAAGAGCATTAAAAAACAGTGCAATAATAACAGGATAAAACTGCATACTTTTTTCACTTCCTCTCTTATTCGTTTTAATTTATTATAATCTAATTCTTGCAAAATGTCAAGAGGTGTGATATAATTTAATAAGGAAAAGGAGCAATAAATTTATGACTAAATATTATGATGGTACTAAACTTTTATCAATGCTTGATATAAATGGAAATAAACCAGAAATATATATGTGTACCACTAATCGTACAGGTGGAAAAACAACCTATTTTGGCAGACTCTGCATAAATCGTTTTTTAGACAAAGGCGAAAAGTTTGGTCTGTTATATAGGTACAATTACGAGTTAGATGATATTGTTGATAAGTTTTACAAAGATTTAGGGAGTTTGTTCTTTCCGTCTTACACTATGACTTCTAAACGTAGAGCAAAAGGAACGTTTCAAGAATTGTTTTTAAATGACAAAAGCTGTGGTTATGCTTTAAGCTTAAATAACTCAGACCAAATTAAAAAATATAGCCACTTATTTTCAGATATTCAGCGTATGATTTTTGATGAATTTCAGAGCGAAACAAATCACTATTGTGACAATGAAACTAAAAAATTTATTAGTATACATACATCAATCGCAAGAGGTCAAGGGGAACAGGTTCGTTACGTTCCAGTGTATATGTTAAGTAACCCTGTTAGTATTATCAACCCTTATTATGTTGAAATGGGTGTTTCTAGTAGGCTTAAAGATGATACAAAATTTTTAAGAGGGGACGGCTTTGTCCTTGAACAAGGTTATATTGAAAGCGCAAGCATAGAGCAAAAAAATAGTGGGTTTAATAGGGCTTTTTCTAAAAATTCATATACTGCATATAGTAGTGAATGCGTGTATCTAAATGATAACAAGGCTTTTGTTGAAAAACCGACAGGAAAATCAAAATATCTTTGCACACTAAGATACAAAGGAAGTGATTTTGCCCTACGTGAATATGCGGAAAGTGGATTAATTTACTGTGATGATAAGGCAGACAGTTCTTTCTTGACTAAAATATCAGTTACAACTGACGACCACAATATCAACTATGTTATGCTAAAAAGAAATGATTTTTTCTTGTCTAATTTACGCTATTTTTTTGAACACGGATGTTTCCGTTTTAAAGATATGCGTTGCAAGGAGGCTGTGTTATCAGCTTTAAGTTATTAGGTATCTGCTTTTGTTTCCATTAATGAATAAACAGGAAAGCACAGTTGAAAAAATACTGCCTGTTTACTTTTTCGGTTTCGCTGACCGCTTTAAATGGTACAAAAGTTACAGATATAAAAATAGCATGAGTAAAGATTTTTTCTTCACCTCATGCTATTTTATTGTACTAACTTATAAATATTATTTCTTTGTGGCATTTTTCTGCGTAAACTTTTTCATATGTTACCCCATTACCTAGCTCACCATTTTCTTTTCTCAAAATATAAACAACATCACACCATTCAATATTTTCATAGCACATTTTTATACAAGTGTCTAAACTCAATTCGTCGTGTCTCTTTACGAACCTAACATCATTTCCATCTATTGTATTTAATGTACTAGCAATTAATCTTATTTCTCTATGTTGAGTTAAAGAACCTATTACATATATTTTCATAAACGTTTACCTCATTTCATAAGTAGTGTTAATAAGTACGACTCCCCCACGTATGCGAATTGGTCTAAGCTTATCTGGTACTTTCAAGCCAACCTTAAAGTCACTATAATCTCTAACAATCGGATTGTTTTCTTTGTCAAATAAAAACTCTTTTTCTTCATCACTCCAGTTTTCGTTTACGTTAGCTGTACCTTGCATTGACAGTTCAAATAAATCTTTACATTTTTTCGGCATACCAGCACATTTAATATTGTTGTATTGTTTACTTTCTTCTAATGGTATAAGATTTTCGTATGTAACGTGTTCAATATAAGTTTTCTGCCTTGTAAATATAGCTTTATCCCAACAACTTTCTAATTTCCAACAACAAAATTCTTTGTCGTCTACTTCAATTCCTTTTATTTCTTGCGGTAATAAATCACAATGTATACTGTCTGTATCGGCGTATATAAACCCCCTTTTTTCTGCTCCATAATAATTTTTCTGTGCGGCTCGTATTGTAAAATTTCTTGAATATGATGTAATAGCAGAGCCTATAGCAATATAACCCGGCTTCTTTTCGTTTTCTACTACTTGCATAAATCCTATAGATTTATCGTCTTTCACGTACGCAATCTTAAAAGAAGAATCGGTGCTACTTGCCATTTTACCATATAGGTTATTTAAAAATAGCTTTGCTAACTCTCTTAACGCACCTTTACTTTCCTTTTTTATCTTAGCGTATTTGTTGATGTATTCGTCAAAAATACCAACCATAGAATAGAAATAACACCCATCAAGGATTTCAAAATCAACTAACTCATAGTGCTCTTTTATTAGCTGAAAATCTGTCATAGTTAAAGTTAGTTCTACTTTAGCCTGTTGTATATTTCCGTCTTTATCTATATAATATGGAAACTTTTGACCGTTTTCATGGTTATATACGTCACTATCTTCTAGCGATTCTGTACCTTTATATTTTAAATCCCCCTTTACCTGTATAAACGGCAAATAGTTGTCTTTTATGTAAAATCTTGTTTTTATCCTTACAAAGTAATACATATTCTCTTTTAATGCTTCATCTGGAATAAAATTCCCTGTCCAGAATTTTGGTAAGCCTATAGGGTATTTGTTTCCACTTTTACTACTCATCATAGATGGGTAAAGAGAATTTACATCCGCTGTTGTACCATTCGTTTTTATTTTGTTTTCTTTTCCTTTTACTAAATAACACCAGCCACCCCTATATGATTTTCGTAACCAATCACCAGCATTATCATATTTGTGTTCTTGTTTATCAATTTTAAAATCATATAGATTAGGAAACATTTCGGCATAGTCTAATTGAATTTCTAAAGATGACCGGCATATTTTTTTATATTCTTCCAAACAACATGAGCCTATGGTTAATTTATTATGTCCTTGTTTAAACATAATTTCTAATGCTTCTTTCACGACAAGAACATCATTCGCTATATACTCTTGTTCTTCTTTTGTTATCTCACAACCAGCATAGCGAAAACCTGTATATTCCATATCTAATTTTTTATGCTTTGTACCAAAACTTTCGCCTATTTTTTTAACGGAAAATGGTAAAAGTTTAAGAGAGTCACGTATTTCTATAAAATGGTTTTTTACTTTTACTATGATAGAATACCACATCCCTCTATCAGATATGGAGTATTTAAAGGTATTGTTAAACATTTTAAATTGCTGTTTCCATTTTACGTCAGTTTCTTTGTCTCCAATTTTGTCATATGCCTGTGTAAATTTTTTATCAACTAATAAATATGATAACCAAAAAGCACCATCAAATTTTAGGTTGTGATAATAAACAACAACGTTGCAATTTAATGATACTAAATAATCAAAAGTTTCGGATATGCCATGCAGAATTGTTACTTTATCACTAAATAACTCTACAAGCGCACTAGCCCACACTTCTGTGTTTACTTGCCCTTTGTACACAGTTGTTTCAAAATCACCCATAAAATAACGATATTCACGTTGTTTCATTCTGGTTGTTCAAAATCCTCATTATATTCTGATTCTAAATCTAAATCTTTTAACTGTGAGGGCATTAAAGTATTACCTGTTAATATTTCCATAAATAATCTAGTTGCTGACTGTATTGATTCTGCTTTACTGTCCCATAATACTATAGTTAATAGTTCTGATAGTTTATCGGCGTTTGCTTGTAATCTATTTCCAATTTCTTCTTCACCAAATAACGATACTTGCTGATTAATTAAATTTAATAATAAGCTTTGTGAACGTATAGTTTCTTGTAGTGCTATAGGTCTACGTCTTTTTCTTCCTACCCAACTTGTATCAATTTGTAACCTACTTACAAAATCATCTATTATATTTTTAAAGACCTCTTTTCCCTCTGATGGTAGTTGCTCACGGTGTTTTTCTGCGTCTTTAAAAGACCAACTACGACGTTGTTTCTGTCTTTCTTTTCTAGTTTTAGCAGCTTTTCTAGCTCTTTGTTTTAGTTCTTCTTTTCGTCTTTTCTGTGGTTCTTCAATTTCTCCTGTTGATTCTTCAAGATATAAAGATTTTTTATATAATTTTTCTGGTGTTAATTTCTCTAATTTTCTTACGCTTGCTTTTGTTACTTTTTTAGGTTTTTGTGGTATTATATCTTCTTCAAATACAAACCCACGCTTTTCTGCTCTACGAATAAATTGCTTGATTCTTTTTAATTGTTTTGAGTATAACTTTTCTGCTTCTGATTGCTTATGTTTTTTTGCCATATTTTCACCCCTTTAATAAAATAAGGGGGGTTGCCCCCCCCTGTTTAATCAACTTTATCAGATTGATTCAACATCAAGAACACAATTGATAAAATCTCGCCCTGCTTTTGTTTTACCACTGATTTTGATTACTGTAAATGGTGTTGTTTCCATTACATCATGAATATCACTGATTGAACGTTTGAAAGTTGCTGACTGACAGCTGTAAACTTTTTTATCTGGTGTGATAATGCTCAATACCTCTACAACTTCACCTGTTTTTTCTTTCACATCATCAAATGTGAGATAGCCATCAACTATGATTTTTTCACCGTCTGCTACATCTTTCATTGAAGTAATATCGGGAGATGTTGTCATAAGATACCTTTCAACTGGTGTAAACTCTCTTGATGTTGTTTTAATTGTAATCATAATTTTCTATTCTCCTTTTAATTATTCGTTTTCTGTTTCTGGTTCTGTTGCTTCTTCTGTTTTTCCTGTTCTATCTAACAAGGGACGTGCAAGTTCTACAAATTCCTGTTCTGTCATACCGTAAAGAGTCTCTTCTGTTTCTATATCTACTACGTGTACGACTTTAAGTGATTCTGTTTCCAAAAGAGGTTTTACCTTTTTGAGAATTGTTTCCTCATCTTTGTAAGTGCGTGGGATTGTAATAACCCTGTTGCATGGTTCTGCGTGTTCAATGTCCAAACAAAGGACGTTGACTTTTGTTGTTGTGATAGTACGTGTTACCATTGGTAATCTTGCCATAGCTTTTTTCTCCTTTTTTCTTTATTTTTTGTATTTTTATGCAACTACCCTCTTATGAGGGAATAAAAGTAAACGGATTTGCACCATTTTAATGTTTCACGTGAAACAATTAATGCGGACTAACATACTTTTAATTTTTAGGGGTTTTAGGTGGACGGATTGGTTACCGTCTCACCTGTGGCAATCGTAACTTGTTATATCTCATTACTTTTTTATATTACCATATTTTGTAATAAATGTCAATACTTTATTGCATTATTTAAAATAAAAATGTTCGGATAAGATATAGTCTCGATAGCCTTTTATTATATCTTTTGCAACCTGTTCAACGGTTAAACCGTGAGAAATGTGCCTTGATATTTCCGATATTGTGAAATGGTATGTGTAAATACCTAAGGGCTGAATATCAGCAATCAAAACATCATCCTGTACCCAACAATTTGAATACCCTTTAATTTTTTTGTGTAATGCTTTTCTAACCTTATTTGCAAAAAATGCTGTCATTGTTTTTTCCGCTTTAACTTCCATTATATTTCTCCTTTTCTGGTGCACTCGTTAATTTTTTAACAATGTTTGAATTTTCTATATCAGTTTTCTTTCTTTTATTTCTTCTACTTCGCCTTTTGCTATTGCGAGTAAACCTATAATCTGTATTGTGTTATCTGTACCTAGTTCTTTCATTAATTTATCAATTTCTTCTTTTGTAAATGTTATATCGTATTTTCCTTTAAATAACCAAACAGAAAAATCATCAAATGGGATTAACACTTTAACCCCCATATCGTTTAATGTGAATATAAACTTAGTTAAATTAAACATATTATATCTCCTTTTTCTTTATATTATCTATGTGTGCAAATTGATAAAACTCATTAAATGCCATTGATAATTTTATTTCGTATGTTTCACGTGAAACAATTTTATTAAAATTTGTGTGTTCTGTATTCCGATTTGCAAAATTTAGTAAATCTTTAGAACGTGGTATTTTTTCAGAATCATATATAAATCATTTTGTTATAGTACGGCCGTTAGGTGTTCCATCAAAATCAATACACCCTTGCGCTATAAACACTGTTCTTACTACTTTAGCTATAATCATATTTTTCAACTCCTTTCTAATTCTTTCCATTGATGACATTTTGGACAATAAGCGTAGTCAGTAAATGGACGTCCATCTACCTCTGTAAATTCCAAATCATTTACATTTACAACTAAACGTTTAATATCTGGATTATATGTACGGTATTCAAATAAAGCGTATGTTATACATTTAAACTTTATAAAATCAATTTCCCGGTAATTTTCTAATAAAAATGATAATTTCATATTTAACTCCTCTCAATATGTTTCACGTGAAACATTAATGTACTAATTTATAACCAATTACTTCTTTAATGTCTTGTGCTTTATAAATTGCAATAGGTGATTCTAAATAACTATCACTTTTTGCGTAGATTTCGTAAACATCATTTTCGAAATCATATGCAAGTGTAAACAATAAAGTATCATACGGTATTCTGTTAATAACTACTATTGGATATTGCTCCCATGAATCAAACATTTTATCATGTAGACTCTTTTTTGGCTCTGCCTCATAAATTTTAATCATATTTTCCTCCTTTTAAGTTTAACTTGTTTCTTTCCTTTTGACAATTATAATATAACACATTTACACATATATGTCAATACATTTTACAATTAAATTTTGCACATATATGAACTAAATAAAGCACAGCATTTTCTACTTGACAAGTACAACAATATGAGTTATAATGGGGGAATGAGGTACGCCCTTGAGTTGAATGG
>OFMD01001283.1_pt1 | contig 16331 bp, 20 predicted proteins | sample 1541211 | NCBI WGS metagenome assembly OFMD01 (sample SAMN04209231, study PRJEB22552) | human gut metagenome | biome: gut; material: feces | host: Homo sapiens | place: USA: Oklahoma | reverse complement strand
AAAGGAAAGGTTTCATGGCAAACAAGCTCTCCGTCGCATTTATCGGCACCGGAATCATGGGTGCCCCCATCGCCGGCCATATCCTGGATGCCGGCTATCCCGTCACGGTCAACAACCGCACCAAGTCCAAGGCCGCCGCGCTTATCGAGCGCGGTGCCGCCTGGGCCGATACGCCGGCCGATGCCGCGGCGAACGCCGATGTCGTCTTTACCATGGTGGGCTATCCCTCCGAGGTCGAGGAGCTCTACCTGGCGGGCGACGGCCTGCTCGCATGCACCAAGCCCGGCGCGGTTCTGATCGACCTCACCACGAGTTCGCCCGAGCTCGCGCGCGATATTGCCGAGGCCGCCCAGGTCACGGGCCGTATGGCGTTTGACTGCCCCGTCACCGGCGGCGAGTCGGGCGCTATCGCCGGTACGCTCACGGCTATCGTGGGCGCCACCGAGAACGACATCGCGCCGGTCCGCGATATCCTTTCCACCTTTGCGGCAAACATCTGCTGCTTCGACGGCGCCGGCAAGGGCCAGGCTGCCAAGCTCGCCAACCAGGTGTCGCTGGGCGCCTGCATGGTCGGCATGGCAGACGCCATGGCATTTGCCGAGCTGAGCGGCCTTGACCTGGAGAAGACCCGTCAGATGATCCTGGGCGGCACCGGTAAGTCCGGCGCCATGGAGAGCCTGGCGCCCAAGGCGCTCGACGGCGACTACAAGCCCGGCTTTATGGTCGAGCACTTCATTAAGGACCTGCGCCTGGCGCTCGCTTACGCCGACGATCGCGAGCTCGCGCTGCCCGGTGCCGACGTGGCCTTTACGCTCTACGACATGCTCGACGCCATCGGTGGCGCCAAGCTGGGTACCCAGGCCATCACGGTACTCTATAGGGAGGAGGCCGACGCCATTGCCGCCGGTCTGGACTGGTCGCAGTATCGTCCCGAGGAGCACGGTGCTCACGAGGAAGGCTGCGGTTGCGGCGAGCACGGCGACGACCACGAGTGCGGTTGCGGCCACCACCATGGCGAGGACCACGAGTGCTGCGGCGGCCACGGCCATGACGACGACCATGAGTGCTGCTGCGGCCACCATCACGGGGAGTAGCGCCCATGAGCTGGACGTTCGTGGTACTAGCGCTGGTGCTCTTTATCTTTGCGATTTACATTGGCTTTTTGTGCGGCCAGTGGGCGTGCGAAAAGCGCGTCATCACCAAGCGCGACTACTGGATCGCCAACTTTGCAGGAGCGGCGGCAGTCGTCCTGCTGACCTGGGTGTTCTCGCTGTTCCCGCTGGTGCAGTTTGCGCCGATCGGCTGGCTCGGCGGCTTTATCGCCGGCCTTAAGATGAGTTTTGGCGAGTCCGTCGGTCCGTGGCGCAAGCACGACGAGGTCTTTAACGTCAACAAGGCTCACCGCGCCGCCGCCGATGCGGGCGACGCCGAGGAGCGTCGCCGCGCACGTCGCAATGGTGCAGCCGACCGACAGCTCATCTCGGTCACCGATGACAGCAAGGGTGCTGGCAAGCACGCTAAGAAATAGTAAGAAGAGGTAACTATGGCAGAAAACAAGGAAGAACAGCTCACCGATGAGGAGCTGGCACAGCTTCAGCTGGCAGAGGAGAACGAGAACGCCGTCGACCGCCTGGTCAAGGAGCTCGGCTGCCCCACGCGCCGCATCCGTCAGTTTGCCGCCCGCGTGCTGCACCTGCTTGCCGAGCGCGATCCGCAGCGCGTCGTGCCCTGCGTACCCGCGCTGATCGAGGCACTTGACCGCCCCGAGGCTCAGACCCGCTGGGAGGCCCTCGATGCCCTTGCGGCGCTCGCCACCACCTGCCCCGAGCAGCTGGGCGATGCCTTTGAGGGCGCCGAGACCGCGCTGTTCGACGAGATTTCCTCCACGCTGCGCTATGCCGCCTTCCGCCTGCTGTGCGTGTGGGGCGCTACGAGCGTCGAGCGTTCGCGCGAGGCTTGGCCGATCCTGGACGAGGCCATCCAGTGCTACCACGGCGACCTCGAGTATCGCGACATGCTCGGTTGCCTGTATGAGTTTGGCCAGGGCGAGATCGACGCCGAGGTCGCCGAGAAGCTCGCGCTGCGCCTTAAGTTCGACGCCGAGAACGGCAAGGGCAGCTATCTCAAGGCCCGTTCGAGCGAGATTTGCGAAATGCTTGTTAAACGTTTTGGCCTGGATCTCTCCAAAAAGAAGAAGCGTGCTAGCGTTAAAAAATCTGACGACGCCGAAGACGAGGAGTAACAGATTATGGCGCACGATGTAGTCCTGATTCCCGGTGACGGTATCGGTCCCGAGATTACGCAGGCCATGCGCCGCGTGGTCGAGGCCACCGGTGTCCAGATCAACTGGAACGTCCAGGAGGCCGGCGCCGGCGTCATGGACGAGTTTGGCACGCCGCTGCCCCAGCATGTGCTCGATGCGGTCGCCGAGACCAAGGTTGCCATCAAGGGCCCCATCACCACGCCGGTCGGCACGGGCTTCCGCAGCGTTAACGTCGCCCTGCGCAAGCATTTCGACCTGTACGCCTGCGTGCGCCCCTGCCTGTCGCAGCCGGGCGACGGCTCGCGCTTCCGCGACGTCGACCTGGTCATCGTGCGCGAGAACACCGAGGACCTCTACGCCGGCATCGAGTTCGATGAGGGCGCTGCCGAGGTTGAGGAGCTCTCGCAGCTTGTCGAGCGCTCGGGTCAGAAGACCTTCGCCGCAGATTCCGCCATTTCAATTAAGCCGATCTCCATCGCCAAGAGCCGCCGCATTGTGGAGTATGCCTTTGAGTATGCCCGCCGCTGCGGCCGCAAAAAGGTGACGGCCGTGCATAAGGCCAACATCATGAAGGCGACCGATGGCCTGTTCCTGCGCGTTGCGCGCGAGGTGGCCGCCAACTATCCCGATATCGAGTTCAACGACAAGATCGTCGACGCCACCTGCATGGGTCTGGTCCAGAACCCCAACGACTTCGATGTCCTGGTGCTGCCCAACCTGTACGGCGACATCGTGAGCGACCTGTGCGCCGGCCTAGTGGGTGGTCTGGGTATGGCCCCTGGCTCCAACATCGGTGCCGACTGCGCAATCTTTGAGGCAACGCACGGATCCGCGCCCGATATCGCGGGCCAGGATATCGCCAACCCCACGGCCGAGATCCTCTCTGCTGCGATGATGCTCGATCACCTGGGCGAGAACGACGCTGCCAATCGCATTCGCGCCGCCGTGTCTGCCACGCTCGACGAGGGCGAGCAGGTTACCGGTGACGTGCGTCGTGCCCAGACCGGCTCCGTTGAGGGCGCTGTGGGTACGCAGGCCTTTGCCGATGCCGTTATCGCGCAGCTGGCCTAAGGCATGCACACTGCAAACGCCTAAATAGTACTTAAGTGTTTGCGTATAACCTGAGAATCAATACGCCCGGCGCTCTGTCGGGCGTATTCTATTGCGGACTATGTTTCCTAACAAGGAGTAACTGATATGGGTCTGATTCAAAAGAAGGACGAGAAGGACGAGATCGACGGCATCCAGATCATCGAGCGCGGCGAAGGCCCCGACGGTGAGGAGGACGAGAAGATCGACTTGGTCGCCGGTACGTCTGCCGAGCACATTGCTGCCGGTACGACGGCCGAGGAGGAGGACGCCCGCCTGGAGGCTCAGATTGCCGCGGATGCCGCTGACGAGAACCTCATGCCCGAGGAGCAGGACGAGGACGATGACTCCGACGAAGACGACCATGCATCCAGGCACAAGAAGACGATGATTGCCGCCTTTGTGGTCGCTATCGTGATCGCTGCTGTGGTCGGCTTCTTTATCGGCAACGGTGGTTTTGGCGGCAAGGGCGTCGGCTCGGCGACCCTGTCCGAGGACCAGCTCGATTCGACCGTGGCAAGCTACAGCTACAACGGCAAGAAGAGCGACATCACCGCGCGCGAGGCCATTGAGAGCCAGTACAGCCTCGATACCGTCAAGGATGGCGATGGCAACTACACCGCTCCCTCTGCCGACGTCATTCTGTCCTACGTGCGCAACAAGATTCTGCTCGATGCTGCCGAGGACGAGGGCATTACCGTCTCTTCTAAGGAGATGAAGAAGTACGCCGAGGATTCCATCGGCACCTCCGACTACAAGACCATGGCCACGCAGTATGGCGTGTCCAAGGACCAGGCCAAGCAGATCGTCCGCCAGTCCGCGACGCTGCAGAAGCTCTACAAGAAGAAGGTCGGCGACAGCTCCGCAAGTATGCCGACCGCCCCGACCGAGCCTGCTGACGGCAACGAGGAGACCGCGAGCAAGGACTACGCCGACTACATCATCAACCTTGCCGGCGATGAGTGGGATAGCTCAAAGGGCACCTGGAAGGATGCCGACAGCACCTATGCCAAGGCCTTTGCCGATGATGCCTTTACGACCGATAGCGCCACCTACAAGCAGGCCATGACCGCCTACTACACTGCTTATCAGCAGTATTCCTCGCAGGCTTCGAGCGCCAGCTCCAAGTGGACCGAGTATGCTAATGGCCTCTACGCCAAGGCCAACATCAGCATCTACGGCCTGTTTGCGTAAGGTTTGTCCGACCTTTCGAGTGCGAAGCTGAAATATCTGATGAAACCCCCTAGAACGGACATCGTTCTAGGGGGTTTTGCGTTGTAGAGCCATCTGTTGAGATTGGAAAGGTAGATTGTGTGATCGCGCAAGCGCTCCATCGGGTTCCCCTAATTCATCTGGGAAAACAACTGCAAACGATTGCAAGTAACCGGTGAACGGTCAAAAACTACCGTTCACCGATATTTTCGAAACTGGTTCTAACTGGTATTAAGTCAAAAAGACCAATTCACAAATCTTCATAATGACCTGCAATTTTTCTACACGCTATTTTTAGCCGCCCTGCGTTGTTTAGACGCAAAGAAAGTTCCGATCTTTCGCCCAATCATTTCGAAACGGTTTCAAAACCGCAGGTAGAAGTGTTAACGAGCGGTAAACGGTCGATTTTTTGCCGTGAGCGGTGCAAAAACGTTTTACTGTATGAATCAACGAAAGCGACCTCTTCTGTGGTGATATAGTGACAACAACACGTCACGTGGTTACTACCAGTTGAGAGACCACTGGTCTTCAAAGAACGCTTTCCAAGAAGCTTTAAGGGCACCCGCCCGCTGGCTTCCGAAAACCATCGAACTCAGATCGTACACACCTTCGGAAGGGAAATTTGAATGGTTGGCTTTATTCTTACCGGTCATGGACAGTTCGCCCCCGGCCTTGCAAGCGCTATTGCTATGGTCGCTGGCGACCAGCCCGCTTTTACCGTCGTTCCTTTTGAGGGCGACCAGGCTGCCTCCTACGGTGAGGATCTCCGCGCCGCCATCACCGCCATGCGCGAGGAGTGCGATGGCGTGCTCGTCTTTACCGACCTGCTCGGTGGTACCCCCTTCAATCAGTCGATGATGATTGCCCAGGATGTCGACAACGTCGAGATCCTGACCGGCACCAACCTTCCCATGGTTATTGAGCTTCTGTTCCTTCGCGGCAACGCCACGCTCGCCGAGCTTAGCGAGCAGGCAGTGACCGTTGGCCAGACAGGCATCACCGCCCAGACGGTCGCCTCCGTCGCTGGGGCCGAGGAAGAGGATATCTTCGGCGACGAGGACGGCATCTAATGGCCGATTTCGGAGCCAACGTCCTGAGCTCCTCGGTCGCCCTTTTAGGCCTGCTTGTCATCATGGGCTTGATTTACACCATCTGGTCGCAAATCAACATGAAAAAGAAGCAGAAGTACTTCAAGGAGCTGCACACGGAGCTTAAGCCGGGTCAGGAGGTTCTTTTCGCCGGCGGTATCTACGGAACCGTCAAAGGCATCGAAGGCGAGAAGGTCCAGATCAAAGTCCGATCCGGAGCCGTCGTAGATGTTTCGCGTTACGCGATTCAGGAGATCAAGTAACTGTCGTCAGCAAATAACGAAAGGAAGCTGATCAACATGGCAGAACCCAACATTCTTCTTACCCGCATCGATAACCGACTGGTTCATGGTCAGGTTGCCACCCAGTGGAACTCCACTCTGGGCTCCAACCTCATCCTCGTCGCCAACGACGACGTGTCGACCAACACCATGCGCCAGAACCTCATGAAGATGGCCGCTCCCACCGGCGTCGCTACGCGTTTCTTCTCCCTGCAGAAGACCATCGACGTCATTGGCAAGGCGAGCCCGCGCCAGAAGATCTTCATCGTGGCCGAAACACCGGAAGACGTGCTTACGCTCGTCAAGGGCGGTGTGCCTATAAAGAAGGTAAACATCGGCAACATGCACATGTCGGAAGGAAAGCGCCAAGTCGCCACCTCCGTCGCAGTTAACGACGAGGATGTCGCTGCGTTTAAAGAGCTGCAGGAATTGGGGGTGGAGTTGGAGATCAGGCGCGTTCCGAGCACGCCTGTTGAGGACACGAGCAAGCTCTTCTCGTAATCCTCGTGATCCACGTTGTCAGGAGTGAAACCCTGACATTCTGTACGTGAAATCCAAAGTGCGTACATACATTTTGAAAGGAGGAGCAAGATGGAATACACGATCTTCCAGGTCGCTCTGGTCTTCATCGTCACGTTCGTCGCGGCAATCGACCAGTTTAACTTCCTCGAGTCTCTCTATCAGCCCATCGTCACCGGCGCCGTCATTGGTCTTATCCTTGGCGACCTCAACACCGGTCTTCTCGTGGGTGGTACTTATCAGCTCATGACGATCGGCAACATGCCGATCGGAGGTGCTCAGCCGCCTAACGCTGTTATCGGCGGCATCATGGCAGCCATTCTCGCTATTGCTACGGGCCTCGAGCCCAATGCGGCAGTCGGCCTTGCCATTCCGTTCGCTCTGCTTGGTCAGCTCGGCGTTACCCTGGTCTTCACGCTTATGTCGCCGCTCATGTCCTCTGCGGACAACATGGCTCACAACGCTGACACCAAGGGTATCGAGCGTCTGAACTACTTCGCCATGGCTCTGCTCGGCCTGATCTTCGCTGTCGTCGTCACCCTGTTCTTCATCGCTGGCGCCACCATCGGTCAGACCATCGCTTCCGCCATCCCGACTTGGCTGCAGACCGGTCTCTCCGCTGCAGGCGGCATGATGCGCTTCGTCGGCTTCGCCGTCCTGCTCAAGGTTATGATGAACCGCGATATGTGGGGCTTCTTCCTCATGGGCTTTGGCCTCGCGCTCATCACCGTTGCCAACGATTCTCTGGCAACCCCTGCTCTGCTCATCCTCGCTCTCATCGGCTTCGGCATCGCTTTCTGGGACTTCCAGCAGCAGACCGAGCTGAAGGGTGCAGCTGTTTCTGACGGAGGTGACTTCGAAGATGGCATCTAATGAGTATGTGATCCCGGAGCACTACGAGGATCTCACTCCTGCTCCGCAGCTCGACCAGAAGACCCTCAACAAGATGGCTTGGCGCTCCTGCTTCCTGCAGGCCTCGTTCAACTACGAGCGTATGCAGGCCGCCGGCTGGCTTTACTCCATCATCCCCGGTCTGGAGAAGATCCACACCAACAAGAACGACCTCGCGGCTTCCATGAGCCACAACCTGGAGTTCTTCAACACTCATCCGTTCCTCGTCACCTTTGTTATGGGTATCGTGCTTTCGCTCGAGCAGAACAAGGTTGACATCCCCACGATCCGCGCCGTCCGCGTCGCCGCAATGGGCCCGCTCGGTGGTATCGGTGACGCCCTGTTCTGGCTGACGCTCGTGCCTATCACGGCCGGCATCACCTCCAACATGGCCATCAACGGCAACGCCGCTGCGCCGATCATCTTCCTGGTGATCTTCAACGTCGTCCAGTTCGCTCTGCGCTTCTGGCTCATGAACTGGTCCTACAAGCTTGGCACCAGCGCTATTGACGCTCTGACCGCCAACATGCAGGCCTTCACGCGTGCCGCTTCCATCATGGGCGTCTTCGTCGTCGGTTGCCTGGTCGTCACCATGGGTGGCACCCAGATCAACCTCCAGATCCCCAACGGCACCACCCGTGGCCTCTCCGCTACTACCGTGATCGTCTCCGAGAAGGAGGCCGAGAACTTCACCGGTATGGAGGGCATCGATACCGAGACCGCTGAGGCCGGTACCATCGCCATGACCGATGAGGACGGCAACGCCCTCACCGCTTCCGATGCCGACGGCAACGCTGTCGAGTGCGGCGTCACCGATCTGGGCAACGGCATGGAGTCCGTTACCTACGGCACCGTCACCGAGGATCCGGTCAACTTCTCCGTTGCCGACACCCTCAACACCATCGTCCCGAAGCTCGTCCCGCTTATGCTTACGCTGCTGCTTTACTACATGTTCGCTAAGCACAGCTGGACCCCGACCAAGGGCATTCTCCTGCTCTTCGTCCTTGGCATCTTGGGCGCTGGCCCGCTTGGTCTCTGGCCGAGCATCTGGTAAGGCTCTAGCTTGAGGGGTGTGTCCCTACGCGGCTCACACCCCGACCCCTTAAGCCATGTGTATGTTAAAAGCCGCGTGCTCGAAAGAGCGCGCGGCTTTTGTTTTCTTGATGATTCGGGTGTGGCGGACAGATAATGCTAAACACCCTAGGTAGTTAGCCGAATTCGAGCAAAAGGGAGGATAGGATGGCGATCGGAGCGCGTAAGCAACCGCTGTACGATCAGCTGGTCGATATTCTGACCGAAAAGATCGACCATGAATATCGCGCCGGTGACATGATTCCTTCCGAGCGCGAACTTTCGGAGCGCTATGGTCTCTCGCGCACTACGGTACGCCTGGCTCTGCAGGAACTGGAGCGTTTAGGACTGGTGGTTCGGCAGCACGGTCGCGGCACCTTTGTGACCGACCGTTCGGCAAAGGCAACCAATCTCATGCAGTCCTACAGCTTTACCGAGCAGATGCGCGCGATGGGTCGCGACCCCGAGACCACGATTCTCGAGTTTTGCGAGATGGAGGCCGATAAAAATCTGGCCGAGCATATGGGATTGCGTATCGGTGATCGCATTTTTAAGCTTAAGCGCCTTCGTTCTGCCGACAACATGCCCATGATGGTCGAACGCAGCTATCTACCAGTTCGTCAATTTCTGTCCCTAAAGCGACCGCTGCTGGAGCGTAAGCCGCTTTACGATGTGATTGAGCAAGACTTTCAGCAAAAGATACGCGTGGCCGAAGAGGAGTTCTATGCGAGCATAGCCCGTCCCACCGATGCCCACCTTTTGGGAATTGTCGAGGGCTCGCCTGTGCTCGATTTGGTCAGGACTACGTATAACGAGTCAAACGAGGTTGTGGAGTACACACTCTCGGTTGCTCGTGCCGATCAGTTTAAATACAAGGTTTACCACCAGCGTAGCGACTAGTGTTCGCATCGTTTCCATATGATGTTTCTTTGCATTTAACTGGTTACTACCAGATAACCAACCGAAGTGTATAATTGCACGTCAGAGGATTACTTCTAGAGAGAGGTATTAGAAATGTTCGAGAAGAGTGTCGAGGAGCTCACCGAGCTCGGCGCCCAGATCACCACGGCCGAGATTGCTCAGCAGCCCGAGCTTTGGCGTGATACGCTCAACATCTATCGCGAGAACAAGGAGGCCATCGAGGCCTTCCTGGCCGAGGCTCGCGCTATGGGCGAGGGTCGTCTGTCCGTTGTCTTCACCGGTGCCGGTACGTCCGACTACGTTGGCGATACCTGCGCCCCGTACCTGCGTCACGCTGGCAACACTGATCTCTACGACTTTAAGCCCATCGCCACGACCGACATCGTGAGCGCCCCGCGCGACTTCCTGCGCGCCGAGGATCCCACGCTCGTGGTTTCCTTCGCCCGCTCTGGCAACAGCCCCGAGAGCCTTGCCGCCGTTGCCGTTGCCAAGGAGCTCGTCCACAACGTCAAGTTCCTCAACATCACCTGCGCTCCCGAGGGCAAGCTCGCCGTCGAGTCTGCCGATGATCCCAACGCGCTGACGCTGCTCATTCCGCGCGCCAACGACAAGGGCTTCGCCATGACCGGTTCTTATTCCTGCATGACCCTGCTCTCCACCCTTATTTTCGACACTGCCTCTGACGAGCAGAAGGCCGAGTGGGTCGAGACGATTGCCAAGATGGGCGAGGAGGTCATCTCCCGTGAGCCCGAGATCGCCGATTACCTGGCTGGCGACTTCAACCGCGTGACCTACTTGGGTTCTGGCTCCTTCGGTGGCCTTGCCCAGGAGAGCCAGCTCAAGATCCTTGAGCTCGCTCACGGTCTGGTCGCTACTTCCTACGACACCTCCATGGGCTATCGTCACGGACCTAAGTCCTTCGTCGACGATAAGACGCTCGTCTTCGTGTTCGTCAATAACGACGCCTACACCCGTCAGTACGACATCGACATCCTCAACGAGATCGGTGGCGACGAGATCGCTCAGCACACCATCGCCGTTCAGCAGGAAGGTGCCACCGTCTATGAGGGTGAGTCCTTCACCTTTAAGGGCTACGAGGCACTTCCCGAGGGCTACCTTGCTCTGCCGTTCGTGATGTTTGCCCAGGCTATCAGCCTGCTCAACTCCGTGCGCGTGGGCAACACGCCCGATACGCCGAGCCCCACCGGCACGGTCAACCGCGTGGTTAAGGGCGTGACGATTCACCCCTTCACCGCTTAATCGCGTCCCCCTGTAAGGGCGCCCGTCCGCTCATAACGGCGGGCGGGCGCTTTTTGTTTTACGTGAGCTGGGTATAAGCATCACTACAGTCAACTGCTTTAGAAGCAAGGAGTGCATATGAGCACGTACGCAATTAAGGCTGACAAGTTCTTCTTGCCGGCAGGTCCGCAACTGGGCGGCTATCTTATGGTCGAGGATGGCGTCTTTGGCGCCTGGCAGGCCGACGAGCCCTCTTGCGAGATTAAGGACTACACGGGATCGTGGATCGCACCGGGTATGGTCGATACTCACATCCATGGCTTCTACAACCACTCAACAACCGATAACGATCCCGAGGGCATCGATATCAGCTCGACCGAGCTCGCCCGTCGCGGCACCACCAGCTGGCTGCCCACGACGTTCACCGATGGCGTCGAGCAGATCAAGGACGCCTGCGCCGCCATCGCTCAGGCGGACGAGGGTCGCGGCCCCGACTTCTGCGGTGCTCGCATTCAGGGCATCTACCTGGAGGGCCCCTTCTTTACCATGAAGCACGTGGGCGCGCAGAACCCCGCTTACCTCATCGATCCCTCCGAGGAGGTCTTCGATCAGTGGCAGGAGGCTGCGGGTGGTCGCATCGTTAAGAGCGCCATGGCGGCCGAGCGCGACGGTGCCGCTGCTTATGCGGCTGCTCTGAACGCCAAGGGTGTGGTGACCAGCATCGGTCACTCCGACGCCACCTACGATGAGTGCATCGCCGCCATCAACGCCGGTGCCAGCTGCTTTACGCATACCTATAACGGTCAGCGCGGGCTGCATCACCGTGAGCCCGGTGTCGTGGGCGCTGCCATGTCCACGCCCGAGACCTACGCCGAGATCATCTGTGACGGCAAGCACGTTAACCCTGCCGCCATCAAGGCGCTGCTGCAGGCAAAGGGCTGGCAACACACGGTGCTCATCACTGACTGCCTGGGCTGCGGCGGCATGCCCGAGGGCAGCTACACCAGTGGTGGCATGGACGTCATCATGAAGGACAACCTGTGCTGGCTCGCCGACGGCAAGAGCATTGCCGGCTCGGTGCTCACGCTTGCCCAGGGCGTCAAGAACATCGTTGACTGGGGCATCGCCAGCGCCGATATCGCCATTCGTATGGCAACCGAGGTGCCGGCACGCTCCGCGCACATCGAGGATAAGTGCGGCAGCATCATGCCGGGTCGCGACGCCGACTTTGTCGTGTTCGACCATGAGCTTACCCTCGTCGAGACGTATGTTGGCGGCCAGAGCGTCGGCAACGCCTTTACCGAGTAACGATAGAAAAAGACGGCGGGCCCGAATCTGCTCGGACCCGCCGTATGGGTTGAACGCTCAAAAGCACCTTCACAGTTACAGCTTGTTAGCGATTTTCTTTGCCGTGCGCTTGACGCCGGCCACCAGGCCTCCTGCAGGATGCTCCTTCTCGTATGCTAGACGCTTCTCGCGCTTGGCGTACTCTTCGACGATGATATCGCCATATTCGTCTTCGATCTTGTCGAAGAAGTCGACGGCGCCCTTAATTTCCTCAGCGGTCGGGTGTCCCTTTTGGACACCGCCGGCGAGTTTGAACGGCCCCCACGTATCAAAGCCGGGGCAGCCGTAGACACCCATAAAGATGGCCTGCCTCATGCGGCAGATGCCATCGATATCCTTGCCGTACCACTTGTTTTTGCCACCGTAGGTCATAAGGCCAAACACCTTGTCCTGCGGCTGCAGCACGTTCGTGAGCACTCGTGCCATGTCCTTGTCGATCTCGGAGTAATAGATGCCCGTGGCGACACCGATCAGATGATATTCGTGCAGGTTGGGATACTCGTTTTTACCGAGTGCCTTGACGTCGAGGGTATCGATCTCGGGGTGTGCCTCGACGATGGCGTCCACGAGCTTTTTCGTATTGCCGTGATGGCGCGAGGCGTAGAGGATGATGGTTCGCATAAGAAGGCCTTTCAGCTGTAATTGCATCAATGTCTGTATGGTACCCCGTTACATGGCTGGGATACCGGACGCATCGATGAACGTGCGGGTTTGTCCTTTGGTTAGGGCCGAGACGGGTACTTGCGAGCAAAAAGCAGTTGTTCGAAAGGATGGGCAATGGAATACGCTCTCTCCAACGATTCGATTTCTATTAAGGTGTCCACGGCTGGTGGTTCGTTTACCTCGATCAAGGCCGGAGGTTGCGAGTATCTGTGGCAGGGCGATCCCGCCGTGTGGTCCGGCCAGGCACCGATTTGCTTCCCGATTTGCGGAGGCTTGCGCGATAACAACGCCATGACGTTTGCCGGGCATCATGTAAAGCTCGCTCGCCACGGCTTTGCGCGCAAGCAGGAGTGGAAGCTGCTGAGCCAAGGCGAGAACGAGCTGGCGATGTGCCTGGCTTCGGAGGATAACGCCGCGCTGCTGAGCGATTATCCGTATCCGTTTAAGCTTGTCGCCCGCTATACGCTCGAAGACGCCGCCGTGCGCGTCTCCTATGAGGTGACCAACGAGGGAACCGAGGACATGCCGTTCTTTATCGGCGGTCATCCCGGCTTCAGGTGTCCGCTCGATGAGGGCGAGGCCTATACGGACTACGAGCTGCGCTTTGAGAAAGACGAGGCTGCGGAGCTTTGCACCGCCGTGCCCTCGACCGGATTGATTGACGTGGCAAACCGTTCCAAGAACCCCATGGTGGGAAAGACGCTGCCCCTGTCGCACGAGCTCTTCGATTTTGCGGAGACCATCTTTGACGTGCTCGAGAGCCGCCAGGTCACGCTTTCTAAGAAGGGGGAGGACAAGGGCGTTCGCCTGAGCTTTGAGGGCTTCCCGTATCTCATTGTGTGGAGTAAGCCCGAGGGCGATTTTGTGGCAGTTGAGCCTTGGGGCGGCCTCTCGACCTGCTCCGATGAGGACGACGTACTTGAGCATAAGCGCGGCTGCCTTGTCGCCAAGCCCAAGGAGACCATCGTCCGCTCGTTCACGATTGAGATTCTGTAATTCCGTTTTGTCGACTCGTATCGCGAGGCACAAGGAGCCTGCGAGATAAGGAGCTAAAAATGATCCTCACCGTTACGATGAACCCGTCTGTCGATACGCGCTATCAGCTCGATGAGCTCATTATCGACGACGTTAACCGTGTGAAGCCCGAAAAGACCGCTGGCGGCAAGGGCCTCAACGTGGCCCGTGTGCTGTGTCAGCTGGGCGACGACGTTGTGGCAACCGGTCTGCTCGGCGGCCACATGGGCGCCTTCATGGCTGAGCTCATGGACGCCAACGGTATTAACAACGACTTTGTGCCCATCAAGGGCGAGACTCGCATTTGCCTCAACATCCTCCACGCCGGCAACCAGACCGAGCTGCTCGAGAGTGGCCCGACAATTGCCCCCGAGGAACTCGATGCCTTTACCGCCAAGTTTACTGAGCTTGCGGGCAAGGCCGACGTCGTCACCATTTCGGGTTCTCTGCCCCGCGGTGTCGAGGCAGACTACTATGCCAAGATCACGGGCATTGCCGAGAACGCCGGCGCCAAGGTATTGCTCGATACCTCGGGTGCCTCTCTCGAGGCTGCGCTCAAGTCCGAGGTCAAGCCCGAGCTGGTCAAGCCTAACCTGACCGAGATCAACGGCCTTCTGGGTACGAGCTTTACCACCGACGATGTGGATGAGCTCCGCGCCGCGCTCGCCTCTGACGCCCGCTTCTCCGATATCCCCTGGGTCGTCGTATCCATGGGCGCTGCCGGCTCCGTTGGTTTCCATAACGGCCGTGCGTTCCGCGCCAAGACGCCCGACATCCCTGCCGTTAACGCTACGGGCTCTGGCGATTCGACCATTGCCGGCTTCGCACATGCGATTGCTGCCGGAGCCGACGACGAGACGGTGCTGCGTACCGCCAACACCTGCGGCAAGCTCAATGCCATGGATCCCATGACTGGTCACTTGGTTATGGATCGTTGGGACGAGGTTTACAACGGCGTTGTCGTGACCGAGCTGTAGGAGCTTGTGCTGCGGCCCCGGCATCGGTTGCTAGCTCATGTCGACGACAAGTGCAGTAGCATTATGCCGGGGCGCGACGCCGACACTGTCGTGTTCAATCCCGACCTTACCCTGGTCGAGACGCATGTGGGTGGCAACAGCGTCGGTAATGCGTTTGCCGAGTAGCCGCCAAAGAAACGATCCGAGAGGGGATTTAGATGATTTACGGTGCATTGGGCGATATCGAGGAGTACCGTGGAATGCTCAAGGGCCTCGACGTGCTGATCGATTGGCTCGAGGAGAACGATCCGGCGAAGCTCGAGGTCGGCAGCCATCCGATTCTGGGCGACAAGGTCTTTGCGAACGTCATGGCTCCCACGACGCGTCCCGAAGCCGAGGCTCACTATGAGACGCATCAGCGCTATCACGACCTGCAGATCGACGTCGAGGGTCGCGAGGCCTTTAAGGTTGCCACGGGCAGCCTGACGCTGGTCCAGGAGTTTGACGAGAAGGACGACTACGATCTGGTCGATTCCGACGTCTCGATCGCCGGCGATCTTGCTGACGATAAGTTTGCATTGTTCGTTGCCGGCGAGCCTCATATGCCCACGCTCGAGTTCCCGGACGATGGCGCGCAGCCGGTCAAGAAGATCTGCTTTAAGCTGCTTGCAGATGCTTACTGGGAAGAGTAACGAACTGCTCGTGAGCTAGCGTGATTTCCCTTGGGGAACGCGTTTGAGCCCCGCTGATCGCGGTCCCCTTGGGGATTGCGGTTGGCGGGGCTTGTTGTTGAGTAGGGGAGTTGCCGGCGGCGTTGTGCTTGCATTGGCGCATGCGCACTCAAAATCGGCAACAAAAAAGCCGCCCGAAGGCGGCTATCTTGTGCAATGGAGCCAGCGACCGGGCTCGAACCGGTGACCCCCGCTTTACGAGAGCGGTGCTCTACCAACTGAGCTACGCTGGCGGCCATGTGGTGACGCAACTGATGCGTCAACGGCTGTCTATGATACGGGACATCGCACATCCGTGCAAGTGTTCTGACGGCTTTTCTCACTTTAAATGCACTTTAAATGCACTAATATTGGAGACGTGATGTCTCGCTCTTACGAGTCTCAAACAGAATGGGACTGCCATGGCTCAACCCAAGATCCTTCTCACGCGTATCGATGACCGGTTTATTTACGGGCAAGACGTTGAGCTGTGGAACGAGGCTATGGGTTCCAACCTCGTCCTAATCGTCAACGACGAGATTGCGGCTGATTCGCGCAAGTGGGCGCCTATGAGGGTCGCGGCGCCCGAGGGCGTGTGGACGCGGTTTTTCTCGGTGCAAAGGACCATCGATATCATTCATACCGCAACGCCGCGTCAATGGATTCTGATTATGGTGGCCTCACCCGCCGATGCGCTCGCGCTGGTTAAGGGTGGTGTGCCGATCACCAAGATTAGCATCGGCCATATGCAGGCAGGGGAGGGTAAGCGCCCCATAACGCCCGCGGTTGCCGTGAGCGACGCAGACGTTGCTGCCCTCAAAGAACTGCAGGCGCTCGGCATAGAGCTAGAAATCCGCTATCTCCCCAGTTCCGCCCCCGACCCCATCGGCAATCTGTTCAACTGATCCCTTGGGGACGGAGGAAAACGGATCATTTTGCCCTTGCGAGGGACGCGTGCGATGCTGCCTGTCAAAAACAATGCCCATTTACTACGTTTGATCGGCTATCGCCGGGTCGCGCGCGCAGACGTGGTGTAAGAGTGTCCTGAGGTCCGTCGCTGCAAGTCC
>OFMD01001242.1_pt1 | contig 16755 bp, 13 predicted proteins | sample 1541211 | NCBI WGS metagenome assembly OFMD01 (sample SAMN04209231, study PRJEB22552) | human gut metagenome | biome: gut; material: feces | host: Homo sapiens | place: USA: Oklahoma | reverse complement strand
AGGTCACGAGTTCGAATCTCGTATTCTCCACTTTATAAGAAGGGCAGCAGAGAAATCTGCTGCTTTTTTGTGTGCTAAAAAATATATCATCATTTCCATCTTGCAGAGAAAAGAAAAAAAGAGGAAAATAAAATCATAGTAAAACAAGATGGTATGATTACCAGAAAGGAAGATTTTATCATGAAAGAAAATTTAAAAGTACTTATGCTCAACGGAAGCCCGAAAGCAAATGGTAACACAGCCATTGCACTTCGCGAGATGGAAAATGTTTTCAAAGAAAATGGTATAGAAGTAGAAAATATTGTAATCGGAAACCAGGCAGTCCGTGGCTGTATTGCCTGTGGTTCCTGCTACGAAAAAGGCAAATGTGTTTTTGATGATGTGGTGAATGAGATGGCAACCAAATTTGAGGCAGCAGATGGTCTTGTAATCGCAAGTCCGGTGTACTATGCGTCTGCAAATGCAACTCTGATCGCCTGTCTTGACAGACTGTTCTACAGCAGTCATTTTGATAAAACGATGAAAGTGGGAGCAAGCGTTGCCTGTGCAAGACGTGGCGGATGTTCTGCGACATTTGATGAGCTGAACAAATATTTTACCATTTCCGGAATGCCGGTTGCATCCAGCCAGTACTGGAACAGCATCCATGGGGCAGCACCGGGAGAGGCCGAAAAGGATGAGGAAGGAAGGCAGACGATGCGTACACTTGCAAGAAATATGACTTTCCTTATGAAGAGTATTGCACTTGGAAAAGAGCAGTTTGGATTTCCGGAAAAAGAAGCAAAGATTCCGACAAATTTTATTCGGTAGAACAAGTAAAAGGCAGGTATTTGTGAAATATCACGAATCCCTGCCTTTAGAGTTGACAGCCAAATTTTCTTGTTTTATAGTGGAAGTTGCAATTTGGTAGGAAGTATTTAAAAGAGAGGTTTTGGTCATGGCACTTATAAAATCAATCATTATTTTAATTATAGGGTTTGCTCTATTGATGAAAGGAGCAGATTATTTTGTAGAAGGAAGTTCTTCTGTTGCGAAGCAGCTTCATGTTCCATCGATGATCATCGGTATGACCATCGTTGCAATGGGAACCAGCCTTCCGGAATGTGCGGTCAGTGTAACGGCATCCCTGACAGGAAATAACTCACTTGCGGTAAGTAATGTTGTCGGATCGAATATTTTCAACTTGATGGTTGTTTGTGGAGCTTGTGCGTTATTTGCACCTCTTACGATAAAAAAAGATACATTGAAAAAAGAGTTTCCATTATCAATTATCTGTGCGGCCTTGCTGATGGTGCTTGGATATGTCGGGATGCTTTTAGGACATTTAGATGGCGGTGTATTTCTCCTTATTTTTGCAGCTTATCTGATCTGGATGATTGGTTCTGCCAAGAAAGCAAGAGCAGCACACAAGGAAAGTCAGATGATGCTCGAAGAGGGAGAATTAGTAGACGAAGAAATTCAGATCCTGCCACTTTGGAAATGTGCGTTATTTATTGTTGGCGGCATGATCGCAATCAAGTTTGGCGGTGATTTTGTTGTAGACAGTGCTTCAGCACTTGCAAGCGCATTCGGACTTAGTCAGACACTTATCGGACTTACCATCGTTGCGATGGGAACCAGTCTTCCGGAACTTGTAACATCGATTGTTGCGGCAAGAAAGAATGAAGTGGATATGGCACTCGGAAATGTGATCGGTTCTAATATTTTCAATATCCTGTTGGTACTTGGAGTTGCAGCTGCCATCAGTCCAGTGAAATTTCTTACCGATAATATCATTGATACGGTTGTACTAATTGCGATGAGTCTGGTTGTTCTGGTGTTTGCATGGACTTCAAAAATGATCGACCGAAGAGAAGGCGCTACGATGCTTGGAATGTATGCAGTGTATATGGCATATATTTGCATACGATAAAATAAAAGAATCATAAGGAAAAATGGCTGTGGATTGAACCTGCCCCAAAAGTTAGACCTAAATTCTAACGATTGGAAGTCGGTTCAATCCACAGCTATTTTTATTGGGTCAGTGTACATTCTATTTTATACTTCCATAGAAAAAACATTGACATGTCTAACAAAAAGAGGTATAAAAAACGAGAGAATTTTGCGACAAGGAGAAAGGCATAAGATGGGAAAATACAATTTTGATGAAGTAATTGACAGACATGGAACGGATTGTCTGAAATATGATTTTGGAATGAAACGAAAGGGAAGAGATGATCTGCTTCCGCTCTGGGTGGCAGACATGGATTTCCGTCTGCCGGATGAGATTTTGGATGAATTTCACAAGAGGATTGATCATGGAATCTTTGGTTATACCGATCCACTGGATGAATATTTTGCAGCGATGAACCACTGGTTCTCAACCCGCTATGGTTATACAATCGAGCCGGACTGGGTAACACTTGGAGCCGGAATCGTCTATGCACTCGGAACCAGCGTAAGAGCATTTACGGAAGAGGGAGATGCCATGATGGTGATGCAGCCGGTATACTATCCGTTCAGCGAAGTCATCAAGAATGACGGAAGAAGACTGGTGAACTGCCAGCTTCGCTATGAGAATAACCATTATTCCATCGACTTTGAAAAGATGGAAAAAATGATTCGGGAAGAAGGTGTCAAAGCTCTGATTTTCTGTAATCCCCACAATCCGGTGGGAAGAGTCTGGACAAGAGAAGAATTAGAAAGAGTTGCAGAGATCTGCCTGAAATACAACGTGACCTGGATGGTGGACGAGATGCACTGCGATTTCATTTTCCCGGGACATACGTTCACAAGCTGTATGAATCTGGATGAAAAATACCGTCAGATCTTTGCACTTTACAGTTCTCCTGGAAAAACTTTCAACGTGGCAGGACTTCAGCCGGCAAATATTATCATTCCAAACGAAGAGCTGCGAAAAAAATACCAGTGGGCGAATACACAGGCCGCTTACAGCCAGGGAAGCCTGATGGGACAGCTTGCTGTCAAGGTATGCTACACCAAAGGTGCCGGGTGGGTAGATGAACTGGTACAGTATATTTACGAAAATGTACAGTACATGAGCAAGTTCGTAAAAGAGAATTTCCCGAAGGCGAAGATGGTAGAGCCGGAAGGAACCTATCTGGTATGGGTTGATTTCTCCGGGTACGGATTCAGCAATGAAGAGCTGGAACATCTGATGCTGGAGGAAGCGAAATTGTGGCTGGATTCGGGAATTATCTTTGGACCTGAGACGGCGCAGTTCGAAAGATTCAATGTTGCCTGCCCTCGTGCGACTGTAAAGCAGGCACTGACACAGCTGAAAGACGCACTGGATAAGCATCTGGCAGCAAAATAATATAAAAAGAGGATTGAGAGGGAAAAAAGATGGACAAACAAAAGAAAAATATGGGGGCAGTGGCATTTCTTCCACTGATCGTATTTCTGGTATGTTATGTAGGGTGCGGGATTACATTTACCCTGCTTGGAGCAGACGAACCGTTCGGAAAGTTCCCGCGTCACGTCGCGCTTCTTGCAGGGTGTGCGGTAGCACTTCTCCTTAACCGTGGCATTGGTGTACAGGATAAGCTGAATATTATGACAACGAGCATGGGAAATTCAGGAGTTATGATGATCGTTCTGATCTACCTGATGGCTGGTGGATTCCAGGGAGCAGCAGCGGCAATGGGCGGAAAAGATTCGGTTGTGAATCTCTGTCTGCATTTTATTCCGGTGAAACTTTTGGTTCCGGGTGTATTTTTGATGTGCTGCTTTATTTCTACATCGATCGGAACATCCATGGGAACGATTGCAGCGATGGCTCCAATTGCTATTAATGTAGCACAGGGTGCACACCTGAATGTGGCAGTCGTCGGTGCAGCAGTTATCGGAGGCTCATATTTTGGTGATAACCTTTCCATGATTTCAGATACAACCATTTCTGCAGCAGAAGGATGTGGTTCTGAGATGAAAGACAAATTTAAAATGAACTTTTTCATTGCTCTTCCGGCGGCAATTGTGGCAATGATCCTGTACTCGATTTTTGGCGGAGTCGGAAGCGGAGCAATCGAAGCAGGAAGCTATAGTATCATCGAAGTCCTTCCTTATTTTATTGTTCTAATTGCGGCACTTATGGGAGTTAATGTTGCGGTAGTCCTTTTTGTCGGAATACTTGCATCCGGTATCATTGGACTTTGTGTCGGAAGCTGTGGATTTTTTGAATGGATCCAGGCAATTGGAAGTGGTATGAGTGATATGTTCAGCATCAGTATCGTTGCCATTCTTGTATCCGGTATCATCGGTCTTGTACGTGAATATGGCGGTGTTGAATGGCTGGTGGGCGCGATCAGCAGCAAGATCAAGAGCAGACGTGGTGCGGAATATGGAATCGGACTGATGTCAGGTATCCTTTCCGCAGCTATGGTAAATAATACGATCGCAATCATTGTTACCTGTCCGATTGCAAAAGAAATCGGGGAAAAATATAAGATCGCACCGAAGAGACTTGCCAGTCTGGTGGATATCTTTGCCTGCGCATTTATTGCACTGATGCCACATGATGGTGGTATGCTGATGATTACGGCACTTGCTGATGTATCACCGCTTAATGTACTGAAATATTCGTTCTATATGTTTGGACTGATTATTGCGACCTGCGTTACGATACAGTTCGGATTGATGGACAAGAAAAATTAGACAGGATGAAATTTAAAATATGAAAGATCTAACAAAAGGAAAACCATCCACACTGATACTGGCTTTTGCGCTGCCGATCTTTTTCGCAAATCTTCTGCAGCTTACATACAGTCTTGTGGATACCAGAATTGTCGGAACTTTCCTGGGAGAGGATGCGCTGGCGGCTGTCGGCGCGACCACAACCTTAAGTAATCTGATCATTGGATTCTTGCAGGGACTTTCGGGGGGATTCGCGATTATTATTGCACAGAAATTCGGTGCAAAGGATTATAAAAATGTGAAGAAATCATTCGCAATGTCGCTGACCATGGGTACAGGAATTGCAATATTTTTTACGGTGTTCGGATTGTTATTTTTACAGCCGATCTTAAATATACTGAATGTTCCGTCAGATCTGATGTCAACGGCAAAAAGCTATATTTTCGTGATCATTGCAGGGCTTGTGGCGACATTTCTTTATGATGCATGTGCGGCTGCACTCCGGTCACTCGGAGATACCGTGACGCCTCTTGTGATCCTGGCAATCTCAGTTGCATTGAATATTGTTGGGGATCTGCTTTTTGTCGTAGTGCTGAAAAGCGGAGTGCGGGGAGCTGCGATCGCAACGGTACTGGCACAGGCAATCGCGTTTGTTGTGTGCTGGATTTATATGGTAAAGAGATATGAACTGTTAAGACTTAGCCGGGAAGATTTCAAAGATCCGAATCCGGTTATGGTGAAAAATATGTTGGGTGCGGGAATGTCCATGGGATTCATGAGTTCTCTGATCAATATCGGTTCCCTGACGCTTCAGACAGCGATCAATAAACTTGGAAATGATTATATCGTAGCACAGACAGCGGCCCGGAAGCTGACTGAAATGTTCATGATCATGTTTACAGTATTTGGAAATACGATGGCGACCTACTGTGGACAGAACCTTGGAGCAGGAAAGATCGACCGGATCAAAAAAGGGATCTGGCTTGCGATTTTCTATACTTGTATCTGGTGTACACTTGTGATCGTGGCAAGCTACACGATTGGAGATAAACTGGTCTATCTGGTAACAGGTACACATAATGAAAATGTGATCTTAAATGCGACCAGATATCTGAAATTTGATACATTGTTTTATTATGTAACAGCAGTAATCTGCATTGTGCGAAATGCCATGCAGGGACTGGATGACCATATTACACCGATCGTATCAAGTACACTTGAGATGCTTGGAAAAATTGTAATCGCATTTACACTGGTTCCACATCTTGGATACACGGGGGTTATCATTGCGGAGCCGATTGTGTGGTTTGTTATGGTGATTCCGCTGATCGTGCAGATTTTCCGGATGCCGGTGCTGAAGCAGACAAGCCTTTCTTGACACTATTCATACGCCTGTGCTAGAATAGGCTTGTTTAGAAAAATAAATACAGATGCGTAAGGTGTCAATCAGACGGAATGTCTGGATTGGTGAAAAGGGAAACAGGTGCAAGTCCTGTATGAACTCGTCACCGTAATTTGCAAGCTTAGGCTGTCATACCACTGGGAGACCGGGAAGGAAAGCCACAAGCGTCTGAGCAATCAGTCGGGAGACCTGCCTTTCGCAGTACAGGAACGGAAAGTTCATGCCACGAGTAACTGGCAGTACGAAAGATAGAAACTTCAGACTGATTTTGCAGAGGGCAAAATGTCAGTTTCTTTTTTGTACGCCCTCGTTAAATTTAGATACGGGGGATTTTTTTGTTTACAAAAAATATGCTGTAAAGTGTAATGAATATCATTCCGATTCCTGAAAGTATGACAAAAAAGTCAGGGAGGATCAAGATGAAGAAACGAGTATTAGTAGCATTACTGGCAACAGCACTTACGGTGTCTATGATGACTGGATGTGGAAGCAAGAAGACAGAGGACACTTCTTCTGCAAAGACAGAAGAAACATCCGAAGACAGCGATCAGGAGGCAGCAGACAAAGTGGCAAAGCTGATCGATGACATTTATGTGCAGGAAAGAACAGACAAGACAGATGAACAGTGTAAGGCTGCAAAAGAAGCCTGGGATAAGCTTACTGATGCACAGAAAGAACTGGTAGAAGGCGAGAACGCTGATCCGGATTATTTTGGAAGGGATACAGGCGATGCATCGAAAGATGATCCGCTGAACGAAGATAACATCGGAGAAAATGAAATTCTGGTTGTAAGCTTTGGTACATCTTTTAATGACAGCCGTGCAGAGGATATCGGTGGTGTGGAAAAAGCACTTCAGGCAGCATATCCGGACTGGTCTGTAAGAAGAGCATTTACAGCACAGATCATCATCAACCATGTAGAGGCAAGAGATGATGAAGTGATCGATAACATGCAGCAGGCTCTTGACCGTGCAGTAGAGAATGGTGTTAAGAATCTGGTTGTACAGCCTACCCATCTGATGCATGGTGCTGAGTACGATGAGATGACAGAAGCGATCAATGGCTATAAAGATAAATTCGAGTCTGTAGCTATCGCAGAGCCAATGCTCGGTGAGGTTGGAGACGATGCAACTGTGATCAATGATGACAAGAAAGCCGTTGCTCAGGCGATCACAGATACGGCTTGCAAAGAGGCCGGATTTGACAGCATGGATGCAGCAGCTGAGGCTGGCACAGCATTCGTATTCATGGGACATGGAACATCTCATACAGCTAACGTTACATACGATCAGATGCAGACACAGATGGAAAACCTTGGATTGAAGAACGCATTCATCGGTACTGTAGAGGGTAAGCCGGAAGATACAGCCTGCGACAAGGTTATCGAGAAGGTAAAAGAAGCAGGATACAAGAACGTTGTTCTTCGTCCGCTGATGGTTGTTGCCGGAGACCATGCAAATAACGATATGGCCGGTGATGAGGAGGATTCCTGGAAGAGCCAGTTTGTAGCATCCGGAAACTTCGATAAGGTTGACTGCCAGATCGAGGGTCTTGGAAGAATCGAAGCAGTTGAGAAGCTTTATGTAGAGCATACAAAGGCAGCCATCGATTCTCTGGGAAGCACTGAGGAGTCCGCAGATTCTGATGCAGCAGCAGATACAGAGGCTGATTCTGCTGAGGAGTCCGCAGAATAATAAATATAAAAATATCTGAGTGAGTTCAGATACCTATAAGAAATCAATGTAACTGCCCGGAAAGATCAGGAAGACTGTTTTCCGGGCAGATTGCTGTATCTATGGAAGGGAGAAGATTATCATGAAAAAACGCTATGTAAACTTAATTCTTGCAATGGCAAGTGCATCAGTCCTGGTGCTGGGCTCTGTGCCTGCGATGGCAAAAACAGATGAAACAAAAACAGAGTCCGGTGAGGAAGCAGAAGCTTCCGAAGAAAAGGATACAGATGCAGCCAAAGCAGATACCCTGGAAGATGGCGTTTATACAGCAGAGTTTGGTACAGACAGCAGCATGTTTCATGTAAATGAGGCCAATGACAAAAAAGGAGAGCTCACGGTCAAAGATGGTAAAATGACCATCCACGTAAGTCTGGTTTCCAAGAAGATCGTTAACCTGTTTGCGGGAACTGCCGAGGATGCCCAGAAGGACGGAGCAGAGATCATTGAGCCGACCACAGATACAGTGAAGTACAGCGATGGTTATACAGAGGAGGTTTACGGATTTGATATCCCGGTACCGGCCATTGGTGAGGAATTTAACGTGGCGATCCTGGGAGAAAAAGGCAAATGGTACGACCATAAAGTCAGCGTAAAGAATCCTGTAAAAACCTCTGACGACAAAAAATCCGAAGGGAAAAAACCGGAAGAGCTGAAGCTGGAGGACGGAACCTATGAGACGGATGTAACCCTTACAGGCGGATCAGGAAGAGCATCCGTAGAATCTCCGGCCAAAGTAGAGATCAAGGACAAAGAAGCTACGGCAACCATCATCTGGAGCAGTCCGAATTATGATTATATGATCGTGGACGGCGAAAAATATGAGCCGGTGAACAAAGACGGAAACTCCACATTTGAGATCCCGGTCACAGTCTTTGACGCAGAAATGGAAGTGACTGCAGATACTGTAGCCATGAGTACTCCTCACGAGATTGAGTATACCCTGAATTTTGATTCTTCGAGCATGAAAAAGGAAGAAAAATGAAAAAAATAATTTCATACATATTTCTGACGCTGACCCTGATCCTGGGGTGTGCTTTTGCAGTGCAGGCAGCAGAGACAGAACATAAGCCTGCGGATATTCCAGGCCTTACCTTTGATCACAGTATGGAGCTTTCCTACGCAGAGGAATTTAATGTGGATTACTACAACGATGGCTATGCGCTGATCACCATTGATCAGGAAGGGCAGTTTCTTGTGGTTCCCGAGGGCAGGAAAGCACCGGAGGGGCTGGATCCTGACATTGCGGTTCTGCAGCAGCCCATAAACAATATCTATCTGGTAGCAACCTCGGCCATGGATCTTTTCCGCGCTATCGACGGGATTGACAGCATCAAGCTTTCCGGAACCAAGGAAGACGGATGGTATATCCAGGAAGCAAAGGACGCCATGGAACAGAAAAAGATGATTTATGCCGGCAAGTACAGTGCTCCGGATTACGAGCTGATCCTGAACGAGGGCTGTGACCTTGCCATTGAATCCACCATGATCCATCACAATCCGGAGGTACAGGAGAAGCTGGAGCAGTTCGGGATCCCTGTAATGGTAGAGCGTTCCAGCTATGAGAGTCATCCTCTTGGAAGGACAGAGTGGATGAAACTTTACGCAGTTCTTCTGGGAAAAGAAGATGTGGCAGAAAAGGTATTCAAAGAGCAGACGGACAAGTTGGATAAGGTTCTCACAGCAGATAAAACAGACAAGACCGTGGCGTTCTTTTATATCAACTCCGTAGGTGCGGTAAATATAAGAAAAAGTGGCGACTATGTTTCGGAAATGATCTCTCTCGCAGGAGGAAATTATGTTCCGGAGGATACGGGAGTAAATGACAATGCTCTTTCCACCATGAATATGCAGATGGAAGAGTTTTATGCCAAGGCGAAGGATGCAGACTATATCGTCTATAACAGTACGATTGACGGGGAACTTAAGACCATTGATGAGCTTCTTTCCAAAAGTAAGCTTCTTGCAGATTTCAAGGCAGTGAAGAACGGAAATGTCTGGTGCACAGGCAAAAATCTCTTCCAGGAAACTACCGGACTTGGAACCATGATCGAGGATATCCACACCATGCTGACTACAGACGATGATTCTCTGGATGAGCTGACCTATATGCATAAACTGAAATAAATTCCAGTGTTCGCTTTAAATCCTTTGCCGGTTTCCACCTGTGAGCAGGAAACGAAAGGACAGGATAACAAAACAGAAGAGGAGTGTACCAGAAAAAATGAATGACAGAAAACGCGCAGTCCGATACGGGATCTCTTTTGTGATCCTTGCGGTACTTTTGACCTTTTTATTTATATGGAATGTAAATTCAGGAAGTATCCACCTCTCTGTGAAGGAGATCCTGAATATCATATTCCGGCATCAGGGAGATGAAACTTCTTATAATATCGTCTGGGAGATCCGTCTTCCCAGGATACTGGCAGTGATCATCCTTGGCGGAGCACTTTCTGTTTCCGGATTTTTGCTGCAGACCTTTTTTAACAACCCTATCGCGGGACCCTTTGTACTGGGAATCTCTTCCGGTGCCAAGCTGATCGTGGCGCTTCTGATGATCTTCTTTTTAAGCAGATCGGTGTCCATCGGTTCCGGTGCCATGATCCTGGCTGCTTTTGCAGGCTCAATGATCTCCATGGGCTTTGTGCTCCTTGTGGCAAAAAAAGTCCACAACATGTCCATGCTGGTCATCAGTGGTGTTATGATTGGCTATATCTGTTCGGCCATCACAGACTTTGTGGTGACCTTTGCAGATGATTCCAACATAGTCAATCTTCACAACTGGTCACTGGGAAGCTTTTCCGGTATGACCTGGGGGAATGTGCAGACTATGGCTGTTGTGGTACTTCTTACCATGGTGATCGTATTTTTTATGTCAAAACCGATCAGCGCCTATCAGCTGGGGGAGACTTACGCGCAGAATATGGGAGTTAATATCAAGGTTTTCAGGATACTTCTGATCCTGCTTTCCAGTATTCTTTCTGCCTGTGTGACCGCTTTTGCAGGGCCGATCTCCTTCGTGGGGATCGCTGTGCCTCATATTGCAAAAAGTCTCCTGAAGACTGCAAAACCCCTGCTTGTGATCCCGGCCTGTTTTCTGGGCGGTGCAGTGTTCTGCCTGTTCTGTGACCTGATCGCAAGAACTGTATTTGCACCGACGGAGCTGAGCATCAGTTCTGTGACAGCAGTTTTCGGAGCACCGGTAGTTATCTATATCATGATTCACAGACAGCAGAGGATATAAACGATGAAATCATATTTTTTTTATACAGATCAGCTGACCGTAGGCTATGATGGAAAACCGCTGATCAAAGAAATCAATATTCAGCTGAATAAAGGAGAAATCCTGACACTGATCGGTCCCAACGGTGCCGGAAAATCTACTATTTTGAAGAGTATCACAAGACAGCTTTCCCTGATCAGCGGAACGGTATATCTGGAACAGGAACAGATGAGCCGGATGACCAACAGGGAAGTGTCAAAAAAACTGGCTGTAGTACTTACCGAGCGCATGCGCCCGGAGCTTATGACCTGTGAGGATGTGGTATCCACCGGACGATATCCCTATACCGGAACTCTTGGGATACTTTCCGCAGAGGACAAGGAAAAAGTTAAAAGTGCCATGGAGATGGTTCACGCCTGGGATCTGAAGGATCGGGATTTTACAGCCATCAGTGACGGACAGAGACAGCGTATCCTTCTGGCACGCGCCATCTGCCAGGAACCGGAGATCATTATCCTGGATGAACCGACCTCCTTCCTGGATATCCGGCATAAGCTGGAGCTTCTTGCTATTTTGAAGAAGATGGTATTGGAAAAACAGATGACGGTGATCATGTCCCTTCATGAGCTGGATCTTGCCCAGAAGATTTCTGACCAGGTGATCTGTGTTCATGGAGATCACATTGAGAAATATGGTGCACCGGAGGAAATCTTTACTTCCGATTATATTCGGAAGCTTTATGGCATCACCCGTGGAAGCTATAATGCAGAATTCGGCTGCGTGGAAATGGAACCTCCGGCCGGAAAACCGGAGGTGTTTGTGATCGGAGGAAATGGAAGTGGGATTCCGGTATACCGGAAACTGCAGCGACAGGGGATTCCTTTTGTGACCGGAGTTCTCCATACCAATGATGCAGATTATCAGGTGGCAAAAGAACTGGCTGCAAAAGTGATCACGGAGAAGCCTTTTGAATGCATTTCAGAGTCAGCCTTTGAAGAAGCGCTGGAGTTCATGGGAAAATGTGAAAAAGTGTACTGTCCGCTGAAGGATTTTGGTATCATGAATGAAAAAAACCGGGAATTGTTGAAAAAAGCAAAAGAAACCGGAAAATTAAACCAGATCAGATAAGTTCTCTGGGAAAATGAGAAAAGCAATAAAACGCTGTCAGAAATGAGTGATATAATTTCCGGCAGCGTTTTTTATATAATATAAATTACAAATATTTCAGCAGCTGTGTTATAATATGACAAGAATGACAGATCGTGAAGCGCTCACATTCGTGGAGATGTAAGTAATGGAGATGAATGTCCGCTTTACACCGCAAAAGTTAAGCAGATACAATCAATTCGAAAAAATATATGGAGGGAAGATCAATGAAAAAAAGAAACATGATCGCAGCTCTGCTCTGCAGTGCATGCCTTGTGGCAGGAAGTGTAAATCCCGTATTTGCAGATGCATCGAAGGTAGTAACACTTGGAGCAGATCTTACGGATGCTCAGAAGCAGACAATGATGAAATATTTTAATGTAAGTTCCGATCAGGTGCAGGTGATGACCATTACAAATGAGGATGAGCATAAACACCTGGATAATATCGCGCCACAGTCCCAGATCGGTTCCAGAACTTTGAGCTGTGCTTATGTGAAGCCTACACAGTCCGGCGGGATCAAGGTCCGCACAGCAAATCTGAACTGGGTGACAGGTAATATGATCGCAACCACACTTTCCACATCCGGTGTGAAGAACTGTGAAGTAGTTGCTGCCTGCCCGATGGAAGTATCCGGAACAGGCGCACTTACCGGCATCCAGATGGCATATGAGAAGGCCAGTGGAGAGAAACTGGATGAGACCAAGACGAAGCTTGCCAACCAGGAGATCGTAACCACCGGTGAACTTGCAGATAAGGTTGGTAAAAATGAGGCGACAACAGTTGTAAATCAGTCTAAGATGGATGTGATCCAGAACGGAGTACAGAATGCAGATGAAATCCAGAATATTGTCATCAATGTGGCTGAGCAGAACAATATTTCCATAAGCCAGGACGATATTGACAGGATCGTGTCTCTTCTGGGACAGATCGCACAGCAGGATTACAATTATGATGATGTGAAGGAAACACTGGAGCAGGTAGATGCCAATACCACAGGCCAGGCCTCTTCCTCTGATGATACACTGGATGGAGAGAGCAGTGATGACACCGTAGATGTGGATGAAGATTCTTCAGATGATATCGTCAACAATGTAAATGACAGCATTCTTGGGGACGATGTGATCCAGAGCTCCACAGAGGATCCGGGTCTTGAGGAAGAAACAGGAGCAGATTCTCAGGATACAAGCAATGAGACCGGAATTCCGGATGCTACAGAAGACGGAACCTATGGCAATGAGGAAAACTCGGACGAAAGCAGCACAGACGAAAGTACCTCTGATGAGAGCAGTACAGATGATAGTGCATCGGACGAGAGCAGCACAGACGAAAGTGCTTCTGACGAGAACAGCACAGATGATAGTGCATCCGATGAAACCGGAATCCCGGAAGCAACAGAAGACACAGAATCTTCAGAAAGTACAGACAGCTCAGACCAGGCAGACAGTGCAGAAAACGATACTTCTGTGCTCAGCGAAGAAGCAAAGAACAATTATGACAAATTTGTCCTCTTTGTAAAAGGCGAGTATGAGGGCGATGCAGAATCCCTTCTTGCTGCAACGGAAGATACAGAGGCAGTGGCAACTGTAATACTGGATGAGCAGACAGCGAAGAGTGTGGCAGAAACTGTTGAGAAGGATTATTATGACATTCTGAAGGATGGTACAGAATCCTATGAGGCAGATGGTACAGAGAAATATCAGAGTACAGAGCTGAATATGATGGATCAGAAGCTGAAGAAGCTGTTCGGTATTGACAGTTCCCAGGATGACACAGATGCCACAGACGTGGCAGCTGCTATTCTTGCAGATGTTCCCCAGGAAGATAAGCAGACACTTTATAAAGAAACCATGAAATATCTGGCAGGTCTTTACGGCGAGAACACGGACGCTTCCGAGGAATCCGCAGCAGAATAAAAGATCAGCAGAAAAAGAGATGAATACGCCGCAGCAGAGAAAACAACCTCTGCTGCGGTATTTTTTTGTCGTGCCGGAAAGATATCATGAAAATTTTGTGATTTACGACAAGGATTTGTGTAAGCACTGGAAAAATGGATTTTTCTGTGATAAAATTGACCGTAAATCGGTTTTGTGGACTCATACATCGCAAACCGTGACAGGGAAACGAGAAAGGGAAAAGGTAGAATTTATGAGCCTGGCAGTAGTAACATTAAAAAAAGGCGAAGGCAGATTCCTGAAATCAGGAGGCCTCTGGGTATATGATAATGAGATCGCAAGCATCATGGGAAGTTTTGTGAACGGAGATATCGTTCTGGTCCGGGACTTTGACGGATATCCGATGGGAAGAGGATTTATCAACACCAATTCCAAGATCACAGTCCGTATGCTTACCAGAGATGAGCGTACAGAGATCAGTCCGGAATTTTTGAAACAACGTGTCCGCGACGCATGGGAGTATCGTAAGAAGGTAGTAGATACCGGAAGCTGTCGTGTGATCTTCGGAGAAGCAGACTTTCTTCCGGGGCTTGTTGTGGATAAGTTTTCAGATGTGCTTGTTGTACAGTCTCTTGCACTGGGAATCGACCGTCTTAAAGAAACGATCCTAGATGCACTGAAGGAAGTCCTTGCTGAGGATGGGATCCGGATCCGTGGAGTCTATGAGCGGAGTGATGCAAAGGTACGCCGCCAGGAAGGAATGGAACTTACCAAGGGATTTATCGGAGAAGAATTTCCGACACTTGTTCAGATTGAAGAGAACGGTGTGAAATATGAAGTAGATATCAGGGACGGGCAGAAGACCGGATTTTTCCTGGATCAGAAATATAACCGTCTTGCTATCCAGAAGCTCTGCAAGGGGGCGAAGGTTCTGGACTGCTTTACACATACCGGCTCTTTTGCCCTGAATGCGGGAATTGCAGGGGCACAGAGTGTTCTTGGTGTGGATGCGTCGGAAACTGCAGTCCTGCAGGCAAGAAGAAACGCCAGTCTGAACGGCCTGGACGGAACAGTGAAATTCCTCTGTGAGGATGTTTTTGAACTTCTTCCCGAGCTTGAGGAGAAGGGAGAGAAATTTGATGTTGTGGTACTGGATCCTCCGGCATTTACGAAATCCAGAAGCTCTGTAAAAAATGCCATCAAGGGATACCGTGAGATCAATCTCCGTGCAATGCGTCTTGTAAAGGACGGCGGATTTCTGGCAACCTGTTCCTGCTCTCATTTTATGACCTATGAGCTCTTTACGGAGATGCTCCGTCAGGCGGCAAAAAGTGTCCATGTGCGTCTCCGCCAGGTGGAATATCGTACCCAGGCACCGGATCATCCCATCCTGTGGTCTGCAGATGAATCCTATTATTTGAAATTTTATATCTTCCAGGTTTGTAATGACAGATGAAAGAGAGGAAAAATAAATGAGCTTTAGAGAAGTGAAACCAGAGGAACTGACAATGAATCCGTTTACCAAGATTGGTAAGGAATGGCTGCTGATCACAGCAGGAAATGAGGAAAAATGCAACACAATGACAGCTAGTTGGGGTGCCATGGGCGTTATGTGGGGAAAAAATGCAGTAACTGTTTATATCCGCCCTCAGAGATATACAAAGGAATTTGTAGACAGGGAGGAAACCTTTACGATTTCTGTGCTGGGAGAGGATTATCGTAAGGCACTGAATTACTGCGGAACTGTTTCCGGAAAGGGAATTGATAAGATCACAGAGGCAGGACTGACTCCTTATTTTGTAGATGGAACAGCTGGCATTCAGGAGGCGGATATGATTATGGTATGTAAAAAAATGTATCATGATACTATTAAGCCGGAATGCTTTGATGAGACAGAGAATGATACAAAATGGTATCCACAGAAGGATTACCATACAATGTATATTGCTGAAATTCAGAAGGTACTTGTGAGAGAATAAGGCGTACTTTTGCTGCTGAACAGGCATAAATCCCTAAGGGATTTCAGAGAGACTTGAAAAGAGGTAAGGATGAGAGACAAACTGAATAAATTTATGCAGGGACGTTATGGTGTAGACCAGTTATCAAGATTTACCCTGGGTGTGGCGCTTTTTATAGTTGTGATTGGATCTTTCTGCAGAAGAAATATGGCAGGCGGAGTCTTGGATCTGTTAGGCTTTGTACTGATCATATATACTTATGTCAGAATTCTGTCCAGAAATATTCAGAAGCGTTATGCTGAAAATCAGAAATATCTGGCAATGACCCAGAATATCCGTGGCCGTTTCATGAAAGAAAAGCGTATGATGGAGCAGAGAAAAACCCATCATATTTACACCTGCCCGGGCTGCGGACAAAAGATTCGCATTCCCAGAGGAAATGGTCAGAAGATAGAAATTGAATGTCCGAAGTGTCACAGTAAGTTTATCAAGAGGAAATAAAATGTTTGGCTATGTGGTAATGAATAAACCGGAGATCAGGTTTAAGGATTTTGATCTGTATCGATCTTTTTACTGCGGTCTCTGCAGAGAGCTGAGAGAAAAATATGGGATATCCGGACAGATTACCATGACTTATGATGTGACTTTTGTGGTTGTACTTCTCAGCGCACTTTATGAACCACCGACTCAAAAGGGAACAACCAGATGTGTGATCCATCCTGTATGCAGACAGCCGGTTCGGAAAAATGCAGCCACAGAATATGGAGCA